>LFEF01002442.1_pt1 | contig 38039 bp, 28 predicted proteins | sample 619371 | NCBI WGS metagenome assembly LFEF01 (sample SAMN03014291, study PRJNA259931) | freshwater metagenome | biome: lake; feature: waterbloom | place: China: Taihu Lake | collected 2006-08 | depth 0 m m
CGCTCGCCGGCGGCCACTCCCATGGGAAGCAACACGCCGATCAGCGATGATTTCATCGTCGGCGTGCCAGCCCTGACCAGCCCGGCCAAACCCGGCAGCGCGGGAACCGCCAAGTTACACCATCGCCAGGGACGTGTCCTCCAAAGCCCCGAAGGCCCGGCTCCGAGAAATCCACTCGACGCCTCCTCGATCCCATGCCCACAGGACCCGTGAACCCATAGTCTAATCCACTTTAGGTTGCCGCAATGCAGTTATCTACTAATCATTCGTCTAATTCATTCCATGATTTACAGATTATTGAGTCAATAAGCTTGGTGGATTTTCGTCGAATGTTGAAGGCCAAACACCAATTTCATGGTACGCTTCATGGGTTATTGGCCAGCATCTTTCCGCGTGATCGGCGATCCGCTCCAGGACCGGAGTCTCGTGACGCTATTCTGATGCCGGCCGGCTTCGGCTGGTGCGGATCTCCTGTTCGGCATACGATCGGCGGCGTCCGAGACGAGATCATGTTGTCCAGTCCCCTGCGCTTTCGGCTTTTTCTCCTCGCCGCCGCGATGGCCATCGTCGCCTGCGGGTTGGGCGCATACCAAGCCGCATGGCATGTCGGCCTCGCCACGAGCGGCGCCAAGGCGGACGAGCGCGCCGGTCTCTATGCGTCCACCGTCGATCAAGTGATCGACCGGTATCGGTATCTGCCCGATCTGCTCGCGCGTGATCCCCGGGTGCTCGCGATGCTCGCCGACCCCACGGACAGGGAACGCATCGAGACGGCCAACGCCTATCTCGCCGAAACCGCATCGGCGGCAGGCGCGCTTTCGCCAGCGAGGTTCTGCAGCATCGGGGTCGCCACATCGGCGCCCGTGCCCTTCTTGCGCTCCTCGAGGATGAGGTCGTCGCGCGAAGAGGCGATGCGGCGGATCTGCGTCATGGTACCGCCGGTACCAGCCGGGATGAGGCGGCCGACGATGACGTTTTCCTTCAGACCCTGCAGCGTGTCGGTCTTGCCGGCGATTGCAGCTTCCGTGAGAACCTTGGTGGTTTCCTGGAAGGATGCAGCCGAGATGAACGACGGCGTCTGCAGCGAGGCCTTGGTGATGCCGAGGAGGACGGGTTCGCCGTATGCCGGCTTCTTGCCTTCCTCGATCAGGCGCTCGTTGACGTCATCCAGTTCGATGCGGTCGACATTGTCGCCGACGATGTACTGGCTGTCACCCGAGTCGGTGATCTCGACCTTCTGCAGCATCTGGCGAACGATCACCTCGATGTGCTTGTCGTTGATCACAACGCCCTGCAGTCGGTAGACCTCCTGGATTTCGTTGACCAGGTACGAGGCAAGTGCCTCGACGCCCTTGATCGCCAGGATGTCGTGCGGAGCCGGATTACCGTCGAGGATGTAATCACCCTTTTCGATGTAGTCGCCTTCCTGAAGGTGGAAGGGCTTGCCCTTCGGGATCAGGTATTCGACCGGCTCGACACCGTCTTCCGCCGGCTCGATGATGACGCGACGCTTGTTCTTGTAGTCGCGGCCCAGACGGATCGTACCATCGATCTCAGCGATGATGGCGTGGTCCTTCGGACGACGGGCTTCGAACAGTTCGGCAACACGCGGCAGACCACCGGTGATGTCCTTGGTCTTGGCGCTTTCGAGCGGCGAACGCGCGAGAACGTCACCCTGAGACACCTTCTGGCCGGGCTCGACCGACAGGATCGCATCGACGGACAGCTGGAAGCGTGCCTCGCCGCCACGGGCGACCTTGAGTACGTTGCCGCTGGCGTCCTTGATGACGATCGCCGGCTTGAGGTCCGAACCGCGCGGGGTCGAACGCCAGTCGATAACCTGACGCTTGGTGATACCGGTCGACTCGTCGGTGGCTTCGAGAACCGAGAGGCCGTCGACGACGTCCTCGAAGTGCACGATACCCTCGACTTCCGTCATCATCGGACGGGTGTACGGATCCCACTCGGCGAGACGCTGGCCGCGCTTCACCTTGTCGCCGTCGTCGACGAAGACCTTCGAACCGTAGGCAACGCGCTGCGAGGACCGCTCAACACCACGCTCGTCGAGGATGGTGATGGCCATGCTGCGGCCCATGGCAATGAGAGTGCCTTCGGAGTTGCGCAGCATGTTGCGGTTCTTGATCTGCACCGTACCTTCGTACGAGGCTTCCAGGAACGACTGGTCAACCACGGTCGCGGTACCGCCCAGGTGGAAGGTACGCATGGTGAGCTGGGTGCCCGGCTCGCCGATCGACTGAGCGGCGATGACACCGACGGCTTCACCCATGTTGACGGGTGTTCCGCGAGCAAGGTCGCGACCGTAGCAGATCGAGCAAACGCCGGTCTGAACTTCGCAGGTCAGGGCCGAACGGATGCGGATCGACTGGATACCGGCCTTCTCGATTTCCACGACATGCGGCTCGAGGATCATCTGGCCGGCATCGACGATGCGCTCACCCGTGACCGGATGATCGATGTCGTCGAGCGCGGTACGACCGAGAACGCGGGCGCCGATGGAGGCAACGACCTGACCGGCATCGACGATCGCCGTCATGGTCAGGCCCTTGTCGGTGCCGCAATCGACCATGTTGACGATGCAATCCTGGGCCACGTCGACGAGACGACGGGTCAGGTAACCGGAGTTTGCGGTCTTCAGAGCGGTGTCTGCGAGACCCTTACGGGCACCGTGGGTCGAGTTGAAGTACTCGTTAACGGTCAGACCTTCCTTGAAGTTCGAGATGATCGGCGTCTCGATGATTTCGCCCGACGGCTTGGCCATGAGGCCGCGCATGCCGCCCAGCTGACGCATCTGGTTCGGTGAACCACGCGCACCCGAGTGGGACATCATGTAGATGGCGTTCATCGGCTTCTGGCGACCGGTCTCGGGGTCGAACTCGACCGCCTTGATGCGCGCCATCATGTCTTCGGCGACCTTCTCGGTGGCCTTGCCCCAGGCGTCAACGACCTTGTTGTACTTCTCGCCCTGAGTGATCAGGCCGTCGTTGTACTGCTGCTCGTATTCCTTGACCAGAGCTTCGGTGTCGCCGACGATCTTCGCCTTGGAGTCCGGGATGACCATGTCATCCTTGCCGAAGGAAATCCCCGCGCGGCATGCATGGGTGAAGCCCAGCTGCATGATGCGGTCGCAGAAGATGACCGTGTCCTTCTGGCCGCAATGGCGGTAGACCGTGTCGATCATCTTGGAGATGTTCTTCTTGGTCATTTCCTGGTTGCAGATGTCGAACGGCACGTTGACGTTCTTCGGCAGGAGTTCGCCGATGATCATGCGACCCGGGGTGGTTTCATAGATCTTCGAGACCGGGTTGCCCTCGGCGTCGACGGTCTTGAAGCGACCCTTGATCTTGGCGTGCAGGGTGACGACCTTGTTTTCCAGAGCATGGTGCAGTTCGCCCATGTCGGAGAAGGCCATGCCTTCGCCCGGCTCGTTCTGGTTCTGGATCGACAGATAGTACAGGCCGAGAACCATGTCCTGCGACGGAACGATGATCGGTGCACCGTTGGCCGGGTGCAGGATGTTGTTCGTCGACATCATCAGGACGCGGGCTTCGAGCTGGGCTTCGAGCGACAGCGGCACGTGAACGGCCATCTGGTCACCGTCGAAGTCGGCGTTGAAGGCCGTGCAGACGAGCGGGTGCAGTTGGATCGCCTTGCCTTCGACCAGGATCGGTTCGAAAGCCTGGATGCCCAGACGGTGCAGCGTCGGTGCGCGGTTCAGGAGAACCGGATGCTCGCGGATGACCTCGTCGAGGATATCCCAGACTTCCGGCTTTTCCTTTTCAACCAGCTTCTTGGCCTGCTTGACGGTCGAGGAGTAACCCTTGGCGTCGAGGCGGGCGTAGATAAACGGCTTGAACAGTTCCAGCGCCATCTTCTTCGGCAGACCGCACTGGTGCAGCTTCAGTTCCGGACCGGTCACGATGACCGAACGGCCGGAATAGTCGACGCGCTTGCCGAGCAGGTTCTGACGGAAGCGGCCCTGCTTGCCCTTGAGCATGTCGGAGAGCGACTTCAGCGGACGCTTGTTGGCGCCGGTGATGACGCGGCCACGACGGCCGTTGTCGAACAGCGCGTCCACAGATTCCTGCAGCATGCGCTTTTCGTTGCGGATGATGATGCCCGGCGCGCGCAGTTCGATCAGGCGCTTCAGACGGTTGTTACGGTTGATGACGCGACGATAGAGATCGTTCAGGTCAGACGTCGCGAAACGGCCGCCATCGAGCGGAACGAGCGGACGCAGATCCGGCGGGATCACCGGAACGACCTTCATGATCATCCATTCCGGACGGTTGCCCGACTCCATGAAGTTCTCGACGATCTTCAGGCGCTTCATCAGCTTCTTCTGCTTGAGATCCGACGTGGTGTCGGCAAGCTCGGAACGCAGATCGCCAGCGATACGCTCGAGGTTCATCGAGGCCAGCATTTCATAGATGGCTTCAGCACCGATCATGGCGGTGAACTGGTCTTCGCCGAACTCGTCGACGGCCATCATGTACTCTTCTTCAGAGAGCAGCTGGTTTTCCTTGAGCGAGGTCAGGCCCGGCTCGGTCACGATGTAGTTCTCGAAGTAGAGAACGCGCTCGACATCCTTCAGCGTCATGTCCAGGAGCGTGGAGATGCGCGACGGCAGCGACTTCAGGAACCAGATGTGGGCGACCGGGGCAGCGAGCTCGATGTGGCCCATGCGCTCGCGGCGAACGCGCGACAGCGTGACTTCGACGCCGCACTTTTCGCAGATGATGCCCTTGTACTTCATGCGCTTGTACTTGCCGCACAGGCACTCGTAGTCCTTGATCGGTCCGAAAATACGCGCGCAGAAGAGGCCGTCACGCTCGGGCTTGAACGTGCGGTAGTTGATGGTTTCCGGCTTCTTGATCTCGCCGTAGGACCACGAAAGGATCTTTTCCGGGCTCGCGATCGAGATCCGGATGCTGTCGAAGTGCTGGGCCGGCACCTGCGGGTTGAAAAGGTTCATGACCTCTTGGTTCATGCCTGTCTCCTTGATGGGGCAAAGAGCCCTCGATTGGGTCGCGGTGGCGGCGAAGTCCCGGGATGCCGCGCCGGACCCTGAAATGACAATAACCGCTGATAGCGGCGAAACTCCCCGTCCCTCCCCGATATTGGCCTTCGGGGCGAGCCGGGAATGGCGCGCGCGGCAAAAGCCACGCACGCCTTGTCAAACTTACTCGGCTGCGTCGGGCAGCTGACCGTCTTCCGGCAGGATCTTCGAGTTCTCGAGTTCAACGGAAAGGCCCAGAGAGCGCATTTCCTTGACGAGAACGTTGAAGCTTTCCGGAATACCGGCCTCGAAGGTGTCGTCGCCACGGACGATCGCTTCGTAGACCTTGGTACGGCCGGCCACGTCGTCCGACTTGACGGTGAGCATTTCCTGCAGGGTGTATGCTGCACCGTAGGCCTCGAGTGCCCAGACTTCCATTTCCCCGAAGCGCTGACCGCCGAACTGCGCCTTACCACCGAGCGGCTGCTGGGTGACGAGCGAATACGGGCCGATCGAACGAGCGTGGATCTTGTCGTCGACCAGGTGGTTCAGCTTGATCATGTACATGTAGCCGACGGTGACCTGACGGTCGAAGGCTTCACCGGTACGACCATCATACAGGGTCGACTGACCCGACGGGTTGAGACCCGCCCGTGTCAGCATCGCGGAGACGTCGCTTTCATGCGCACCATCGAAGACCGGGGTAGCGATCGAGACGCCACGCTTGGCTTCTTCGGCGAGCTTGACGAGAGCGTCATCGTCGAAGTGCTTCACTTCGTCATGGGCTTCCGACTCGTAGATCTCCGTCAGTTCCTTGCGCAGATCGGTGATGTCGAGATGCTTGCGATAGTCCTCAAGCATCTGGCCGATCTTCTTGCCCATGCCAGCGCAAGCCCAGGCAAGGTGGGTTTCGAGGATCTGACCGACGTTCATACGCGAGGGAACGCCGAGCGGGTTCAAGACGATGTCGACATGCGTGCCGTCTTCGAGGAACGGCATGTCCTCGACCGGTACGATGCGCGAGACAACACCCTTGTTGCCGTGACGGCCGGCCATCTTGTCGCCTGGCTGGATCTTGCGCTTCACAGCGACGAAGACCTTGACCATCTTCATGACGCCCGGGGGCATTTCGTCGCCGCGCTGGACCTTTTCGACCTTGTCCATGAAGCGCTGTTCAAGGCGCGACTTGGATTCGTCGTACTGGCCGCGGAGCGCTTCGAGTTCGCCCTGCACCTTTTCGTCTTCGACTGCAAACATCCACCACTGCGAGCGGGGGTATTCGGAGACAACGGCGTTGGTGAGTTCGACGCCCTTCTTGAAGCCCTTCGGGCCGGCAATCGAGATCTGGCCACGCAGCATGTCGATCAGACGACCGTAGACGTTACGGTCGAGGATCGCCTGTTCGTCGTCGCGGTCCTTGGCAAGGCGTTCGATTTCCTCGCGCTCGATCGCCATCGCGCGTTCGTCCTTTTCAACGCCGTGGCGGTTGAAGACGCGAACTTCGACGACGGTACCGAAGGTGCCCGGCGGCATGCGCATGGAGGTGTCGCGAACGTCGGAGGCCTTTTCACCGAAGATGGCGCGCAGGAGCTTTTCTTCCGGCGTCATCGGGCTTTCGCCCTTCGGCGTGATCTTGCCGACCAGGATGTCGCCCGGCTGAACTTCGGCACCGATGTAGACGATACCGGCTTCGTCGAGGTTCTTCAGCGCTTCTTCCGAAACGTTCGGAATGTCGCGGGTGATTTCTTCCGGACCAAGCTTGGTGTCGCGGGCCATGACTTCGAATTCCTCGATGTGGATCGAGGTGAAGACGTCTTCCGAAACGATACGCTCCGACATGAGGATCGAGTCCTCATAGTTGTAGCCGTTCCAGGGCATGAACGCGACGAGCGCGTTGCGGCCGAGAGCCAGGTCACCGAGGTCGGTCGAAGGACCGTCCGCGATGATGTCACCCTTGTTGACGATGTCGCCAACGGTCACCAGCGGGCGCTGGTTAACGCAGGTGTTCTGGTTCGAACGCTGGAACTTCTGCAGGCGGTAGATATCGACGCCGGACTTCGACGGATCGAGATCTTCCGTGGCGCGGATAACGATACGGGTCGCGTCGACCTGGTCGACCACGCCGCCGCGACGGGCACCGATGGCAGCGCCGGAGTCACGGGCAACGATCGGCTCCATGCCGGTTCCGACGAACGGGGCTTCGGCACGCAGAAGCGGCACGGCCTGACGCTGCATGTTCGAGCCCATGAGAGCGCGGTTGGCGTCGTCGTTTTCGAGGAACGGGATGAGAGCGGCCGCAACCGAAACCAGCTGCTTCGGCGAGACGTCCATCAGGTTGATGGTGTCGCGCGGGGACAGCATGACTTCGCCAGCATGACGGCAGACGACGAACTCTTCGACGAACTGGCCATCGGCCGTCAGCTCGGAGTTGGCCTGGGCCACGTAGTACTTGGCTTCTTCCATCGCCGACAGATAGACCACTTCGGTCGTGACCTTGCCGTCCACGATCTTGCGGTACGGGCTTTCGATGAAGCCGTACTTGTTGACGCGGGCGAAGGTTGCGAGCGAGTTGATCAGACCGATGTTCGGGCCTTCCGGCGTTTCGATCGGGCAAATACGGCCGTAGTGGGTCGGGTGAACGTCGCGGACTTCGAAGCCTGCGCGCTCGCGGGTCAGACCACCCGGGCCAAGAGCCGAGAGACGGCGCTTGTGGGTGATTTCCGAAAGCGGATTCACCTGGTCCATGAACTGCGACAGCTGCGAGGAGCCGAAGAATTCGCGAACGGCGGCAGCAGCCGGCTTGGCGTTGATCAGGTCCTGTGGCATGACGGTGTCGATTTCGATCGACGACATGCGTTCCTTGATCGCGCGCTCCATGCGGAGCAGGCCGAGACGGTACTGGTTTTCCATCAGTTCGCCGACGGAGCGAACGCGACGGTTGCCGAGGTTGTCGATGTCGTCGATTTCGCCCTTGCCGTCACGCAGCTCGACCAGCATCTTGACCACGGCCAGAATGTCGTCCTTGCGCAGAACGCGGACGGTATCCGGGCAATCGAGGTCGAGACGCATGTTCATCTTGACGCGACCAACGGCCGACAGGTCGTAGCGCTCGGCGTCGAAGAACAGCGACTGGAACATGGCTTCAGCCGATTCCATGGTCGGCGGTTCACCCGGACGCATGACGCGGTAGATGTCGAACAGTGCGTCCTGACGGTTCTCGTTCTTGTCAGCCGAGAGCGTGTTTCGGATGTAGGCGCCGACATTGATGTGGTCGATGCCGAGAACCGGGATCTCGTCGAAACCGGAATCCAGGATCTGCGGGAGCGACTTTTCGTCGATCTCGTCACCGGCTTCCATGTAGATTTCACCGGTCGACATGTTGACCAGGTCTTCGGCGAGGTAGGTACCGAACAGGTCTTCGTCCGAAGCCTTCAGGAACTTGAGGCCCTTGTCGGACAGCTGACGCAGGAGACGCGGGGTAAGCTTCTTGCCACCTTCGACAACAACTTCGCCGCTGTCGGCGTCGACGAGGTCGGAGATGGCCTTTGCACCCTTGAGTGCTTCCGGGTTGAACGGGAAGCGCCAGCCCTTGCCATCACGCTGATAGACGGACTTCGAGTAGAAGGTCGACAGGATTTCTTCGCCGTCCATGCCAAGCGCCATCAGCAGCGAGGTCACGGGGATCTTGCGGCGACGGTCGATACGGGCATGCACGATGTCCTTGGCGTCGAATTCGATGTCGAGCCAAGAACCGCGATAGGGGATGACGCGGGCAGCGAACAAGAGCTTGCCCGAGGAGTGGGACTTGCCCTTGTCGTGGTCGAAGAACACACCCGGCGAACGGTGCATCTGCGAAACGATGACGCGCTCGGTACCGTTGACGATGAAGGTACCGTTGTTGGTCATCAGGGGCATGTCGCCCATGTAGACAGACTGCTCCTTGATGTCCTTGATCGAACGGGCGCCTGTATCCTCGTCAATATCGAACACGATCAGGCGCAGCGTGACCTTCAGCGGTGCGGCATAGGTCAGGTCGCGCTGGCGGCATTCGTCGACGTCGAACTTCGGCGGCTCAAATTCGTAGGACACGAATTCCAGCATCGATGCACCGGAAAAATCGGTGATCGGGAATACGGACTTGAAAACGGCATTAAGCCCCTCGTCGGGACGGCCGCCCTGCGGCTCGTCGACCATGAGGAACTGGTCATAAGATGCCTTCTGAACCTCAATGAGGTTCGGCATTTCTGCGACTTCTGGAATTTTTCCGAAAAACTTGCGTACGCGCCTGCGACCGTTAAAGGTAAGGGTCTGAGCCATCGTCGCTCCTTGTCAGTTTGCACCCGGGCCTGCAACAGACGGTCACCGCTGGCCAAACGGCACCGTCAATCAATGGATCGTTCAATCTCGTTCTCTTGGCCCTGCGGCCGGCCGGATTGCCGGGTGCGGGGAAAAAGAACCATCCTCTTGAAGAACCCATTACCCAAAAGCCGTTTTACCGGCTTTTGGGTAATGATTTCAAAGGAAGAACGATCGGGAGAGGGCAAAAGCGCCCTCTCCCGACACGCATTCCGATATTACTTGACGTCGACCTTAGCGCCGGCTTCCTCAAGCTTCTTCTTGAGGTCAGCAGCTTCAGCCTTGGAAACAGCTTCCTTGACCGGCTTCGGAGCGCCTTCGACGAGGTCCTTGGCTTCCTTGAGGCCGAGGCCGGTGATGCCGCGAACTTCCTTGATGACGTTGATCTTGTTGGCGCCAGCGTCAACGAGGATAACGTCGAATTCGGTCTTTTCTTCTTCAGCAGCAGCAGCAGCACCGCCGCCAGCAGCAACAGCAGCAACTGCTACCGGAGCAGCAGCCGAAACGCCCCACTTTTCTTCGAGCAGCTTGGAAAGCTCAGCAGCTTCCAGAACGGTCAGCGAGGAGAGGTCTTCTACGATCTTAGCGAGATCAGCCATTTTACTAGTCCTTTAGAGTTCGGTTCGAACTGGTTTGATTATTGAACAGCGAAAAACCGCCTTACGCGGCTTCGTCCTTCTTTGCGTAGGCCGCAAAAACGCGCGCCAGCTGCGAAGCCGGGGCCTGTACGACGCCTGCGATGCGGGTTGCCGGGGTCTGAATCATACCCAGCAGCTTTGCGCGCAGTTCGTCCAGCGAAGGCAGGGTCGCAAGCGACTTGACTGCTTCAGCGTTCAGCGTGGTCGAGCCCATGGCGCCACCGAGAACAACGATCTTGTCGTTGGTCTTGGCGAAATCCATGACGACCTTGGGAGCCACGATCGGGTCGGTGCTGTATGCGATCAGCGTCTGACCCTTGAAGAGATTGCTCATCCCTTCGGACTCCGTGCCCTGAAGAGCGATCTTGGCCAGACGGTTCTTCGCGACTTTGACGGTGCCGCCAGCAGCGCGCATCTTCGAACGGAAGTCGTTCATCTGCGCAACTGTGACACCAGCATAGTGGGCCACGACAACCGAACCGGAAGCCTTAAAGACTTCGTTCAGCTCCGTGACAAATTCGCGCTTTTCCGCTCTTTCCACTGTCTGTCTCCAGTTGATGGGACCGCAATCCTGCAGGCCCCACCGGGTTTGCCTTTGCCTCAAGGGATCCAAACATGTCGGACCCCGAGCGACGCTTGAGGATCCTGTCCCCTCTGCTTGGAGCACGCTCCAGGCATAAGGCGAATAAGGCTCGAACCGAACTTCAAGACGTCATCAGACGTTTAAATACGGATCTTACCCGTCTCATGAGGGCAATCATTAAGGCCGCAAGGCCACCCACAATCTCGGACAGGAGTGTCTGGTCTTTCGAACCAGACATTTCCGGCCCCTAAAGGCCGGAAACTTGGTGGGCCGGAGCGTTAAGCTCCGGCCGAATTCATGATCAGGCCGTAACCGTGGCCGGGTCGATCTTGACGCCCGGGCCCATGGTCGAGGAGATCGCTACGCGCTTGACGTAATTGCCCTTGGCGCCAGCCGGCTTTGCCTTGATGACGGCGTCAGCGAAGGCCTTGATGTTTTCTTCGAGCGCCTTGGCGTCGAAGGAAGCCTTGCCGATGCCGGCATGGACGATACCAGCCTTCTCGACGCGGAACTCGACGGCACCGCCCTTGGAAGCCTTGACGGCGCCCGTGACGTCCATGGTGACCGTGCCAACCTTCGGGTTCGGCATCATGCCGCGCGGACCGAGCACCTTACCGAGACGGCCGACGAGCGGCATCATGTCCGGGGTCGCGATGCAGCGATCGAAGTCGATCTTGCCGCCCTGGACGATTTCGAGCAGGTCTTCGGCGCCGACGATGTCTGCACCGGCTGCCTTGGCTTCGTCAGCCTTGGCGCCACGTGCGAAGACGGCAACGCGAACGTCACGGCCCGTACCGTTCGGCAGGTTGACCACGCCGCGGACCATCTGGTCTGCATGGCGCGGGTCGACGCCGAGGTTCATGGCGATTTCGATGGTTTCGTCGAACTTGGCGACGGCACGTTCCTTGACCATCGAGATGGCGTCGGTGAGGGCGACCAGCTTGGTCGGGTCCACGCCTTCGCGGATCTTCTGAATACGCTTTGCTACCTTGGCCATGATCAACCTACCACTTCCAGGCCCATGGAGCGGGCAGAGCCCTCAACCATCAGCATTGCGCCTTCGATGTCGGCGGCGTTCAGATCCTTCATCTTGCCTTCAGCAATTGCGCGGACCTGCGCCTTGGTGATCGTACCGACCTTCGCACCCTTGCCCGGAGTCTTCGAGCCAGAGGTGATCTTTGCTTCCTTCTTCAGCCAGTAGGTGACCGGCGGCTGCTTCATTGCGAAGGTGAAGGACTTGTCCTGGTAATAGGTGATGACGACCGGGATCGGCATACCCTTTTCCATTTCCTGCGTGGCGGCATTGAACGCCTTGCAGAATTCCATGATGTTAATGCCACGCTGACCAAGGGCCGGGCCGATCGGCGGGGACGGGTTAGCCGATCCTGCCTTGACCTGGAGCTTGAGCTGGCCTGCAACTTTCTTAGCCATTACTCTCTGCCTTTCATTTCAGACCGGTTGCCCGGTCCATTATGCCAGCGTCACGCTGGCGGCTGCGGTTGCGTGGTGCGTCTGGACGGTCCGGCTTAGAGACCGCCATCCTCCCACGCGGATCGGGGAGCTGCCTCCCCTTCTCCGATCAGACCTTTTCGACCTGACCGTATTCGAGTTCGACGGGGGTCGCGCGACCGAAGATCGAAACCTCGACCTTGAGGCGCGAGCGCTCTTCGTCCACGTCCTGGACGATGCCGTTGAAGGAGGCGAAGGGACCGTCGGAGACGCGAACCTGTTCGCCGATTTCGAAGGACACGGAGGACTTCGGGCGCTCGACGCCTTCCTGGACCTGACCCAGGATGCGCTCCGCTTCAAAGTCAGGGATCGGAACCGGCTTGTTGTCGGAACCGAGGAAGCCCGTAACCTTCGGGGTATTCTTGATCAGGTGGTAGGCCTCGTCCGTCAGGTTCGCCCGCACCAGCACGTAGCCGGGGAAGAACTTGCGCTCGCTGTCCACCTTGCGACCGCGGCGAACCTCGACAACCTTTTCGGTCGGAACGAGGATCTTTTCAAAGAGATGCTCAAGGCCCTTCTGACGCGCCTTGTTCTCGATGTCTTCCGCGACCTTCTTCTCAAAATTCGAATACGCGTGGACGATGTACCAACGTGCCGCCATGTTCGTCTCCGCCCGATTAATTGCCGACACTCAGCACGAGGCTGAGCAACCAGCTGATCAGCTGGTCCGCGCCGAAGAAGAACAGCGCAGCGAAAAACACCATCGCCAGGACCATGAGCGTCGAAATCGTGGTCTCGCGACGCGAGGGCCACGTCACCTTGGACGTCTCGGAGCGTACCTGCTGCAGAAACGCGAATGGATTACCCTTGGATGCCATTTAATGCCCACGCATTTACGGCGCGTAAAGCCGACCTTGGTCAGCCCCACGCACCGCGTGTCTGTTTGAACCCTACATAGAGAGCGATTCCCTTTTTCACAAGAGGGAAAAACTCTCCAGCAACTTTTCGGCTATGCCAGATCTTCTTGCACGTCGCAGCTTCAAAAGCGCGCCGGGCGGACATGGCAGGGGCAGAGGGGCTCGAACCCCCGACCTGCGGTTTTGGAGACCGCCGCTCTACCAACTGAGCTATACCCCTAAGCCTCACCTTGGAAAGGAACGCTCCCGTCCGAGGCATGGCGCTCCCTTTAAGACGGCAGCGATGGAATGGCAAGTGTCTTTTTTCTGCTTTTCACCAGAGCGGTCAATGGCATGCCTGTGTCTTGCCGAAAACGCCCGGGATACGCGGCAACAAGGCCCCTCGCCCGTCTAGCTCTCGATCATTTGAACGACAAAGGTGACATCCCACGCAGCGTGAGGCGACATCGATTGTCGACACACACGCGCGAGTCGCGACGCAGTGCTTGCCAGACTCTTCCCTTTGCCTGATAGTTCACGTCTTGCTTCTCGGAGGATTGCCATGATCCGCATCAGCAATGCCAGCCTGCCCGGTTCCGAGTTCGATGACGCCGACATGTCGGAATCCCGTTTCAGCGATGTCTCCCTGAAGGAGGCGGTGTTCAGCAACGTGGATCTCGGACGCAGCCTGATGACCGATGCCAATGCCGAGCAGATGGTGATCCGCAACGTGGCCATGAACGCGGCGGTGATGGAAAATGTCGTGCTGCATGCCGCAAGCCTCACCCATGTCGACCTGAACGGCAGCACCATTCGGTTCGCCAGCCTTGCCGACACCTCGATTGCCGAATGCGACCTGACGGGTCTGACGATCAACGGCTACCTCGTCACCGACCTGTTGCGCCTGGCCGAGGAGCAGTTCCTGCAGCGGGCGTGACCGGCAACTGCTTTTTCAGGCTTTCCCGCAAGGGACGCCCTATAGCCCTCACCCAATCGAGCTCATATTCGTCAACGAAAAAGGCCCCGCTGTTTCCAGCGAGGCCCTTTTTGATCTTGTCGATCAGATCAGCGATTACTCGATGATCGAAGCAACGATGCCGGCGCCGACGGTACGGCCGCCTTCGCGGATTGCGAAGCGCAGCTTTTCTTCCATCGCGATCGGAACAATCAGCTCGACGTCAACGGTGACGTTGTCGCCCGGCATAACCATTTCCGTGCCTTCCGGAAGCGTCACGATGCCCGTCACGTCCGTCGTGCGGAAGTAGAACTGCGGACGGTAGTTCGTGAAGAACGGCGTATGACGGCCGCCTTCTTCCTTCGTCAGGATGTAGGCTTCTGCCTTGAACTTCTTGTGCGGCTTGACCGAACCCGGCTTGCACAGGATCTGGCCACGCTCAACGCCGTCACGGTTCACACCGCGCAGCAGCGCACCGATGTTGTCGCCGGCCTGGCCCTGGTCGAGCAGCTTGCGGAACATTTCAACGCCCGTGCAGGTCGTCTTCGTCGTCGGACGGATGCCGACGATTTCGATTTCTTCGCCGACCTTGACGATACCGCGCTCAACGCGACCCGTCACAACCGTACCACGGCCAGAGATCGAGAAGACGTCTTCGATCGGCATCAGGAACGGCTGGTCGATCGGACGCTCAGGCGTCGGGATGTAGGCGTCGACCTGAGCCATCAGCTCGCGGATCGCGTCTTCGCCAATCGTCTTGTTCGAATCTTCCAGCGCGGCCAGAGCCGAGCCCTTGACGACCGGGATGTCGTCGCCCGGGAAGTCGTAGGACGACAGAAGTTCGCGAACTTCCAGTTCAACGAGCTCGAGCAGCTCGGCGTCGTCAACCTGGTCAACCTTGTTCAGGAAGACAACGATCGCCGGAACGCCAACCTGACGGGCGAGCAGGATGTGCTCGCGGGTCTGCGGCATCGGGCCGTCAGCAGCCGAGCAAACCAGGATCGCGCCGTCCATCTGGGCAGCACCGGTGATCATGTTCTTGACGTAGTCGGCGTGGCCGGGGCAGTCAACGTGCGCGTAGTGGCGGTTGGCGGTCTCGTACTCGACGTGTGCCGTCGAGATGGTGATGCCGCGGGCCTTTTCTTCCGGAGCTGCGTCGATCTGGTCGTAGGCCTTGAACTCACCAAAGTACTTGGTGATCGCTGCCGTCAGAGACGTCTTGCCGTGGTCGACGTGGCCGATCGTGCCGATGTTGACGTGCGGCTTGTTGCGCTCAAACTTACTCTTTGCCATTTGAATGCTTCCTGTGAACGAAACGGGGTTGCCCCGGCGAACCGGTTTGGTCCCGCCGTTTAAGGCTTTCGTACGCAATGCGCAAGCCTTAATTGATTGGCCTTCCGGAGGCCGAAAAGCACGATTTACTGCACCAAAACCTCACGCCGGGGAAAGATCCTGCCGTAACGCGAGCTGAAGTTGGAAAATCGTTCGAATTCTTGGGCTTAGTGATTGTCTGGTCTGGAGCGGGTAACGGGAATCGAACCCGTGTATTCAGCTTGGAAGGCTGCTGCTCTACCATTGAGCTATACCCGCATTTTCAGATCCGAGGACGAATGGTGGAGAGAGTTGGATTTGAACCAACGTAGGCTGAGCCAACGGATTTACAGTCCGTCCCCTTTAACCACTCGGGCATCTCTCCATTCTTTCGTCCGGATCTGGCGACCAAGCTTCGTAGTCCCGACCAGAGTGCGTCGCCCCCTGATCTGCGGCGGGTATATGACGGCCCAACCGGCTCATGTCAACACGAAGTTTGACGAAAAATTCCGAAAAGTTTCATGAGCCCGACATGGGCGTCGGCATGAGCCTTGTATGCCCCGGAATTTGCGCGCGGGTCTATGCCCGCCCCCTGCCCACCGCTATAAGGGGGCATGGCAAAAGATCCGAAAACCGACAAAACCGCCCGTGACACCCATTATGCGACGCTGCGCCGACAGGTGCGCGACGCCAAGCGGGAACGCGGCGAAATCCCCACACCAGGCCCGCAGAAGCCGCGCAAGAGCAATGCCGACTGGACGCCGCCGAAGCTCGCACCCGAGCAGGTTCTGCTCTACGGGCTGCACACCGTTCGCGCCGCGCTGGAGAACCCTGAGCGCAAGCTGATCAAGCTTTCGGCGACGCAGAATGCGCTGGCGAGGCTCGAAATCGGATCTGTGGAAAACCTCGGCATCCCCTTCGAGACGGTCACCCCTCAGGATCTCGACAAGATCCTTGGCCCCGAGGCGATCCACCAAGGCGTGATGCTCGAAACCCGCCCCCTGCCCGTTCGTCGGCTGGAGGCGCTGAAGGACAGCCCGCTGATCCTGGTGCTCGATCAGGTGACCGATCCGCATAATGTCGGCGCCATCATGCGCTCGGCGGTCGCCTTCGATGCAGGCGCCGTCATCACGACGCAGCGGCACAGCCCGACGGAATCGGGCGTGCTGGCGAAATCCGCCTCCGGCGCGCTCGAACTCATCCCCTATATCCAGGTGACCAATCTCGCCGATGCGCTGGGCGAATTGCACAAGCTCGGCTTCTTCTCTGTCGGACTCGATTCGGAAGGGCCGGCGCCGATGGAGGAGACCCTCACCGGCGACCGCATCGCGCTGGTACTGGGATCCGAGGGCAAGGGTCTCAGACAGAAAACGCGCGAGACCGTGTCGGCGCTCGCCCGTCTCGACATGCCGGGCGCCATCAAGTCGCTGAACGTCTCCAATGCAGCGGCGATTGCGCTTTACGCCTCACGCCAGCATCTGGCGGCCAAGGGCTGATGAAGCTAGTCTTCACCGACCTCGACGGAACGCTGCTCGATCACGACAGCTATTCCTTCGAAGCGGCGTGGCCGGCGCTTGATCTGCTCGCAGCACGCGGCATTCCTGTGATCCTGGCGAGCAGCAAGACGGAAGCCGAGATGCGGCCGATCGCGGAAGCGATCGGGATATCGCACCCGATGATCGTCGAAAACGGCGCCGGTTTGGTCGGGCTGACTCCCTCTACTTCCATCGCCGATGGGGATTTGCCGAGTCCTTACATCCGCTTGCGAAGCTTTCTTAGGGAAATACCTAAAGACCTCAGCGCCTGTTTCGAAGGCTTTGGCGACTGGGATGTGGTGCGGGTTGCAAGCGAGACCGGCCTGCCTATCGCTTCTGCCGCGCTTGCCCGTCAGCGGCGATTCTCGGAGCCGGGACATTTCACCGGGACCGAGGCGCAGAAAGCGGCTTTCATCGACTTGCTTCACTCGCGAGGCTTTACCGCCGTTCAGGGCGGGCGCTTTTTCACGCTGATGCCGAAGACGTCAAAAGCCGAGCGGATGCGGGAGGTCGTCGCGCATTATCGGCGTCTGACCGGCGAGACGATCCAGACGGTTGCGCTTGGCGATGCGCCGAATGATCTGGCCATGCTCGAAGCGGCCGACTGCGGCATCATTATCGCCAATCCGGCACACCATCCGCTGCCCGTCACAAAAAGGGAGAAAGCGGGTGCGATCCTGCGCTCGGAACAATCCGGCCCTGAGGGCTGGAACACAATGATCCATCAACTCGTTGCCACGGGGTTTCTCTGAGCCGGCCGCAACCGGCTCCCTTGACGAAAGGAATAGACATGGCGGATTTTCACCAGAACGGCGTGGTTGCCACCCTGCACAATCTCAGGGAGCGCTCGCTGGAGCGCATGGAAAAGGAGCTCTCGGTCTTTTCCGCCTCCCGTCCGATCACGCTGATCCTGCCCTCGCTCTATTCCGAACTGGAAGCGCCCGCGCTCGAGCACATCGTCTCCGAACTGTCGCAGGCGCCCTATATCGCCGAAATCGTCATCGGCCTCGACCAGGCGGACGAGGCGCAGTTTCGCCATGCGAAGCGGTATTTCTCCCGGCTGCCGCAGAAGCACACCATTCTCTGGCATGACGGGCCGCGCATGCGTGCCGTGGACGAGAAGCTGAAGGCGGAGGATCTGTCGCCCGACCAGCCGGGCAAGGGGCGCAATGTCTGGTTCTGCATGGGCTATGTCCTGGCCGCCCGCCAGGCCGGCGTGGTTGCCCTGCATGACTGCGATATCACCACCTATTCGCGCGACATGCTGGCACGGCTTGTCTATCCCGTGGCCAATCCGCGTTTCCCTTACGTCTTTTCCAAGGGCTACTACCCGCGCATCGCCGACCGGTCACTGAATGGCCGCGTGACCCGCCTTCTGGTGACGCCGCTGCTGCTCAGCCTCGAAAAGGTGATCGGCCATCATCCCTATATCGATTACCTGAAAGCCTTCCGCTATCCGCTGGCGGGAGAATTCGCGATGCAGACGCAGATCCTTTCGGACATCCGCATCCCCTCCGACTGGGGGCTGGAGATCGGCGTGCTCTCGGAGCTCTGGCGCAACTATTCCAACCATGCGATCTGCCAGGTGGATATTGCCGATGCCTATGATCACAAGCACCAGCCGCTCTCGCCGGAAGACGCGGCCAAGGGCCTGTCGCGGATGTCCGTCGACATTACCAAGGCGCTTTACCGCAAGCTCGCAACCGACGGCGTCGTCTTCGGGCAAGACGCCTTCCGGACGCTGAAGGCGACCTATTACCGGACGGCGCTCGATCTGGTGGAGACCTATTATCACGACGCGCGGATGAACGGGCTGACGACCGACCGGCATCGCGAAGAGCAGGCGGTGGAGCTGTTTGCGGCGAACTTGATCGAGGCGGGCCAGGTCTATCTCGACAATCCCAACGCGACACCCTTCATGCCGAGCTGGAACCGGGTGCAAAGCGCCCTGCCCGATCTCTTGCGCGACATCCAGGAGGCCGCAAGGCTCGACGCCGAGGACTGATGTCCGTCTGCCCCTACCGTTCCGTCACATCGCCGGGCGGCAGGTGAGATCGCCATCGGCGGCCACGAAGGTGGTTCCGGATGCCGAAAGCTTGCGCTCGACGGGATAGTCGATGACGCTCGGCCATGCCTCGATATCCTTGGCGGCATTGGGATCGGCGTCGATGGCCGGCTGATAGGCGGGGCGGCAGTCCGGCAGGGGGCGATCGGCGGCGAGGCCAAGCTCCTTGCGGATGGTTGCCGCACAGGCATCCGGCGCGGCGAGCAGCGAGCAGGAAGCGGCGAAGGTGCGGCGGTAGCGCAGGGTGAGCTCTTCGCCGGCCAGAGACAGAAGCGAGAACTCGCCGGCGATCACATCATCCATCAGCCGTGAACCGGTGCGTGCGTCATAGACGACGAAGGGCATGCCGCCATTCCAGCCATCGGCGCCGCGGAAGAAGGCGTAAGGTCCAACGGCGCCCCAGAGATAACCGGCGGTGTCATCTTCGATCTTGCGGTCGAGCGTCGGATTGAGCTGGCAGGGCCCTTCCGACGAGGCGATATAGATGCCGGCGGCCCCCTTCTCGCCCAGATCAAGCTCCTTGAGGGCGAAATTGGGATAACGCAGGCAGGTCAGCTTGCCCTTCCTGTCGAAGCCGGTGTCGGCTTCGGCCAGCTCGACCTCGGCACGCGTGGCACGGTCGAACTGGCCCGTATCTTCGCCTGCATTCCGGCAGGTGACAGGCGCCATCCGGCCGACGGCAAACTGCAACTCCTCGCCCTTGCCGCGAATCTCGTGACGACCATCGGAATACCAGAAGCCGCTGGCGGCCTGCTGCTGGGGCAGCGAGACCTTCGTGCCATCGGGGATGGTGATGTCGGCGGCCGCCTCGCTGAACGAGACTGCGAGAACCGTGCCGTCTTCGCAGGCATATTTGATGTCGGCGGCCCGGCTTTCGGCCGGCAGCAGGAACAGAGCAGTCGCGGCCACAGCAAGGCCGGCATAAAAGGTCTCGCGCATCAGGTCTCCCTCGGCTGTCGGCGGAGACCATGCCAAAGAACTGCCGCCAAGGACAATGGCAAAAACGATGATGTGATGAGAAGTGGTGCCCCCGGCAGGGTTCGAACCCGCGACCCCCTGATTACAAATCAGGTGCTCTACCAACTGAGCTACAAGGGCAGTGGCCGGTGTTTAGGCGGAAATCGGTTTGCGGTAAAGCAAAAAATCGGCGGACGGTTAGCACAGATGGTGAATAAGCACACCGGCCGCTGCCCGGTCACGGGACCCGGAACCGAACCGATTCCGGGGCGAAACCTCTTGTGGTTACAGGTATTTGTCATGTACCACTTGGCGACATTTCATCAGGGCTCGCCATGTCTCGCACGTTCCGGTCGCTCGCCTTCATCGCCTCCAACACGGACGAAGCCCAGGCTTCGCGTGCCGAGCTGATTCGTCTTTACGGCCATACAGAGCCTTCTGATGCCGATGTCATCGTGGCGCTTGGCGGCGATGGCTTCATGCTGCAGACGCTGCATGACACGATGAATACCGGCAAGCTGATCTACGGCATGAATCGCGGGTCTGTCGGATTTCTGATGAACGACTATTCGACCGACAATCTTCCAGAGCGGATTTCGGTGGCTGTCGAGAACGAGTTCCATCCGTTGAAGATGACGACGAGCAATGCCGACGGGTCAATCTCCTTCGCGCTTGCCATCAATGAAGTGTCGGTGCTGCGCCAATCCTACCAGGCGGCGAAACTGCGCGTGCTCGTGGACGGCCAGGTTCGCCTGGAGGAACTGATCTGCGACGGACTGATGGTGGCAACACCCGTCGGATCGACCGCCTACAATCTCTCGGCCCATGGCCCGATCCTGCCGCTCGAGGCGCCGCTTCTGGCGCTGACGCCGGTCAGCCCCTTCCGTCCGAGGCGCTGGCGCGGGGCCTTGCTGCCGGACAAGGTGACCGTGGTTCTGGAAGTGCTGGAGCCGGAGAAGCGGCCGGTCAATGCCGTTGCCGACCATACCGAGGTCAAGTCGGTGCTGAGGGTGGAGATTGCACAGTCAGAAGATACCACAGCGCGGATCCTCTCCGACCCCGACCGTTCGTGGTCCGACCGGATCATTGCCGAACAGTTTTCCGATTGAGGTTCCCATGAAGGCTCTCACCTCGGCTGCCCTGCTTGCTGCTCTGACCCTATCGTCTCCCGTGCGTGCAGACGAGATCGGTCAACTGCCGATCACGGCAACCTTCGTCATCAGCGGCGGCTATTGGGAATCGAGTGCCGAAGGGGTGACGGGAGCCGAGACGGCAGTGCAAGCCGGCGAGCGCGGCTATTACAAGCTCATCGCCATCCGCCAGCAGGACCGGACGGCGCGCATCTACCTGCAGATGGTCGCCTCCGGCGCAGACGGCCTCAGGCTGGTCGAGAGCGTCGAGCTTGAGGAATTCTCCACGATCAAGCCTTACGTGACCGGCATCCGGCCGGAAAGCATGACGGGCGTTGCCGCGACACCCGGTTTCTTCGCGACGGTGTATCTCAAGACGTCACCCGACACCGATCGCGTCGAGGAATGGACCGTGCTCATCGACGAGCTCGGCGACATCAGGGTCGAGCGGGCGAGCAACTGAGGCGAAGAGCAGTGAACGAAAGAGGCGGAGCGCATGGACGCTCCGCCTCTTTATTTGTGTCGTGATACAATCGGTCGGACCGATCAGTCGATATCCGAGACTTCCGAGGCCTTGCCGCTGATGCGGTGGGCAAGAGCCGCTTCCATGAACTCGTTCAACTCGCCGTTCAGGACGCTATCCGGATCGGTGCTTTCGACGCCGGTGCGCAGGTCCTTGACCAGCTGGTAGGGCTGCAGGACGTAGGAGCGGATCTGGTGGCCCCAGCCGATATCCGTCTTCGAGGCGGCTTCGGCATTGGCGGCTTCTTCGCGCTTCTTCAGCTCGACTTCGTAGAGACGTGCGCGCAGCATGTCCCAGGCCTTGGCGCGATTCTTGTGCTGCGAGCGTTCCTGCTGGCAGGCAACCGCAATCCCGGTCGGGATATGGGTGATGCGCACGGCCGAGTCGGTCGTGTTGACGTGCTGGCCGCCGGCGCCCGACGAACGATAGGTATCGATACGGCAGTCGCTTTCGTTGATCTCGATGTTGATCGAGTCATCGACGACCGGATAGACCCAGATCGACGAGAAGGACGTGTGGCGACGGGCGTTCGAATCGTAGGGCGAGATGCGCACCAGGCGATGCACGCCCGATTCGGTCTTCATCCAGCCATAGGCATTGTGGCCCTTGACCAGGATGGTCGCGGACTTGATGCCGGCTTCTTCGCCGTCATGCACTTCCAGCACCTCGACCTTGAAGCCGGAGCGTTCGGCCCAGCGGGTATACATGCGCAGAAGCATGTTGGCCCAGTCCTGGCTCTCGGTGCCGCCGGCACCGGAATGGACTTCGACATAAGTGTCATTGCCGTCGGCTTCGCCCGACAGCATGGCCTCGACCTGGCGGCGCGCCGCTTCGGTCTTCAGCGCCTTCAGCTGGTCCTCGGCGTCCTTGACGACGGTTTCGTCGCCCTCTTCCTCGCCCATCTCGATCAGCTCGATGTTGTCTTTCATCTGCTGTTCGAGGCGCTTCACGCCATTGATGCTGTCATCCAGCTGCTGGCGCTCGCGCATCAGCTTCTGGGCTTCCTGGGCATCGTTCCAGAGGTTCGGATCCTCTGCCTTGTTGTTCAACCAGTCCAGTCGTCTTATCGCCTGGTCCCAGTCAAAGATGCCTCCTCAGCAGGCTTATGGCCTGCTTGATTTCGTCGACGACATTCTCGATTTCATTGCGCATGCGTTGCGTTCTCAACCTCTGAAACTGGTGAAAATCTGGTCTTTCGCATAGTTGCGCCCGGCCCCGATGTAAAGGGCCGTGCAGACAACTGATGGCAAAGGCTCGCTTAGAACAGGCCGCCGGAACCGGAGGTGACCGCCTGGTTGGCCTGGGGCGAGTCGCGCAGGATTTCCTCCGGCGGCGCGTAGCCTTCCATGCCGATGATCGACAGCGTGTCGGCCGGACCGGTGCCCGGCTTGAAGGCCTCGATGATCGTGTCGGGCTCGCCTTCCAGCGCGAACATGCCGGTGGTGCGATTGACCGGGATGAAGCTCATGCCGGCGGGCACGAAGAACTGGCCGGGCGGCGTGTTGGCGGTCGCCATCTGCATGAAGTCGTTGAAGACGGGGGCTGCCAGCGAACCACCGGTCGAGCCACGGCCCATCGGCGCCGGCTGGTCGAAGCCGATATAGACGCCGGCGACGAGGTCCGGCGTGTAGCCGACGAACCAGGCGTCCTTCTCCTCGTTCGAGGTCCCGGTCTTGCCGGCGACGGGGCGATCGAGCTTGATCTTGCCGGCGGCTGTACCACGGGTGACGACGCCCTCCATCATCGATGTGATCTGGTAGGCGGTCATCGGATCGAGAACCTGCTGGCGGTTGTCAACGACCACGGGCTCTTCCTGCCCGGTGTAGCGCTCGGCGTTGCACGACTCGCAGATCCGGTCCTCGTGACGGAAGATCGTCTTGCCGTGGCGGTCCTGGATACGGTCGATGAGCGTCGGCTTGATCTGCTTGCCGCCATTGGCGAAGACGGCATAGGCCGAGACCATGCGCATGATGGTGGTTTCACCCGAGCCGAGCGACATGGCCAGCACAGGGTTCATCTTGTCGTAGACACCGAAACGTTCGGCATATTCGGCAACGAGGTTCATGCCCATGTCGTTGGCAAGGCGAACCGTCATCAGGTTACGCGACTTCTCGATGCCGAGGCGAAGGGTCTGCGGACCCGCTGCACCGCCACCATAGTTCTGCGGGCGCCAGACCTGACCACCGGAGACGAATTCGACCGGCGCATCCATGATGACCGAGGCCGGCGTGTAGCCCGTGTCGAGAGCGGCAGCGTAGACGAAGGGCTTGAAGGACGAACCGGGCTGACGCATGGCCTGGGTCGCGCGGTTGAACTCGGACTGGGCATAGGAGAAGCCGCCAGCAAGCGCCAGAACACGGCCCGTGTGCGGGTCCATGGCAACGAGACCGCCCTGGACCTTCGGCAGCTGGCGCAGACGATAGGCGCTCGAGCCTTCTTCCAGAGCTTCGACATAGACGACATCGCCAGGGTTCAGGACGCCAACCGGCGACTTGCTCGACTTGCGATCGCCCGTGGCGGAGCGGAAGGCCCATTCCATGTTGTCGGGCGCAATGCGGCCGCGAACGCGCTCGGCCACGACCTTGCCGCCGGCTTCCTTGGCGGGCTGCAGGCCGATATCGACGCCATCGGAGGCGACGTCGAGGACAACGGCGACCTTCCATTCCGGCACATCGCTGAGAGCGGGGATTTCGGCGAGCGGAACGCCCCAGTCCCCTTCCAGCGGGATCTGCTTGATCGGGCCACGGAAGCCGCGGCGCTGGTCGTAGGTCAGCAGAGCCGACTGCAGCGCCTTGCGGGCTGCGATCTGCATCTGCGGATCCAGCGAGGTCCGGACAGACAGGCCGCCTTCATAGAGCGCCTTGTCGCCATACTTCTCGATGATCTGGCGGCGGACTTCCTCGGCGAAGTAGTCGGACGCGAAGAGCGAGGAGCCCGAGCGGCGCAGGTTCACGCCGAGCGGCTGCTTCTTGGCTTCCTCGCCCTCTTCCTGGGCGACAAAGCCGTTTTCGACCATGCGGTCGATGACCCAGTTGCGGCGCTCAAGCGCGGCTTCGGTGCGCCGGAAGGGGTGATAGTTGTTCGGGCCCTTCGGGAGAGCCGCGAGATAGGCCGTTTCGGCAATGGTCAATTCGGTGACGGACTTATCGAAATAGGTGAGCGCGGCACCGGCAATGCCATAGGCGTTCAGACCGAAGAAGATCTCGTTCAGATAGAGTTCGAGGATCTTGTCCTTCGAATAGGCCTGCTCGATGCGGAACGACAGGATCGCTTCCTTGATCTTGCGGTCCATCGTCTGGTCGGACGAGAGCAGGAAGTTCTTTGCCACCTGCTGGGTGATGGTCGAGGCGCCGACCGGACGACGGCCGGAGCCGAGGTTCTGGACGTTCACGAGGATCGCGCGACCGAGGCCGTAGATGTCGACGCCGGGGTGATTGTAGAAGTTCTTGTCTTCGGCCGAGAGAAAGGCTGCCTTGACGCGGTCCGGAATGGCCTGAATCGGCAGGAAGAGGCGTCGCTCACGGGCATACTCGGCCACCAGCGCACCGTTGCCGGCATGGATGCGGGTCGTCACCGGCGGCGAATAGCTGGCCAGAACCTCATAGTCCGGAAGGTCCTTGGTTACCCCGTTCAGATAGACGGCGACGACCGCTGCGACGCCGAGCGCCAGCACGGACGCCAATCCGAAGAGATATCCAATCAGTCTGATCATGTTTCCGCTACCGGCTCTGCTTCAGGTTCCGCGCGCTGTACAAGAGCTTCGCACACCCCGTGGCGTTTTGCACGTCATGCGGTGGATGGCAAGACATGCGGACTTCACGTGTCGGGCAGCGCGATTCGACATCGCTCGCCCTTGCGTAATCTACACCGGAGTAACGGAGACAATGTGAGGAAAATAGGGCCGTTAGCGGCAGAAGTCTCAACCGACCACAGGTTCCCCTTGCAGATGTTGCCTATCCGCCATTGGCGAGCTGCGGCTCGCGGTAACGCTTGATCGCCTCGACCAGAAGATCGGCCACCCTGTCGCGCCAGGCGGGATCGAGCAGCAGCTTTTCATCGTCCTTGTTCGACAGGAAACCCAGTTCGAGCAGGATCGAGGGAACATCGGGCGCCTGCAGCACCCGGAAGCCGGCATGGCGGTGGGGATTGTTGATCAGCGAGATCTGTCCCTCGAAGGAGCCGACGACGGCCTGGGCCATGGCGATCGAAAAGGCCTGCGTCTCGCGACGCGTGAGGTCGAGCAGAATATCTCCCACCTCGGGCTCGGTTTCGGTCGGCAGCTCGACACCGCCGATCGTGTCGGAGAAGTTCTCGCGCTCGGCAAGCTGGGCCGCCATATGGTCTGATGCCTTGTCGGAAATCGTATAGACGGTCGCGCCACGGATATCGGCCTGCCGCAAGGTATCGGCATGCAGCGAGATCAGGAGGTCGGCACCCTTCTGGCGGGCGATCAGAACTCGCTCGGAGAGCGAGAGGAACTTGTCGGTGTCGCGGGTCATCACGGCGCGCACGCCGGGCTGGTTCTTCAGCTTGGCATACAGCGTCTTCGCGAAAGCCAGCGTGATGTCCTTTTCCGGCGTCTTGGTCGCAACGCCGGTGGCACCGGTATCGATGCCGCCATGGCCGGCGTCGATTGCGATGACAAACTCCTCGCTGCCGGACACCGCCACGGGAACGGAGGCCGTGGATGCCTGTTGCGGCTCAGTCCAGCCCTGCCCCGAGACAAGGGCTGCGAAATCCTGCGCGGGCACCAGTTCGGCGTCCAGCACCAGGCGATATCCACCACCGGTCTCGTTGGGCATGACCTTGGCGATCGCAAGCCGCGCCGGGCGCGCCGCCGTCAGCACCAGACGGGCCGAGGTCGCATCCATCGAGCCATAGCGGATGTCGCTGAACAGGCCGGTCGCCTTCAGGTCCTCTTCGGCAAAGGCGAAGGCGGTGGCAGGAAGGTCGACGATGATGCGATCGGGATTGGCTATGTAGCGGGTCTCAATCGTCGGGGCGCGGTCGAAATCCAGGACGATGCGGGTGCGGGCGTCGTCACCGGCAATGCGTGCCGAATAGGCAACGAGCCGGTCGGCCGGCACCTCGGCGGACACGGCCTGCGCCATGCCTACGGCCATCGCAACGGGTGCCGCCAGGAGGAGTGTCGCCAGAACGATTCGGACCAAGGTCCCGCATTTTCGCCCTGCCGCCAGCGCCAAAGCTCTCGTCAAATCCTGCCCCCGTCATGGCCGCAACATATCTGTGACACAAATCACAGGCCGCACATTGCGCCATTTTGATAACCTATCCGCCGCATGCCTCATTGTCCCGAGCCGTTGAGCGTCAAAATTGCGGTCTGCAACCGCTTTGACCATCGGAATCACACGGAATGAGGCAACTCCCCTAATTGACTGCCATTATGGCATAAATCCGTTTGCTCTTGCTATTGTGACGTAGAAAACATACAAGGCACACGAGGGATAAAAGTGCAAACGGGATAGAGTTTCCGCCACGGCTGCCAACCTCAGACAATGGAATTGGCGCCTGTTCAACCGGACATTCATCTGCCGTCTCCCGCACTTTGTCCTGAAACTGGTTCAACACGCCGGCAGCAGGCCGGCACATCATCGGTGGCTCTCCACCAACAGCTCTTTATCGAGCATTCATCGGATCCCGAGGGGTCCATATCATTGTCGTTGACGTACGGTTTTTGATGTCTTTGCAACAGGTTGACATAACCAGGAACGGACCGGGATCAGAAAGCTCCCCGCAGTCCGTCCGTATGTTGCAAACCCGGTCATCCGTGCGGCCACATCTATATCCGGCGCACAGTCCGCTAGGTTCCAGCCGCTTTGAAGTTCAGCGCGCGGGTGGACCACCGACCGAGGGCGCCGAGGAGCACAGCTTAAATGGCAGACAAAATGCTTATCGACGCGTCTCACGAAGAAGAGACGCGCGTTGTCGTCGTTCGCGGTAACCGTATTGAAGAATTCGACTTCGAATCCCAACACAAAAAGCAGATACGCGGCAATATCTATCTGGCGAAGGTGACGAGGGTCGAGCCCTCGCTGCAGGCCGCTTTCGTCGATTACGGTGGCAACCGCCACGGCTTCCTGGCCTTCGCCGAAATTCACCCCGACTACTACCAGATCCCGCTTGCCGACCGTCAGGCGCTGCTTCGTGCTGAAGCCGAAGAGCATCGCAAGGAAAACGACGTCGAGGGCGACGAGATCCTGAGCAACGATCCGGCTCAGCAGGACCAGCCCGACATCGGCATCAACACCACCTCCTCCGTCGCGTCTGCGATCGTCGATGAGGTTGCCGCCGAGCTCGCAGCCGAAGCCGACGCCGATGTTGCGGCTGCCGCAGCCGTCGAGGGCGAGAGCGAGGCCGTTGCCGAAGAGCCCGCCGCCAAGGCCAAGCCGAAGCGGGTTCGCAAGCCACGCGCCAAGAAGGCTGCCGCCGAGGAAACCACTGCCGAAGACGGCGGCGAAGGTTCCGACGACGCCGAAGGCGGCACGATTGCTGCCATGGTCGACATGGACGAAATTTCCGAGGAAGCCGGTGGTCGCCGCGGTCGTCGCGATGATGACGACGACGATGATGACGACGACGATCACATCGAGGAAAAGGAAGAGATCGAATCCGTTGGCGCGGAAGACGCCATGGAAGAGGTTCCGGACCGCGTTCAGCGCAAGCCGCGCAAGCAGTACCGCATCCAGGAAGTGATCAAGCGTCGGCAGATCCTGCTGGTGCAGGTCGCCAAGGAAGAACGCGGCAACAAGGGCGCGGCTCTCACCACCTATCTGTCGCTTGCAGGCCGTTATTCGGTTCTGATGCCGAACACGGCGCGTGGCGGCGGCATTTCCCGCAAGATCACCCAGCCGGCTGACCGCAAGCGACTGAAGGAAATCGCCCGCGGACTCGACGTGCCGCAGGGCATGGGCGTGATCCTGCGCACCGCCGGTGCCAACCGCACCAAGGTCGAGATCAAGCGCGACTTCGAATATCTGATGCGTCTGTGGGAAAACGTCCGCACCCTGACGCTCGCCTCGACAGCGCCGTGCCTCGTCTATGAAGAAGGTTCGCTGATCAAGCGTTCGATCCGCGACCTCTACAACAAGGACATTTCCGAGATCATCGTCTCGGGCGAAGAAGGCTATCGTGAAGCGAAAGACTTCATGAAGATGCTGATGCCGAGCCATGCCAAGGTGGTTCAGCCCTATCGTGACCTGCATCCGATCTTTGCGCGTTCGGGCATCGAAGCCCAGCTCGACAAGATGATGCAGCCGCAGGTGACGCTGAAGTCCGGCGGTTACATCATCATCAACCAGACCGAAGCGCTGGTTTCGATCGACGTCAACTCGGGTCGTTCGACCCGCGAATACTCGATCGAGGACACGGCCCTCCAGACAAACCTGGAAGCGGCGGAAGAAGTGGCGCGCCAGCTGCGTCTGCGCGACCTCGCCGGCCTGATCGTCATCGACTTCATCGACATGGAAGAAAAGCGCAACAACCGCGCTGTCGAGAAGAAGCTCAAGGATTGCCTGAAGAACGACCGCGCCCGCATCCAGGTCGGCCGCATCTCGCATTTCGGCCTGCTCGAAATGTCGCGTCAGCGTATCCGCGCCTCGGTGCTGGAATCGACGACGCAGGTCTGCCCGCATTGCGCAGGCACCGGCCTCATCCGCTCGCAGTCTTCCGTTGCCCTGCATGTCCTGCGCGGCATCGAGGAGTTCCTGCTGAAGAGCACCACGCATGACATCGTCGTGCACACGACGCCGGAAACGGCGCTCTACCTGCTCAACCAGAAGCGTGACACCATCGTCGACTACGAAGGACGTTTCGGCGTTTCGATCGTCATCGATGCCGGCATGCCGGCGCAGCATGGCGGCTCGCAGCACTTCACCATCGAGCGCGGCGAAGCCGTTGCCAATCCGGTGAAGATCGAGAGCCTGATGTCGCTCCTGCCGGAGATCGAGGAAGAGGACGATTACGTTCCGGAGCCGGAAGACGAGGACGAGGAAGAAACCGTCGTCGTCGCCGCCAAGGCCGAGAGCGCGCCGCAGCAGGCGCGTGCCGAAGGCGACGAGCAGGGCAACCGCAAGCGCAAGCGTCGCCGTCGCCGCCGTGGCAAGAACGGCCAGAACGGCGATCGTCCGCAGGCGGACATGCAGAACGGCGACAACGGCATGGATGCCGATGACGAGGATGGCGACGAGGGCGAGGACGATTCTGCCGAAGGCGCAGATGAAAACCGCGCCAGCGACAATGGCACCGATGCCAATGGCGACGAAGGCCAGAAGCGCAAGCGCCGCCGTCGTGGCAAGCGTGGTGGCCGTCGCAACCGTCCGGGCGAAGAAGGCTCGGTCGAGGCTTCCGGCGAAACGGTAGGTGACGAGGACGGCGATGAAGCCGATGCTGCAGCAGATGATGCCGTAGCCGTCGAAGCCGCCGCCCCGGTTGCCGAGGAAGTGGTCGAAGAGGCTGTCGTCGCCGACAAGCCGAAGCCGCGCCGCACCCGCAAGGCCAAGGCAGGCGCCGAGCCTGACGTCGTGGCCGAGGTCGTACCCGTCGCCGCCGCTCCGGTCGAGACGGTTGCGGAAACGCTCAAGGAAGAGGCTGCCGCTGAACCGGCTGCTCGTGCTCCTGATCCGGCCCCTGCCCCGGTTGTCGAAGAAGCCAAGCCTGTCCGCGCCAACCGCGAATCCAATGTCGCGTCGTCCGAGCCGGTCGTGACCTCGGTCAAGACGTCCGACGATGGCGCCGAAGCAGCCAAGCCCAAGAAGGGCGGCTGGTGGCAGAAGCGTGGCTTCTTCTGAGATCGGACGATCCGCGATTGAATGCAAAAGGGCCCCGGTGGGGCCCTTTTTCGTTTGCGGGGATCTTCAGGCTGTCGGTCGCATCAGGCGCTTCATCACGGCCGTTGTCTCGCCGTTCAATGTCGCTTGGTAGTCGAAGGCATATCCGCACTTCTCCGCCACGCGGAGCGATGCGTGGTGCGAGGGGTCCAGGATGCAGGTCGTTCGACCATGGGGATTGTGTTCATCCATCCAGGCATGGGCGGCCGTCATGACTTCGGTTGCAAGACCGCGTCCATGGGCGCTCGAAACGATCGCCCAGCCAGCCTCCGGCGTAGGCCCCAGCGGCGGTTCCATGTCGCGGTGAAAATCGGCAAAGCCCGCTTCGCCGAGATACATCCCGGTCGCGCGGTCCTCGATCACCCAATAGCCGAAGCCCAGGCCATGCCAGTGACCGATGTAGCGCAGAAGGCGTGACCAGGTCTCGTTGGATGTGGAAGGGCGTCCGGTGATGTGGCGGAAGATCCACATCTCCATCATCGGCTCGAAATCATCGAGGCGATGCGCCCTCAGCCGCGTGCGTTCGGTGTCAATGTCTGGGGCCGCCATCAGGGAGCTGATCCGTTCGGTTGGCATTTGACGCTTCCCCTTGGTTTCCGACAGATTTGACGTTCACAGATTGAATCATGTCACTGACATACTGATTCAGCCAGTCCGCCCAAGCCATTGATCAAGAATCCATTTCGCTCAATGCCTAACCAATCTTCGGCAGCCAGTTCGCCAGCCGATCGGTTGCTTCGATCATCTCCGCCATGGTGCCGGCATAGGATAGGCGTAGCGCCAGATGGCCGTCGATGGGATCGAAATCCCGGCCCGGGGTGACGGCGACATCGGTCTCGGCGAGCACGCGCCTTGCGAAACTCATGCTGTCATTGGTGAAGCGCGTCGCATCGACATAGGCGTAGAAGGCGCCGTCCATGGGCGAGAGCATCGGCAGGCCGAGCGCCGGCAGGCGGGCCATCAGGAAATCTCTGTTGGCCTGACAGGCGGCCTTGTAGTGTTCCAGCTCGTCGGTGGCGCTCAAGGCGGCGAGTGCGGCGATCTGCGACAGTTCCGGGGCGGAAATGTAAAGGCTCTGGGCGACGCATTCGACCGGGCGGACCAATTCCTCCGGCAGCACCATCCAGCCGATGCGCCAGCCGGTCATGCAATAGTATTTGGAGAAGGAATTGATGATGACGGCCTCGTCGCCGATCTCGAGCGCCGTCGTCTCCTCCGCGCCATAGGTGAGACCATGGTAGATCTCGTCGGAGATCAGCGTGATCCCCTGCCCCTGGCAATAGTCGTAGACGGCTTTCAGCTGCGCCCTTGACGTCACCGTGCCGGTCGGGTTGGCGGGGCTGGCAAGCAGAACGCCCTTGAGGCGAAGACCAGCCTCTGCCTGCGCGCGCTCCAGGCTTTCCGGCGTCAGGGTAAAGCCGGTTTCGGGGCCGACGGCGACTTCGATCACCTTGAGGCCGAGGGCGGCCAGAATGCTGCGATAGGCGGGATAGCCGGGGCGCGCGATGGCGACGGCGTCGCCGACATCGAAGAGCGAGAGGAAGGCGAGATTGAAGCCGGCAGAAGAGCCGGTGGTGACGACGATGCGGTTCCAGTCCACCGAGACATTGTGCCGGCGGCGGTATTCCCCCGCGAGCGCCTGGCGCAGAGCGGTCATGCCCAGCGCGTCGGTATAGCCGATGCGACCGCCATCGAGTGCCTTGCGAGCGGCTTCAAGCGCTGCCTGCGGTGCGGGATGGCCCGGCTGGCCGACGGCCATGGAGATGACCGTACGACCTTCCTGCCGCCTGCGGGTGGCCTCCGCCAGGATGTCCATGGCGTGGAAGGGTTCGACGGCACTGCGCTTGGAAATCGAAATCAACTTATGCTCCTCGGTCAGACGCCCGACATTTGCCGCAAAGCGCGCGTCATCACAATGCACAGGCTGGACAAGGCGGCACAAAAAAGCCATTCCGCTTGTAACCCTGAGCCTTTAGGCTCGACGTCGGCCGGCGGCATGACACGATACCGCCGGCGATGAATTGTGCAGACGGCAAGGACGAGGAAAGACATGGGCCTGAATTTGAAGAGAATCGCCAGCGTCGGAGTTGCGCTCCTCCCCGCCCTGATGCCGCTGCCCGCCGCTGCCCTCGACGAGGCGCAGAAGAAGGAATTCGGCGAATTCATCCGCGAATACCTGATCGCCAATCCCGAAATCATGCTGGAAGTGCAGGACGCACTGCAGAAGAAGCAGGAAGAGATCCGCCAGCAGCGCTCGGCCGAAGCGCTCTCGACCAACAAGGACGCGATCTTCAACTCGGCCTTTGATCTCGCCATCGGCAATCCGCAAGGTGACGTGACCGTGGTCGAATTCTTCGACTACAATTGCGGCTATTGCCGTCGCGCCCATGCCGACATGGAAGCCGTGCTGGAAGAGGACAAGAATGTCCGCTACGTGCTGAAGGAATTCCCGATCCTCGGTCCTGACAGTGAAGCCGCCCACAAGGTATCGGATGCCGTGCGCAAACTGTCGCCGGAAAAATACGGCGCCTTCTTCCGCGCCATGATGACCCAGGACGGTCGCGCCTCGGAAGACAGCGCGATCGCGATTGCCGGCGAGCTCGGTATCAAGGAAGAGGCGATCCGCGCCAAGATGGAAGAAAGCCCGAATACCGAACAGGTGCAGGAGGCCTATCAGCTGGCAACCAGCCTCGGCATTACCGGCACGCCCTCCTACGTGATCGGCAACGAGACCGTTCCCGGCGCCGTCGGCAAGGAAGCACTGGTGACGAAAGTCGGCAATGTGCGTACCTGCGGCAGGGCCACCTGCTGAGACAAGAAACTGCCCCTGATACTGCGTGATCTTAACCGTGACCCGGATTTTCGGGGACGGTTTGGCGTGATCACGGCAAAGGGCTTTCCCTGCAGGGCCTCTCGGTCTATAGGAGGCGGTTGAAAGTCGACGGAAGCGTAGATGAGCAAGACCATTTTCGTGTTGAACGGCCCCAATCTCAACATGCTGGGAAAGCGGGAACCCGGGATCTATGGCGGCAAGACGCTCGCCGACATCGAGGCGGACTGCAAGGCCGCCGGCGCCGAGCTCGGCTTTGCCATCGACTTTCGCCAGTCCAATCACGAGGGCGACCTGGTGAGCTGGCTGCACGAGGCCGGTGAGGCGGCGGCGGGCGTTGCGATCAATGCCGGTGCCTACACGCACACGTCGATTGCCCTGCATGACGCGATCAAGGCCGTATCTCCGCTTCCGGTGATCGAGGTGCATATCTCGAACGTGCATGCACGAGAAGAATTCCGCCACAAATCGCTGATAGCGCCTGCCTGCAAAGGGGTGATCTGCGGTTTTGGTCCGCATAGCTACATCCTGGCGCTGCAGGCGCTGAAAACCATCACGCAATAACAAGAATACAGGACACCCATCCATGGCTGACAAGAAATCGGGTATCGATCAGGCGCTGATCCGTGATCTCGCAAACATCCTCAACGACACGGATCTCACCGAGATCGAAGTGGAGCAGGACGACCTGCGCATCCGCGTCTCGCGCAACGGCACCCCGGTTCCGATGCAGATGCCGGCCTACAACTTCCAGGCGCCTGCCGCTCCGGCTCCGGCCGCAGCGCCTGCTGCCGCCGCCGCTCCGGCTGCTTCTGCCGGCCGTGACCTCTCCAAGGCCGTGACCGCGCCGATGGTCGGCACCGTCTATCTGTCGCCCGCACCGGGCGCCCGTCCGTTCGTGGAAGTCGGCCAGACAGTCAAGGAAGGCCAGACGCTGCTGATCATCGAAGCCATGAAGACCATGAACCAGATCCCCTCGCCCAAGTCCGGCAAGGTCGTCGAGATCGTTATCGACGATGCAAGCCCGGTCGAATACGGCGAGCCTCTGGTTATCATCGAGTAAGCCGATGAGCGGTATCTCGAAGATCCTCATCGCCAACCGAGGCGAAATCGCTCTGCGCGTGCTGCGCGCCTGCAAGGAGCTCGGCATTGCGACCGTGGCCGTCCATTCGACGGCCGATGCGGACGCCATGCATGTGCGGCTTGCCGACGAGAGCGTGTGCATCGGCCCGCCGCCGTCGCGCGACAGCTATCTCAACATTCACCAGATCGTCGCGGCCTGCGAGATCACCGGCGCTGACGCCGTGCATCCGGGCTACGGCTTCCTGTCGGAGAACGCCAAGTTCGCCGATATCCTCGATGCCCATGGCATCACCTTCATCGGACCGACGGCGGAGCATATCCGCCTGATGGGCGACAAGATCACGGCGAAGAAGACCGCCGTCGAACTCGGCATCCCCGTCGTTCCCGGCTCGGACGGCGAAGTGAAGCCGGAAAACGCGCTGGAAATTGCCCGTAAGATCGGCTTCCCGGTGCTCATCAAGGCGACTGCCGGTGGCGGTGGCCGCGGCATGAAGGTGGCCAAGACCGAAGCGGAGCTGGAAGAGGCCGTTTCGACCGCCCGTTCCGAAGCGCTCGCCGCCTTCGGCAACGACGCCGTCTACATGGAGAAATATCTCGGCAAGCCGCGCCATATCGAGGTCCAGGTTGTCGGTGACGGCGCGGGCAACGCCATCCATCTCGGTGAACGCGACTGCTCGCTGCAGCGCCGCCACCAGAAGGTCTGGGAAGAGGCGAACTCGCCTGCGCTTAACGTCGAGCAGCGGATGAAGATCGGTTCGATCTGCGCCGAAGCGATGAAGAAGATGAAGTACCGGGGCGCCGGCACGATCGAATTCCTCTACGAAAACGGCGAGTTCTATTTCATCGAAATGAACACCCGCCTGCAGGTGGAGCATCCGATCACCGAAGCCATCACCGGCATCGACCTCGTGCATGAGCAGATCCGTGTTGCCTCGGGTGCTGGCCTCTCCGTCACGCAGGACGAGATCGTCTTTTCCGGTCATGCCATCGAATGCCGCATCAATGCCGAGGATCCGCGCACCTTCGTGCCCTCGCCCGGCACGATCACGCATTTCCATGCACCGGGCGGCCTTGGCGTTCGCGTCGATTCCGGCGCCTATGCCGGCTACAAGATCCCGCCTTACTATGACAGCCTGATCGGCAAGCTGATCGTGCATGGACGCACCCGCGTCGAATGCATGATGCGTCTGCGCCGCGTGCTCGACGAATTCGTCGTCGACGGCATCAAGACGACGCTGCCGCTGTTCCAGGATCTCGTGGCCAACCAGGACATCGCCAACGGCGACTACGATATCCACTGGCTGGAAAAGTACCTGGCCGAAACCTCGGCCAAGTAAAGACCATGGCTGGGCGACGCAGCAGGGACCGAAGCATTACGCCGGAACTCCTGCTGCGCGCCTATTCCATCGGGATGTTCCCGATGTCGGAATCGGCCGATGACCCAGAACTCTTCTGGGTCGAACCCGAACTTCGCGGGATCATTCCGCTTGACGCCTTCCACGTCTCGAAAAGCCTGCAGAAAGCCATCCGCAAAGCCCCCTTCGACATCCGCTTCGACACCGCCTTCGATCAGGTGGTGGAGAAATGCGCCGAAGCGGCCGAAGACCGGCCGAGCACCTGGATCAACCAGCAGATCAAGGACCTCTACGGCGCGCTGCACCGGCTCGGCCATGCCCACAGCGTCGAGGCCTGGGAGGGCGACGAACTCGTCGGCGGCCTCTACGGCGTCACCCTCGGCTCCGCCTATTTCGGCGAGAGCATGTTTTCCCGCCGCACCAACGCTTCGAAGATCTGCCTCGTGCATCTGGTGGAGAGGCTCAGGGAACGCGGGTTCACGCTGCTCGACACGCAGTTCACGACCGAGCACCTGAAGACATTTGGGGCGGTGGATATTCCGAAGGCGGAGTATGGGGTGCTGCTGGATCGGGCGATGGAGAGCGAGACGCTTAGGTTTTGAGGCGGTGTGGTCGTGGTACGATTTTACACCTGAATTGATCAGAAAACAGAGGGCTCGCTCAAGACGTTATCTGACCGACTAAGCTCTACTCCCTAAGGATAAAAGAGGTCATCCTGTTCAGTGAGTGCAAGCCAAACTTCTCTACGGCGCGCTCATCGAACCTGAAGACGATGTTATCTAAACTGTAGGATGCTTTCCTCAACCACTCATCATCAATTTTTACCCTTCCCGTACTTGAAACCTCAATAGCGACTTGCAACCCTCTCGTACGTCTCTTGAAAAGATCGTTTATGATGCAATCATTATGCGCAATCAGATTGCGAACCTCGGAAGCTAAAACAGTCAATTCAAACGCTTCTTGATTAGGGAAGAGGTCTAAGCCGGTCCGATTTTCGATAAACTTTCGCAGATCAGACAGCGGCTTATATGACAACTCATGAACTTTGCGCTCCACGATTTGCCATATCAGGTCACTGTAATTCCCCGCATCGATTATTGTTGAAACATCTATACTTGAATCAGATTTAAGCATCTCTGGACGCGACAAAAATATATCTCTCAGTATAGTAGTCAAATACAAATCAAACGACTCCACTGCACGCGAGAGCATAATCTGATTTACTAAAGGCCTCTGCCTTGAATAATCATACTGCAGAACCCGCCTTTGATGTTCATTCAATTCAGCTTCATAGTTTCCCGAAATATCCTGTGAGAATTGTCCGGATGCCTTTACGAACGCGAAATAGAATCCAACGAACTCGCGCAACTCCATTATGCGCGCAATATACGTCAAACATGGTTCTGTGACCCGGTCAGGCGGCATCCCGAATCCTTCAGCCTTTGGATTAACTTGATCATCCACTTCGCACCCCCCCTTGCTTACGATTTGTATCTGATGGACTCAGCCTAGAATGCTTGCCGAACTGGTCTAACAAAGTCCCGCTACTGGGAAGAGACGGGAACGTGGCATTCCACGGCGCAGTTAGATGAGAATCGCCCCTCAACTCCCGTCGCGCAAATCCGCGATCTCGTCTTCCACCAGCCGGAGCTGCGTAAACCGTGCCTCGCAGCCCTTGCCCGTCGGCGATTGGGCGATGAGGTCGATGGTGGCGGTGTGGCCGTTCAGGCGGAAGAGGCGCAGCAGGTCCCAGGTCTGGCCGTCTTCGGAGATGTGGAAGGCGGTCAGGTTTTCCCGGCGGTAGATGCGCAGGAAGAGGCCGTCGCAGGGGAAGGTCGGGCCGTTGGCATCATCGGAACAATCGTTTGTCACCACACTGACCGCCGTCCTGCGCCCTTGGGGTGACAGTTCAAAGGCGAGCTTCGCCCAGGAGCCGGCATCGGTGCGCAGCATCAGGGCGCCGGCATCGTAGGTGGCGGTGAGGACGGGCTCGACATAGACCGACAGGGCACAGGGCCCATCAGGGAGCGCCAGCCGCGCGCTCGGCAGCCTGTCGATTGCGGTCTTTCCGTCGGGAGAGACGAAGGCATCCGTGCCGCCGATGGCGACGACATGCACATGATTGTCCCCGATTAAGACCTGGCCGAAGTCCGATCCGACGACCTGCAAAGTTTTATAAAGCCCGGCCATCTCACCCTCCCCGGCAATGCCAACCGGATGCCATTGGAGAGAAGCGGGGCGGATGCGTCAAGGTGGAAGTCGTGCCGAGTGTCACCCCCCTCTGCCCTCCTGAGCTTGTCGAAGGGCGGGCATCTCCCCCACAAGGGGGGAGAGCGGACTGCGGCTCAGGCCGCGTTCAGATCCGCGGTCTCGCCGAAGCCGATGATGAGCCTGGGGCTTGTCATGTCGCCGCTTTCCTCGTCGACCTGGACGGAATAGGCGGCGACGCCGATGTGACGGGGGGCCATGGCGGTGGCGATCTTTTCGGCGGCGGCGGCGGTGCCGGCCAG
>LFEF01011077.1_pt1 | contig 37979 bp, 32 predicted proteins | sample 619371 | NCBI WGS metagenome assembly LFEF01 (sample SAMN03014291, study PRJNA259931) | freshwater metagenome | biome: lake; feature: waterbloom | place: China: Taihu Lake | collected 2006-08 | depth 0 m m
TTAAGTTAACAAGATATAGTTTAAAAAGCCGTCCTAAAAGGACGGGGCTTTAACCCAAAATTTCGGTAAGAACCACGACAATAATTAACCCGACCAGTAACCAAATATTTTTAGGTAATTGCTGTTTTGAAGCAGTAAGGGTGATGGGAGGGGTGACTGAGACTTCTTTCTTAACCGGCAGCGAAGGAGAAGGGGGTGTAACCAGACGGGGACGAACCGGGATCAGGAAGGAGGGTTCCTCGACGGGATTCCTCTCGAAACTCTCTACCACTTTTTCTAATCTTCTTCCCTGAGCAACTACTGTCTCGATTTCCTGACGTAATTGCCGATTACTCTTGACAAGTTGCTGGTTTTGTGCTTCTAGAGATTCCGCCCGTGCCTGAGTGGCCTGCAATTCTTTGACTAATTCTCGATAGACCGAGAGGGGAACCGAGGGGCGACCGGTGCAACTCTGGGGTACTTGGGGGGAAAGACGCGGCGTAGTGGTCATGAATTGACTAATTTAGGGCTTTTAAGGGGTAAAAATGGCCCACTGGACCGGTTCCGTGACCGATGGCGAGGGAATGATCGAGGGCGTTAGTAACGTAATCCTTGGCTTTTTTCACCGCCATTTTCAGGTCATCACCCAAAGCAAGGTTAGCGGCGATCGCCGACGATAGGGTACAACCAGTCCCGTGAGTGTTATTGGTTTCGACGCTTCTGGTCTTAAAAGTTTCCCATTCTTGCCCATCAAAGCAGATATCAACCCCACGCAGCCGACCTTTCATGCCGCCACCTTTCACTAATACCGGTGTGGCCGACTTCTGGAAAATAATTGCGGCGGCCGCTTTCATCGCCTCAAAATCATTGATCTCGATGCCACTTAAAAGCTGTGCTTCGTAACGATTAGGGGTAATAATCGAAGCCAGAGGAATTAAACTATCCAAAAGACTATCTACAGCCCGATCATCAATTAATTTGGCTCCTACCCGCGAAACCATAACCGGATCCACCACTAAACTGGTCAAACGCCAGCGCTCGATCGCCTCGGACACTGCTTCGATAATCTCGCTACTAAACAGCATTCCCGTCTTGACCGCTGACACTGCGAAATCCCTGACCACGGCATCGATTTGGGCCGTTACCATTTCTGGACTTAAGGACTCGACGCGCTCGACTCCCAGGGTATTTTGGGCGGTAACGCAGGTAAGGGCGCTGGTGCCGTGAACTCGGTGGAAGGCGAAGGTTTTCAAATCAGCTTGAATTCCCGCGCCGCCACCACTATCGGAACCGGCGATGGTGAGGGCAATGGCAGTCATAGGAGGTTAGCGATCAAAAGGACGACGACGTTGCAAGAATTCGGGGATATCTAACCCCGCCGGTTTTGGTGGTTCGGGAGTGGGTGCTGGACTCGGTGCGGGGGTATTAATCACCACCTTGTTAGCAGTGGGACGAGAGGGGGAATCGCCGGAAAAACCGGTGGCAATGACGGTAATTCTGACTTCTCCCTGCATTTTCTCGTCAATTACTGCCCCGAAGATGATATTAGCGTTGGGATCCACCACTTCATAGATAATTTCGGCGGCGGCATTGACTTCGTGTAGGGTTAGATCTTGACCGCCGGTGATATTAAAGACCACACCTTTCGCCCCTTCGATCGAGGATTCCAGTAACGGCGAGGAAATAGCAGCGATCGCCCCTTCCTTAGCCCGAGATTTTCCGGAACCGATGCCGATGCCCATTAGGGCCGAACCCGCATCGGCCATCACTGCCCGCACATCGGCGAAATCCACATTTACCAGACCGGGGATAGTGATAATATCCGAGATCCCCTGTACCCCTTGCCGCAGCACATCATCAGCGACGCGAAAAGCCTCCTGTAGGGGAGTGTCGGCGGGTATTACCTGTAATAACTGGTTATTGGGGATAATAATCAGGGTATCGACCCGACTTTGTAAACCACCCACCCCTTCATCGGCCTGATTAGTGCGACGACGACCCTCGAAGGTAAAGGGACGAGTTACAACTCCCACGGTCAAACAGCCGATTTCTTTGGCAATTTCGGCCACAATTGGAGCGGCCCCCGTTCCCGTGCCGCCGCCCATGCCGGCGGTAATAAAGACTAGATCGGTTCCTTCTAATGCTTGAGCGATTTCATCCCGAGATTCTTCCGCCGCTTTCTGTCCGATCGCCGGATTACCACCCGCCCCTAGGCCGCGGGTTAATTTTGTCCCGATTTGTAACCTCTGGGGGGCGGAGGAGTGGGCCAGGGCTTGGGCGTCGGTGTTAATTGCCCAAAATTCGATTCCGGTCACCCCACTGGCGATCATGCGGTTAACGGCGTTACAGCCCCCACCGCCGACCCCGATCACCTTGATCTTGGCGACATTGCTCGGCACGATGCGATTACTACGACTTTCTTCTCGGGGTGTCATCTGTGATTCATGGGGGCGAGTAAATAATACTCCAGCATTATTCTGAGAGTAATGATTATCTTCGCTCATAGCTGAACTGGCATAATCGTTACTGTTCAGATTGGGGTAGGTGGGAACGATTTCATTAATCGATGTCATTGGAATTGGAACACTCTTAGTACAAGATTCTGTTATTGATTTGATAAATCAGAGATGTGCTGTTAACACTATCACTAATATTATGTCGGTTCCAGTATCCACAGTATCAGTTTCCTTTTCAGAAAATCATAATTTGGGGTTTTTGCCAATACCTAAAGGGAATAATTGCGGTTATTTGCTGATAAACTGCCGTTAATCCCGACGAGTTGCCGTTACTTTGGCAACGATGGGGGCTAACTGCGGTTTTAATTGTACAGTGGGAGCATCGGGATTGCTCAGGTCAATGTAGAGAATTCGCGCTAGAGGTATCTTGGATGACAATGGCCGCGATTGTACGAGAGCGGTTAATTTTTCGGGCAATCTATCTTTATAAAAACCTAAATAGACCTGTCCTAGCTCAGTTTTTAGTACAAGATTACTAGGATTGCGCCAATCGATGGCGGTAACTTTAATCGATAAGTTATCAATTAAGGGATAAATTTTTTGCCACTGTTGTTGATGTTGTCGGTCGTAACCAAGCACTTCTAGGCTAGGTAATTGGGTTTTGGGCAGAGTTCGACCATAATAATTTTGAGGAATTATCGTTCCCGAGGCATCTAAAAAGCCTTGCTGTTGATGGGAATGCCAACGGGCAACAGGTTTTCTTTCTTGAATAGAAACAATCACTTTCGGGGGCAATAATTGCCGCTCGATCTTAACGTCGGCAATAGCGGGAATAGCCGCTAATTTTTCTCGCAATTGATGGGTAGGTAATTCCCAGAGAGACAGAGGATAGCTTAATTTCAGCCAAGCACGAATCGACTCGGGCGACATTAATTCCGTGCCTTCGATTTCCACCTGTCCGGCCTTGGTAATTGTCCAATAGGGCGAAGTCATCCCCCAAGCTAATCCCGCCGCTAAACCACTAACCACCAGAAACCGACCCAGGGCTTGCCACACCTTCGATCGCCTTTGGTGGCGCAGGTTTTGTCGTTTTTGTTCCAGGGAGAGGGAAGAAAGGATTTGATCACTCATAGGGAAAATATCGGGCAGTTTTGCTGTTATCTTAGGTCGCGAGGTGGGCTGCTGGCAACTCGATCGCTACTCAAATAACCAGTTTGACAAAGAAAGAGATAATAAATGTTATAACAGTAGTAGTCTACAGGCGTTCTTTTGTCTGTCTCCAGTAAACCTAAACGCTCCTTTTTGCCAAGATATTTCGACGGTCAGCCAGAAAGAGCGTTCCGGCAAGAACAGCCTAATTTATCCGAAAATTACCTATGGTTATCAACAAACGCGGACTTGTTCTCGGTGCTACAGCAGTGGTCCTGTCTACCGTCGCCGTCACGGGGGCGGGATTCCGTCTCTCCCAAAGTCAAGCTTTTTTTCAGGAAAGTCCCAAGGAAACCGTTGATGAGGTTTGGCAGATCATCAACCGCACTTATTTAGATGGCACTTTTAATCAATCGGACTGGAACGCCATCCGCAATCAGTATTTAAATCGTTCCTACAAAAATCAAGAGGAAGCATACACCGCTATCCGCGAGATGTTGAAAACTCTCAATGATCCCTATACCCGTTTTATGGATCCCAAAGAGTTTAACAATATGAAGATCGATACATCGGGAGAATTGACCGGGGTAGGGATTCAACTGACCAAAGACGAGAAAACCAAGCAGTTAGTCGTGGTTTCACCCATTGAAGATACTCCCGCTTCTAAAGCTGGTGTGCTGCCTAAAGATGTGATTATCGCTATCGATGGTAAATCTACCGAAGGCATGGAACTAGAGCAAGCGGTGAGCATGATCCGCGGCAAAGTGGGGACAAGCGTTAAGATCACGATTCAACGGGGTGAGGAGAAGAAAGAATTAACTCTTACCCGGGCCAAAATTGAAATTCACCCAGTGCGCGCCCACACGGAAAACACCCCGATCGGTAAAATCGGTTATATCCGTCTTAATCAATTTAGCGCCCAAGCTAGTGGCGATATGAGTCAAGCGATTCGCGAATTGGAAACCGAAGAGGTGAAAGGTTATATTCTCGATCTGCGTTCTAACCCTGGCGGTTTACTCTACGCCAGCATCGAAATCGCTCGGATGTGGATACCCGATGGTTTGATTGTCTCTACGGTTGATCGCAAAGGGGTGACGGAACGTCAACGGGCTAATAATCAAGCTTTGACTAATAAACCCCTAGTTGTCCTCGTCGATGGTGGTTCCGCCAGTGCTAGTGAAATTCTCTCCGGGGCTTTACAGGATCATGATCGGGCGGTTATTGTCGGTACGAAAACCTTTGGTAAGGGATTAGTGCAATCGGTACGCAGTCTTAGCGACGGTTCGGGATTAGCGGTGACAATTGCCAAGTATCTCACCCCCAACGGACGGGACATCAATAAAGATGGTATTCATCCTGATGTGGAGTCGGAACTGAGCGAGGAAGAACGCAAAAATCTTCAAGAGGAAAGGGATCGGGTGGGAACCTTCCAGGATCCTCAATTCAAGAAGGGTTTTGAAATCTTGGAAAAAGAAATCACTGAAGGCAAGAAAACACCCACCAATACCGCTAAACAATAGGTTGACATTTGCCCGCTCGAATTAAACCCACCCGACGGGCGATCGCTTCTCCCCGCTCGGCAAAAGGACCCCAGTATTGACCATTGACTGGGGTTTTTCCGTTTTCTAGGGCTATAATCTGACAAATTCCAGTATTTTCCCGGACAATGTACCAGTTTTCTGCGGTATGATCCATAGATTTTTCTCCTTAATCCCTCCATTCCCTTGTTCATCAGTAGCTAGACGCAATTAATTACACATATCTAACTACCTCCTGCATGAGTGCATCTGCTAACCAAGAAGTTAATTTTGCCCTATTACTTATCTGCTTTTAGCAAGAGACGATCCTGATTAATTTTTCCGGCAGCGGTTTTCCCTTTTTGGCTCAATTCTTACCCAGAGGTGCGTTGATTCTCCGTTAGAGAAGAGAGACGATATATTTTTTAGCGGGCATAATTGGACAAATTAGGCTGAATTTACCGCTCCCATTATCCGTCATTATGGCTTTGACAGACCACTACTTAGCGGTTTTCCCTGACTGGTTAGCGTTGCTCGCTTCTTTTGTAATCCTCTCAATTTCCCCAATACGGTAATCCGTAAATCGACTAGAGCTAGACTTTTTCCCCGACTAAAATAAAATGGGAGAGAGAATAACTATCGACGATAAGCCGTTTTAAGATTATGGGATTCTTTGACTCAGAAGTGGTTCAACAGGAAGCTAGACAGCTATTTGAAGATTATCAGTCTCTCATACAACTAGGGAGCGAGTACGGGAAATTCGATCGAGAGGGTAAAAAAATCTTTATCGATAGGATGGAGGAGTTAATGGAACGCTACAAGATATTTATGAAGCGTTTTGAATTATCTGAGGATTTTTCCGCCCAAATGACCGTAGAACAGCTAAAAACCCAACTAGGTCAATTTGGTATGACTCCCCAAATGATGTTCGACCAAATGCAGCAAACCCTTGAGCGGATGAAGGCAGAAATTCGCTAAAATTGCCGATATTTATCGGGTATTGGCGGACTTTTACCCGATAATTTCCTCTCCAGTTTACTGCTGAGAAAATTGGGGTTTCTGCGGTTTTTTGAGAACAATGATCTAATAATTTTAAGTAGGTTAGCTGATGAACTCCAGGCCAGATTCACAAGAAAATATTGAGCCACCTCAGTATAGTGAAAAAACTAACCGCATTCAGGCAATCAGTCAACTGATTAAGGCGATCACCCCGTTAATTTGGGCTATAGTTGTTCTAGTGGTTATCGTGCCTCTCTTAGGGAAAATTTGGCTAGGAACTGCCGGCAATGAACCGTTAAAAACTAGGGTTGCTACCGAAACTAACCTAGAGATTCCCATCAGTATAAACAAAAAATCTAACAGTCAAATCGATCGGGAAATTAGCCAAGCTTTACAGACAGCGAGAGCAAATTCTCAAACCTTCGCCCTAGGAGAAATTGAGGGATGGGTGGAGGAGTTGATGACACGAGTAGATCAGGGTTTTCTGCCTTGGTATTTTAACTATTTCAATCAAAAACAATTTGAGGGCAAGGCCTTTTTAAGCGGATTATACTCCTCGATCGCTCACTGGGTCAATACAGATAATCCACCCCCGGAACAGGTGGTGGCAGAAAATTTGACCAAAACTATTCAAACCGAGTTTACTAAACGGGTAATTCGTCCCCAAGAGGCCCAATTGCGTCTAGAGAGAATTACTAGGGATACAGTTAATTTATATGTCAGTAATTTAAGCAATGAATTAGAGAATATTCAGGCTAGTTATCAAATTCCCCAAGGCAAATGGGAGCGTTATCTTAGTGATATAGCCATAACAATTCAAGATACCGAGGGCAATATTTCTAACACATCAATTAAACTTTTAGTCGGTGGCACCACTGCTTTAGGAATTAAATCTCTGATCCCAGTGATGAAAGTGGGCAGTACAGTTTATTTGTCCCTAGCGGGAAAAACGGGGGCGAAAATTGCCACTAAAACCGGTGGGGCAGTAGCGAGTAGTTTTGGGGCAGAATTAATCGATCCAATCGTGGGAATTGGCTTGATAGTTTGGGATTTATGGGACTATCAGCACACGGTAAACATTGAAAAACCAATTCTGCGGGATGCCATTTTTAATTATTTACAAGAAGTCAAATACGATCTAGTCAATAATCATCAAGGTAGCGTCCTTTCCTCTATTTATCAAATTGAAGCCAGTGTCAATAAATCCTTAGTGAGAACCTAAATAAAATGATCTAAGTAGGTAGGCGTTAAAAATTATCAGACACCCCCCTTATCAAGGGGGGCAGGGGGGATCGAACCTAAAATCCATTTTTAATTTAATTATAACCAGCTACTTAATTCTAACTACGCCACCGTAAAATCTGTGCTTTAATGGGGTTGACAAAATCCCGTTTTTCTGCTTGACATTTCTCGTATTCTTGCTTAAGGCGATAATACCATTTGGCCTGGGTATCGGCATCATCAATTAACATCAAAGCTGGATGATAACTAAGTCCTTCCTGTTGTTTAATCACCACATCGCGATCCTGTGTGAGGAATTGTCGGGTTAAATAACGCAAAAGAGGGGTTAAAAATGCCAACCAAGGAATCGTATAGTATAAACTTTGATGGACTTCGCAGTGATTTTCATCGATGGGAGTAATTGCCGTAAAAGCACAGGCTAAATGCCGATCACCTCGTAGTATTTCTGTACGCACCGAGGGCAATTCAAAAACAATTTCAATCGATACTTTACTACCCAAAATTTTATAGGGTTTCGCACTTACGGGCATATCATAGGGGGCAAGACGAAAACCCAGGGGAACAGGTTCGTATTGTTTTTCCTTGACCCGAAATTGGCGCGGACCGCTGCGCCACCACCAAGAAGTATGAACGTAGGGACCGTGGGCTGGATCCATCAATCCCACCACTGCATGGTCAATATTGCAGTCAAAAGTGATAGTTTCGGCTACTTTGGGGGTAAGTTTGCCAAAATCGCTAATAGTCGGCACAGGAGGCAGATTGTCTTGATTAATTTCTCTTTTTGAGTCTGCCGGAATAAACACCCAAATATGACCTTGTATTTCACGACAGGGATAACTGGTGACACAAATTCTGCTAACATCAAGGCGATCGTGTTCAGTTAATGAGGGGATCTCAGAACAAACGCCATCGCTAGTGTTAAATTTCCAGCCGTGATAGCAACAGAACACCCCATCCCCTTCAATCCAGCCATGGTGCAGCGGAATCCCACGATGGGGGCAAATATCCCGCAATGCGAACACTTCTCCATCCTGTCTCCTACCGACAACAATCGGTTCACCTAGCATTTTTTTGGCCATTAGCTGACCGGGTTTAAGTTTATTTGCCGGTGTGGCCACATACCAAAAGTCGCGCAGTAAGCTAGTCATAGGGTTTCTCTGGAGAGCTTCGATCGTTCATCCTATCATTAGAATTGAAGGTTATGAGACTAGAGTTCTTGACAAAAAGTAACACAAGAAAACCGGAAGAACCCAACGCCGATGTAGCCAACCCTCAGGTTATGCTTAATTATATTAGAGGCTTGGAACGAGCCAAAGCACGACGCAGAAAACCGCCATCGACGAAGAAGCGTCAGAAACTCCCCACTCAGCCAAGGGGTGGGGAATAGTTGATTAAAACATTGTCCAGCTTTCTTTGACCCATGACTCTCCCCTCGGATTTTCCCCTAGAACCACCGGCTACCAATAAGGATCCCCATCGTGATTATCGCGGACTCGATCGCGGTAAACTCACCCCCATGTACCAGCATTATGTGGAGGTAAAAGAAACCTATCCCAATGCTCTTTTACTCTATCGTGTGGGCGATTTTTTCGAGTGCTTCTTTCAGGATGCGGTGATTATCTCCAGAGAATTAGAATTAGTTCTCACCAGCAAGGAAGGGGGTAAAGGTATTGGGAGAGTCGCCATGACCGGGGTTCCCCACCACGCCCTAGAGCGCTATAGTCGTTTATTGGTGGAAAAAGGCTATGCGGTGGCGATTTGTGACCAGGTAGAGGATTCAACGGAAGCAGCCGCCGAAAAACGGCTCGTAGAACGCGCTATCACCAAACTGCTCACCCCCGGAACCCTCACCGATGAGGGAATGTTAAACGCAAAAAAGAATAATTTTCTGGCCGCAGTGGTGATTACCGGAGAAAATTGGGGATTAGCATATTCAGATATCTCCACTGGAGAATTCTACACCACCCAAGCCAGCGATTTAACGGCTTTAAGCCTAGAATTAAGCCGTTTACAGCCCTCGGAAATCCTTTTCCCCATCAATGCCCCCGATTTAAACCGTATTTTGCGCCCCGGGGAAAAATCCGACCATCTCCCCCCCTGTTTACCCGATAGTTTTTGTTATTCTCTCCGTCCCCAAAATATCTTTACTCTCACAGAAGCGAAAAATCGTCTCCTAATCACCTATAAAATGCGTTCCCTAGAGGGGATGGGCTGCGAACATTTACCCCTCGCTATTCGCGCAGCCGGAGGCCTATTAGAATACATTGAAGATACCCAAAAAGCCAATCAAGTCCCCCTACAACCCTTAAAAACCTACTCTATCTCCGAATTTTTGATTTTAGATGGGCAAACCCGTCGTAACCTTGAAATTACCCAAACGGTGCGCGATGGTAGCTTCTATGGTTCTCTATTATGGGCGATTGATCGCACTTGTACAGCCATGGGTAGTCGGGCCTTACGTCGTTGGTTACTGCAACCTCTCTTAGATTCTCGCGGTATTCGCGCCCGTCAAGATACTATCCAAGAGTTAAAGGATAATCCCGCCCTGCGCCAAGATATTAGGCAAAAATTAGGGGAAATCTACGATATAGAACGTTTAAGCGGCCGTGTTGGCGCAGGTACTGCCAACGCCCGCGATTTACTTTCCCTAGCGGCATCTTTAGTCAAATTAGCCGATTTAGCGGCTTTGGTTGCTTCGGGAAATTCGCCCTATTTGAAAGCTTTACAGCAAATTCCCGCCGATTTGGAAAAATTAGGCCAGCAGGTGATAGCGCATCTGGTGGAATCTCCTCCGCTGCATCTGAAGGAAGGGGGGGTGATTCGCGCGGGAATTGATGCCCAATTGGATGCCCTACGGCGCGACTATCAGGAAGTAATCGATTGGTTTAAGAATCTGGAGACGACAGAGAAAGAAAGAACGGGTATTAGTAACCTTAAGGTTAGTTATAACAAAACTTTCGGTTATTATATCAGTTTACCCCGCAGTAAAGCCGATTTCGCCCCAAAAGAGTATGTGCGTAAGCAAACTTTAGTCAATGAGGAACGTTATATCACCACCGAGTTAAAGGAGAAAGAAAATATAATTCTGACGGCAGTAGATGAATTAAATAAATTAGAATACGAGATTTTTAGCGATTTACGCCGTCAAGTGGCCGAATTTTCCCCAGAAATCCGGGAAGTGGCCACAAAAGTCGCCGCTTTGGATGTGTTGGCAGCATTGGCAGAAATTGCCGTTTATCAGGGATATTGTCGCCCAGAAATCGCGGATGGTCGTCTTATCGATATTAAGGATGGTCGTCATCCCGTGGTGGAACAATCCCTTGGGGCCGGCTTTTTTGTGCCGAATTCGATTAATTTGGGCAATCAGGAGGGTTTAGAATACCCCGACTTGATTATTCTCACCGGTCCCAATGCTAGTGGCAAAAGTTGTTATCTGCGACAGGTGGGATTAATTCAATTGTTGGCCCAAACCGGCAGTTTTGTCCCAGCAAAGTCGGCCAAAATCTCCATCTGCGATCGCATTTTCACCCGGGTGGGGGCTGTGGATGACCTCGCTACCGGCCAATCCACCTTTATGGTGGAAATGAACGAAACTGCCAATATTCTCAATCACGCCACAGACAGATCATTAGTATTATTAGACGAAATTGGCCGGGGTACAGCCACTTTTGACGGTTTATCCATAGCTTGGTCTGTGGCGGAGTATTTAGCCACGGTACTGCAATCGCGGACGATTTTCGCCACTCACTACCACGAACTGAATGAATTGGCTTCAATTTTAGAGAATGTAGCTAATTATCAGGTAACAGTCAAAGAACTACCCCATGAGATAGTATTTTTACACCAAGTGCGACCGGGAGGCGCGGATAAATCCTATGGTATCGAAGCGGGGAGATTAGCCGGTTTACCAACTTCTGTGATCGATCGTGCCATGCAGGTGATGGGTCAAATCGAAAAACATAGTAAAATTGCGATCGGTTTGCGTCAGGGAATTAAGAAAATTAAACCAGTTAAGTCGGATAATTCCCCCTCTCTGCAGCAGCTAGATATTTTTGATGACAGTAAGTAGTCGTGGAAAACTCAACTTTGTGTACTTTGTGTCTCTGTGGTTCACAAAAACAAAAAAGGCTTAATTTGGCAACACTATTAAAACTGTAAAAACTTTTTAACTTGTGTCCAAAGATTGGTAAAAGACTCTTTCATTTCCTCCTTAATTTTCCAGCGTTTAAATGCCTCTTCGTAGGCAATTCCTTGATTTTGGAAATTTTTCCAAGCCGAGAGAGAAAGAGGTAAACCCATCAGCAAAAGCAGATAAATTGCCCAAGAAATTGTTCCCGCACTAATTAAATTAATGATAATAAAAAAACTATTAATAATCAGATAGCGAACGGTTTTATTTTTTAGCTCCTCGCGACGAAAGCGATCGAATTCTTGCCGTTTATAACTGACCATTTTTGACTCTTGCCAGTCCTTTTCTGCCGCTTCTAAGTCTTTAACTTCAATAGCTAAATCGTCGGCAATTTCTAACAACTGTTGACGGGTAATTTCTCCCTTATCCCCTTGACGGGAGATAGCCAAATAGAGAATTTCCTGCACATCCTCTTGACTGTAGGATTGGGGAGGGAAAAAATCGGGGTTTGGCATAGCGATAGAGAAAGAAATAGGTTCCTTCTCTATTATGGGCGATCGATTTAGCGATTGACAGTTAGACGAGACAGGGAGTTTTTAGCTGATTCATCCATGCTTCTAAATCCTGCAAAGAGCGCTCGGCATATTGACCGTAACGTTCCCGTTTATTGCGGATTTTTCTGGTAAAATTCGGCAAAATGCCAAAATTTGGCGGCATCGGTTGAAAATGTTTCGGTTCGGCACTGCTGATAAACTCAAATAATGACCCCATCATCGTTGTGGTTGGCAATGTCACCGTTTCTAATCCTAAAGCTAAACGAGCGGCATTAGTTCCCGCTAACCATCCCCCAGCAGCCGCAGCCGTATAGCCTTCCGTGCCGATTAACTGTCCTGCCGCTAACAGCGTCGGTCGCGATTTAAACTGGAGACTGGAGGATAATAACTGGGGAGAATTGATAAAGGTGTTTTTGTGCATCACCCCCATGCGGACAAATTCGGCCTTTTCTAACCCCGGAATCAGACGGAAAACCCGTGTTTGTTCACCCCATTTTAAATTAGTTTGAAATCCCACCATATTCCACAATTGCCCCGCTTTATCTTCCATTCGCAACTGTATAACTGCGTAGGGACGTTGATCCGGATATCTGGTATCCGCTAATCCCACCGGTTTCAGGGGACCAAAACGCATGGTATCCTCTCCCCGACTGGCTAATTCTTCGATTGGCAGACAAGCCTCGAAAAATTTGGCATTTTCTCGCTCAAAATCCTTTAATTCTGCTTGTTCTGCCTGTTTTAACTCTTGCCAGAAATGCAGGTATTGTTCCCGATCCATAGGACAATTGAGATAGGCGGCCTCACCTTTATCGTAACGGGAGGCCAGAAAAGCGATCGATCGATCAATAGATTCCCCTAGAATAATCGGACTAGCGGCATCAAAAAAGCTCAGATAGTCCAGGCCGGCAAAATTTTGCAGATCTGCGGCTAAAGCAGCACTGGTTAACGGTCCAGTGGTTAAAACGACGATACCATCCCGGGGAATTTCCGTGATCTCCTGACGTTTTAAGGTGACTAGAGGGTGGTTAGCCAAGATTTCCGTCAAATTTCGACTAAATACCCCTCGATCGACCGCTAAAGCCCCTCCTGCGGGGACACTGTGCTGATCGGCCTGGGCAATAACTAGAGAATTTAAGCGTCGTAATTCTTCATGGAGTAACCCGGTGGCGCGATCCACCGCCATGGCACCAAAGGAGTTACTACAGACTAATTCGGCTAAAAATTGGCTATGGTGGGCGGGACTAGAGCGAATTGGGCGCATTTCGTGCAGGATCACGGGAATACCTGCTTGGGCTATCTGCCACGCCGCCTCAGTCCCCGCTAATCCTCCACCAATTACATGAATAGGGCGATCGATCATAGTTGGGAGAAAATGGCTAGAGTAGGATTATTTTAGCGTCAGTTCCGAGTCACCAAAAAATAGGGCCGGTCTAGGGCGATCGCATGAAGATTGGGGCTGATCGCAAACTCAGGTTATAATCAAGGAAGGGATAGAATATTATATTTTATCTCGTCACGGTTTTTGCTTTCGAGAAGGTGGCAACACCGCCCCACTTTCTCACCATCTCCTTCCAGATGGGCTAGTTAGCGGTTTGACTTCTATGAACACCAATTATCTTGAGGAATACCAAAAATACCTAGCCGAATGGCAGAAAATGCTTCTGTCCGCTTGGGGTAATGGTCTTCCCACGACTACACCAGTGTTTGAGTTTCCGGAAACTTTGGTTAAATCCCTTGAATATCAACAAGAATGGGTGAAATCCTACCTAACCGCCCAAGAAACCGCCACCAAAGTTGCCCTCGATAGTCAGAAACAATTCTGGGATAGTTATTTCGGTTTTGCTCGTCAGTCCATGGCTGTAATCAATAAACCGGCTTAATGTAGGTATCAATTGGCTAGATAGTTCGGTTAGTGACTTAACTTCCCTTAAAAAATGAAATCCCTCAAATACAATCCCCTCCGGCCTTGTATTTGAGGCTTTTTTTGTGTTATTCCCTTTAAGCAATCAGGGAATTTTGGGGTTTAGCAAAAATCATCCGTCCGGCAGAGGTTTGCAGTGCAGATGTCACCACTACCCGCAATTCTCCCCCCAGATAATCTTTTCCTTCTTCTACCACCACCATCGTGCCATCTTCTAGATAACCAATGCCTTGGGTGGGTTCTTTTCCTGCTTTGAGAATTTTCAGATCCAAAGTATCCCCAGGCAAGTAGATCGGGCGTACTGCTTGGGCGAGATCGTTGACATTCAAGATGGTGACTTTTTGCAGATTGGCCACTTTACTGAGATTATAATCGTTAGTGAGCAAGGTGGCGTTAATTTCTTGGGCAAGATGGACCAATTTAGCATCTACGGTGCTAATATCCTCATAATCGGCGGGATGAATGATAATGCGATCAGGGAATTCTTGCTGCATCCGGTTTAAGATGTCTAATCCGCGTCTTCCTCTGACTCGTTTTTGGTCGTTACTGCCATCCGCTAACTGTTGCAATTCCTGAAGGATAAATTGGGGAATGAGTATCTGTCCTTCGATAAATCCTGTGTCTAACAATTGTTCGATACGACCATCGATAATACAACTGGTGTCCACAACTTTGGTGGCGGCAGCTTGCAGGGTCCCTTCTGCCACTAGAATTGATTCCATACTATTGGGGTTAATCAGACGCAAAAAAGTGCGCCCGTGGGTATCAGCTAAACTAACCCCCAGATAGGAAAACATAATACTGCCTAAAATAGCGATTATCGGCTTGATAAACGAGAATTCTCTGGGAATCGGTAGGAAGAAAATCGGGGCTAGGATCAGATTAGCAATTAACAAACCGATAACTAGACCGACCGAACGGGTTAAAATAACTTCGATCGGAGTTTGTCGTACTTGGGTTTCTAGACGACGATAGGTAGTTTGGGCAACTAAACCAAGAGCTAAACCAATAATTGAGGCAAAACCCGCCGATAACCAGCGTAACGCTTCAATATTGCTGATTTGCGACTGGACAGCAACCGGCAGCAAGTCCACACCACTATAACCAATACTGGCAATAGCGAAGACGAATAGTAAAATTATGACTGCATCAAGCATAGGGATAATACCAGAGAGGATAGGGGGGAATGATGGTAGAAAAATAATGAGTATGAATGCTTTTATATTATATCCGTGGGCCTCTCCTAATTTGTGTCGGGAAAGTTGCTTTCATTCTAGGAGATGTTCTCCCCAGCCATAATACATCTTAACGAAGATCAACGAAATTATAGCCGTCGGGAGTCAGCCTTGAATCAGTTATCAGTTATTAGTTATCAGTCATCAGATACGAGTTACAGCGTTTCTCAGATAGATGAGGTTCGTTCTTGCATCTAAAATACTTGATTAGCAAGGCTTAGTCTGTACCTCACCTTGACGAGAAAGGCTGTATGAGTTCACTGATTACTGATTACTGTTCACTGATAACTGCTTTAATGCCCTATTTTCACCCCATAACCTCGGTTTATATTCATATTCCCTTTTGTCGTCGGCGCTGTTTTTACTGCGATTTCCCGATTTTTGTCGTCGGTAATCACACCAATCCGGCGACTTTTCCCCCTGTGGTGGAGTATGTGGAAATATTACAGGAAGAAATTAGCCTTAGTCAGGGGACGGGGAAACCCCTAGAAACAATTTTTTTTGGGGGGGGGACTCCTTCCCTGTTACCGGTGGAATTATTAGGATCAATTCTGGATACTTTAGCCAAAAAGTTTGATTTTGCGGCCGATATAGAGATTTCTATGGAGATTGATCCGGCTACCTTTAGTGTAGAACAATTACAGGGTTATATTAGCGCGGGAGTCAATCGGGTTAGTTTAGGAGTACAGGCTTTTCAAGAACCATTATTACAGGTTTCCGGTCGATCGCATACCGTTAAGGATATCTATCAGGCAGTGGAATTAATTCGGGGATTGGGAATAGTTAACTATAGTTTGGATTTGATTTCGGGATTGCCACAACAAACCCTGACAGATTGGGAAAATTCCCTAGAAAAAGCGATCGAACTGCAACCGGCCCATCTTTCCTGTTACGATTTAGTCTTAGAAGCGGTTACTCCTTTCGGTAAACAGTATCAACCGGGGAAAAAACCCTTACCCGATGATGAAACCACCGCAAAAATGTATGTTTTAGCCAGTGAAAAACTAGCTTTAGCCGGTTATCAACATTACGAAATTTCTAACTATGCCAAACCGGGTTATCAATGCCGACATAATCGAGTGTACTGGGAAAATCGTCCCTATTACGGCTTTGGTATGGGGGCTGCTAGTTATCTTCATCAACAACGTTTTACCCGTCCGCGCAAAAGTCGCGACTATTTCGCTTGGGTAAAAGAAGGCTGTCAGATTGACGTGGAGAAAAATAGCTTGATTGATGATCTTCTCGAAACCTTAATGCTAGGGTTAAGGTTAGGGTCAGGGGTGAGTTTACCTGCCATTGAAACTAATTTTGGTTCGGAAATCAAAAAAGCAATTTTAGAGGTCTTAGAGCCGCATAAACAGCGTAATTTAGTAATAATTGAGGGGGATAGCAGGGTAAGATTAAGCGACCCCGAAGGTTTTTTGTTTTCTAATCTAGTTTTAACCGATTTATTTGATCGCTGGCAATAGTTAGAAACTAGATTTTAAGTAGCTGGTTATAATTAAATTAAAAATGGATTTTAGCTTCGATCCTCCCTTAATCCCCCCTTAATACTAGGGTTGATTCATAGTAGGGTTGATTCATGAATCAACCCTACCCTTAATCCACCCTTGATAAGGGGGGTGTCTGACAACTTTTAACACCTACCTACTTACTAGCGATAATGGATAGCTAACCAAATACAAGGGGGATTATTGCTAGTAAATTCGACGCGATGTTTTTGGTGAGGAGGAATCAGGAGATAATCCCCTGCTTGCAGATTAACTTTGTTGCCATCTTCATAACTAATCTCAGCAAATCCCTGTAATAAAATCACCCATTCAAACTCAGATTGATCGTACCATTGACCCCGGGGAGTGGTTTGGCCGGTGGAAATAATTCTTTCTAGACGAATAGCCTGACTTTGGGCCAAAATTTCCAGAATTTCTCGGTCAGGAATTAGTTCAGGTAAATCAAAAATTGAAGCTGCTGTCATTAGTTATTATCTCTTTCTGGATGAAAATCTTTAATCACCGTCGGTATTGCTGTTAAAATTTTCTCAACGATATCAGTAGGTCTATCTAGGTCAGAAACAACAATCCGAAGATCTGCTTCTGCATAAAGTCCTCGTCTTTGTTCTAATAATAATTCCAGTTTACTTTCTAAATCAGTGGACTGAAGCAAGGGACGAGAGGTATCTTTTTTTAAACGTTTAACCAAGACTTCGAGAGGAACATCTAACCAAATCATTAAACCGTGACGAAGATAACTCCAATTCATCGGTTTTAAAACCATCCCTCCCCCGGTGGCAATCACAGTTTTAGTCAGAGAGGATAATTCGGCTAAAACTTGGGTTTCTAACTCCCGAAAAGTCGCTTCTCCCTCGTCGACAAAAATTTCCCTGATTTTCTTTCCCGCGACCCTTTCTATTAATATATCTGTATCAAAAAAACGATATTGTAACCGTCGGGAAAGCAACTCTCCCAGGGTGGATTTGCCAGATCCCATCATTCCTAGCAAAAAAACACTTAATCCCCGTAAGGAGTTAAAATCCGTTGAATTGTCCATAGTTAAAATTTAGCTGAATGTAGTCCTCGCTACTCAGGGACGATGTTTTGATAAGCATTTGGGAGTAAAAACCGCGAGATGAAATCAGAAAATCTTCTCAGAACCCCCATTGACACCGACATCGTGTCAGAATCTGGATAACCATGATACCATCTTGGTAATTAATGGACAAAATCAGCTTGATTAATTTAATCAAGTGGTGTGAGGAGTGTGAACACAGGAGTCTAAAATTCATGTCCAATCAACCAGCAAACTTTCCGGGTAACAGAAATCAACTCAAACCGATTAAAGTCGGGGTTATCGGGGTCGGTAACATGGGACAACACCATAGTCGCATCCTGAGTTTATTAAAAGACGTGGAATTCGTCGGGGTGGCCGATGTCAACGTCGAAAAGGGACTGGAAACTGCCAGTAAATACCGAGTCCGTTTTTTTGAAAATTATTTAGATCTCTTACCTAGGGTAGATGCGGTTTGTCTCGCTGTCCCCACGCGGTTACACCATCGAGTCGGGATGGACTGTCTGCAAGGGGGAGTACATACCTTGATCGAGAAACCGATCGCCGCTAGTATTAGTGAAGCGGAATCTTTAGTCAATGCGGCAGCCGATCACGATTGTATTCTGCAAGTGGGTCATATCGAGCGTTTTAATCCCGCTTTCCAAGAGTTATCGAAGGTCTTGAAAACCGAGGAGATTTTAGCGATTGAATCCCATCGCATGAGTCCCTATTCCCAACGCGCTAATGATGTGTCGGTGGTGTTAGATTTAATGATCCACGATATAGATTTAATTTTAGAATTAGTCTCCGCTCCCGTGGTGAAATTAACCGCTAGTGGTAGTCGCGCTGCCACTGATTCCGGTTATCTCGATTATGTCACTGCAACCCTTGGTTTTAGTAATGGAGTAGTGGCTAATTTAACCGCTAGTAAGGTGACTCATCGCAAGATTCGCCGTTTAGCGGCCCACTGTAAAAATTCTCTCACGGAAGCGGATTTTCTCAATAATGAAATCCTCATTCACCGGCAAACCACCGCTAACTATAGCACCGATTACGGTCAAGTTCTCTACCGTCAAGATGGTTTAATTGAAAAAGTTTATACCAGCAATATTGAACCTCTACACGCGGAATTAGAACATTTTGTTCATTGTGTGCGCGGTGGGGACCAACCTTCTGTCGGTGGGGAACAAGCTTTAAAAGCTTTACGATTAGCTAGTTTAATCGAACAAATTGCCCTTGATGGTCGCGTTTGGCAACAATCGGACTGGAATTATCAATATCTTAATTCTCCCGTGATTACTGCTTCTTGATTGTTTTTACCCCGATTCTTTAAGTGAGAGAATTGGGGTGAGGAAACAAAATTAGTTATCTGGAAAACTTTCCCAACATTTTTCTGAGGATTTTTTTCCACACCATTGACTTTCACAGGGAACTCCATCACCGTCTCCATCCATTTTGACATTGGGGCAATTTCTCAAGAAAAAAGTCGCTTCTGCACAGGATATCATCTGGGAACAGTGAGTTCTACCATCGCACCGAAACTGTGGAGAAGGACTAGGTTTTTTCTGGGGAGTGGGACGATTATTGTTGTTAGCTACGGCTAAATTATTGAGGGTTTGATTGCCAGAAATTGGTGATTTTATTGATATTTGTTCGCTCAGAAAACCCAGAATTAAAATAACAACTACTTTTTTCATAAAATGCTTGCCTGATTCTCTGCTCTTATCATAGTACCAGATAGGAGACGGGGTGCATCCCACATTTGCAGAAATACCGACAATCAGCAATTATCAGTGACTCTTAAATTAGTACAAAAATATGAACAATCGCGTGTAAGCATCCCACCGAAAAGCTAATGCGCTCCGGGGTTTGGGGGCGGCACCACGCCCCCAACGGGGTAGGGTTGATTCATGAATCAACCCTACCTTGAATCAACCCTACCTTGAATCAACCCTACGCCCCCAACGGGGGGTTTGGGGGGTTCTACCCCCCAAAAGCTTGGATTGAGTGATAAAACTAAAAGTAACGTCCAATTTTAGGAGAAAGTTTCCCCTGAAAAATACCAAATTAGTAGATTGACAAAAATGAGATACACCCTAGGAGACAGGATAATAAATCAGAGTTATTCCCCGTTTCCTATTCCCTGTATTTAGAGTAAAATTTCCCTCTGTTGAATTGCTAATTTATGGGCGGGAAAACCCTCGTACTCGGCTAAAGTTTTCGTGGTTTCTTTTAACTTTTCAAAGCCTTCAGGGGTGACATAAGCCAAAGTGGAGCGCTTGAGAAAATCATAAACCGAAACCGCCGAATAGGAACGGGCAAAACTTCCTGTCGGCAGCACAGCATTGACTCCGATGGCGTAGGTAGCCATAGAGGAAGGAGTATGATTTCCTAGGAGAATTTCGCCAGCATTTTTAATCTTGCCCAGAATGGCAAAAGGATTACTAACTAAAACCTCGAGATGTTCCGGGGCGTACTCATTGACAAAATCGAGGGATTGCTGCAAACTATCGGTTAAAATTATGCCCCCATAGGCGGCTAAACCCGCCTCACAGAATTCCCGTCGCCAATCCGGGAGTTTTTGCAGGTATTCCTGAGCATATTCACTAGCAGCGATCGCTAAATCTTCACAGTGGGTGACTAATAAAGCCGCCGAATCCGCCCCGTGTTCCGCTTCAATTAATAAATCCAAGGCCGCTAAACGGGCATCGGTGGACTCATCGCCCAAAACTATCGACTCACTTGGACCGGCCGGCAAACCCACATCCACAGTACCGAACAGTAACCGCTTGGCCGCCGCCCCATAGACGCTGCACGGACCGGTAATTTTGTCAACCCTTTTGATATTTTTTGTTCCCAAAGCCAAAGCGGCGATCGCTTGTACGCCACCTAACTTATAAATTTCTCTGACTCCAGCCATGCGCGCCGCCACCAGAGAAACGGGTTCCACGTTGCCCTGTTTATCGGGGGGAGTGCAAACGACAACTCTTTCCACTCCTGCCACCATTGCCGGTATAGCTAACATTAACATCATCGAAGGAAAAGCACCGCGGCCCCGGGGAACGTATAAACCCACATTGGGGATAGGAGAGATTTTTTCGCCAGCAAAGACACCGGTTTCAATTTCTGCCAGTTGCATTTCTTCCGGCATTTGGCGACGATGTACCTCTTGAATATTCCGGAAAGCCTGTTCAATGGCGGTTTTTACTTCCGGTTCAATTAACTGAAAAGCCTGCTCAAATTCTGCCTCGCTGACTTTGATATTTTCTACCGTTGCACCTTCGTAGTCAAAACGCCGCACATAGTCCACAACGCCGGCATCCCCCCGCTCGCGGATGGTTTCTATCACCGTTTGAGCGACTTTGAGGGCGTTATCAATATCTAACTCGGCTCTTTTCTGAAGTTTTGCCCGTTCCGCGCTACTTAATTGCGAAAGTTTTAATATTCTAACCACTATTGCTGCTCCTACTGCCCCCCGTCCTCTCAAGAATAACAGGGAATCTGAATCTTTATGTTTATTGTAACCTTTGGGGGAGTGCTGGCTTTTCAGTGATCAGTAAACAGTAACCAGTAATTTGTTAAGCTAAAGGCTTTATTGCCAGATTCTTTCTCTTGCCTCTTGCCTCCTGCCCCCTGCCTCCTTGGGTATAATGCAGATCATGTTTAAGCTCTCTTGCTGTTCTGTAAATGCGATCGCTCTTGGTTTATTATGGGGGGCGATTAGTCCGGTGTGGGCAGAAACGGAGTTAGACCTAGACCCGAAAATTCGGCAAGAAAGCCCGGTTTTAGAGCGTTGGTTAGAAAAAATACCCGATATCGCCGAAGAGATTCGCCGCGATCCTAGTTTTCGCACTCGTATCCGTTTAGGATATGCAGAGTTTCCTTCTACCGATAATTCCAGTGGCGTGATTTTGGGGGTAGAAGATGTGTTTTTCGGTCAAACCAGTTTAACCCTAAGCGGCGATTATCAGACGGCTTTTAACGGCAAAAGGACGGCAATAGGAGCAAATTTACAATACTATCTCCTCCCTTTGGGTGATTATGTCAATCTGGCTCCCATGGTGGGCTATCGTTACATTCAAACGGGAAATTACAGCACCGATGGGCTTAACTTAGGATTAAAGCTCAAATTAGCCCTTTCTCGCACGGGGGCAGCAGATATCACCGTCAGTCAGAGTTTTATCTCCCCGGGGGGTGCTAACGAGGTGGGATTAACTACTCTTTCGGTTGGTTATGCGATTACCTCTAATTTACGTTTAGCCGCCGATATTCAAGCCCAAAATTCCCGCGCGCGTAAAGATAGCTCCGTGGGAATTTTACTGGAATGGCTGCCCTAATTAGGGTTTGCGGCAAAAAGTTTTTCCTGGGTGTAGGGTGTAGGGTGTGGGGTGTGGGGTGCGGGGTGTAGGGTGTGGGGTGTGGGGTGTGGGGTTTTACCGATAAAAACTCACACCTGATAACTGAATCACTGATAACTGATCACTGATAACTGATCACTGATTAGGTACTAAAGTATTTAGCAGTGGGGTGATAGGTGATGATGGCGGTGGTGGATTGTTCTGGGTACAATTGTTCGCTTTCGTCCATAGACATCCCAATGCGATCGCATCCTAACAGATCTAATTGCTTGTATTGGTCCTGAATATTGGGACAAGCGGGATAGCCGAAACTATAGCGAGAACCCTGGTAACGCTGTTGCAGTATATCGCGGATATTATCGGGATCGAACTCTGCGAAACCTAACTCGCGACGGATGCGGGTGTGGGTCCATTCGGCCATGGCTTCGGCGGTTTGGACAGCCATGCCGTGATAATAGAGGTATTCAGTATATTCGTTGGCATCAAAGAGAGATTTAGCGTATTCCGTGGCGATTTCCCCCACCGTCACCGCTTGCATCGGGAAAACGTCGATAATACCGGATTCCTGCGGGGCGAAAAAGTCAGCAATACAGAGACGACGAGCGGATTTCTGGCGAGGAAACTCAAAAATGGCGATCGGTTGCAGATTTTCGGGTTTTTCGCCCGCTTGTATCGATTCGGGATCGTAAATTAAGAGGGAATTACCGGAGGATTGACAGGGAAAATAACCATAAATTAATGTGGGGTTTAGTAAATTTTCCTTGACAATTTTCTCTTTCCATGCTGTCAGAATTGGATGAACTTTTTCCTGTAAAAACTCGTCGTATTCTTGCTTCGATTGGCTTTTGGGTTTGCGGAATTGCCATTGACCGACAAATAAAGCTTGTAGGTCTAAATACCAGAAAACCTCCTCGATGGGAATTTCTGCTGCCGTTAATATTTTAGTACCCCAGAAGGGCGGTGTTGGTCGGGGAATATCAACTTCCACCGCTTCCGAACGACGGGTATCAATAACTAATTCTTTGTCTAGGGTTCCATCGGTAAAAATAGTATCGGGATTAACCTCTAATTCTTCTGCAACAACCGTAGTTTTTTCTGCCTCGGCACACTCCGCTAAAAAGCCTTTGCTATCATCCCATTGACCCCCAGCTTTAGCGGGCATTAATTTATCCATAAAATGCAGGTCAGAGAAGGCATCTTTTCCATAGATAACCTGCCCCTTGTAGGTTTTTTGACAGTCATCATGGACAAATTTGGGAGTTAAAGCTGCCCCACCAAGAATAACAGGAACGGTGATTCCTTTTTCATTAAAAACCTCTAGATTTTCCTTCATAAAAGCCGTCGATTTCACCAATAAACCGCTCATGGCGATACAATCGGCCTTATGTTCTTTGTAGGCTTCGATGATATTTTCTACAGGTTGTTTAATGCCCAAATTAATCACCTTATAGCCGTTATTGGTCAAGATAATATCAACTAAATTTTTACCGATATCGTGAACATCCCCTTTAACCGTTGCGATAATAAAAGTCCCTTTGGCATTATTATCCCCCTCTTTTTTCTCCATAAATGGTTCTAAAAAAGCAACAGCTGCTTTCATAGTTTGGGCAGATTGGAGAACAAAAGGTAACTGCATTTGTCCTGAACCAAATAACTCACCCACTACCTTCATCCCATCCAGGAGGAAAATATTAATAATATCTAGGGGTGGATAGTCCTGTAAAGCTTGCTTTAAAGCCTCTTCCAGTCCCAATCTTTCCCCATCAATAATATGCTGTTTTAAGCGTTCCTCCACGGGTAAATTAGCATTACTAGAGGGGTCTTTTTTAGTAGTTTTCCCCGCAAATAATTCGGTTAATTTGGTCAGGGGATCATAAACACATATATCGCCATCAAAACGACGATTATCATAGATTAAATCCCGACAAACTTGCTGATATTCTGGTTCAATTTTTGCCAGAGGAAGAATCTTATTAGCGCTGACGATTGCGCCATCCATACCCACCTGCATCGCTTCGTGGAGGAAGACAGAATTTAATACCTGACGCGCTGCCGGATTCAACCCAAAAGAGATATTAGACACACCTAAAAGAATGTGACATTCTGGCAATTCTTGGCGAATTCGTCCCATTGCTTCGATGGTAGCCTTGCCATTTTCTCGGTCTTCTTCGATACCGGTAGAAATCGGTAAAGCTAAAGGATCAAAAAAGATTTCGTAGGGAGGAATTCCGTATTCTGTCGCCGCATAATAGGCCCGTTTAGCTATCTGGAATTTTTTCTCGGCAGTGCGTCCCATTCCTTCTTCATCAATGGTTCCAATTACTACCCCCGCGCCGTATTTTTTCGCTAAATCCAAGACTTGATAAAAACGCGATTCCCCGTCTTCGTAGTTAGTAGAGTTGAGGATACATTTACCCCCCGCTACTTTTAACCCCGCTTCCATTTTTTCCCATTCGGTGGAATCTAACATTAAAGGTAGGGTGACATTATTAACTAAACGAGAGGCTAATTGGTGCATATCGCGCACCCCATCCCGGCCCACATAATCGACGTTGACATCGAGAATATGCGCTCCTTCTTTTACCTGAGCTTTCGCCATCGATACTAAACTATCCCAGTCTTCAACATTGAGCAGTTCCCGACATTTTTTAGAACCACTGGCGTTTAATTTTTCCCCGACAATCAGGAAAGAATTATCTTGAATATAGGGTTGGGTACTGTAGATAGAAGCGGCGGAGGGTTCATAATGATAATGACGAGATTTCGGAGTTAAACCCTGACTTAGTTCCGCTAAAGCTTGAATATGGTCGGGACGAGTACCACAACAACCGCCGATAATTTGTACTCCCAAATCTTCGATAAAGTGCATTAAAGCCATTTTTAATTCTACGGGAGTGAGGCGATAATGCGCTTGACCGCCGACATTTTCCGGTAAACCAGCGTTAGGAATACAAGAAACAATAAAAGGGGAATTTTCCGAGAGATATTTAATATGGGGTTTCATCAAATCAGGACCAGTGGCGCAGTTAAGTCCCAAAATATCGATTTTATAGGGTTGTAAAATAGAGACAACGGCGTTAATTTCCGTTCCTACTAACATCGTTCCCATGGTTTCCATCGTCACCGAAACCATTAGGGGCAATCGTTGACCTTTTTGCTGAAATACTTCTTCAATAGCATTTAAAGCCGCTTTAATTTGCAGGACATCCTGACAGGTTTCTACTAATAATAAATCTGCCCCGCCATCGTACAGACCCTCTACCTGTTCCACATAGGCATTTTTGAGAGTATCAAAGTCTATATGACCCAAAGTGGGCAGTTTTGTCCCCGGCCCCATGGAACCCGCCACAAAACGGGGTTTTTCGGGGGTAGAGTATTTATTAGCGCAAGCCTTGGCCAGTTCGGCGGCGGTTTTGTTGAGATAATAGGCTTGATCGGCTAAATCGTACTCGGCTAAAACTATCGAGGTTCCCCCAAAGGTGTCGGTTTCAATCACATCCGCACCCACGGCTAAAAAGGCTTCGTGGACTTTGGCTACGGCGCTAGGTTTAGTATGGACAAGATACTCGTTACACCCTTCGTATTCTGCCCCACCAAAGTCCTCGGCCGTCAGATTTTGGCTTTGTAGGGAAGTTCCCATCGCCCCATCAAAGACGAGGACGGGATGCTTGGGGCCGTTGAGGTAGTCGAGAAAGGGGCTATTCATAGAGAGATTTACTGCTATAGCATTTTGAAAGTTTATTGTAATACGGTTACTAGAAATCTGCTATGGTCGGCATTTCAGTGATCAGTGATCAGTTATCAGTTATCAGCTTCTGAAGGCAAGAGGCAACAGGCACTCGTGCAAAAGACAGAATCTGGCAATTCTCCCGGCTCCGGAGCTTCCATACAGTCTTAACAAGTAATTTAGATAGTCAACAGCCTAGCACCAGCGCTCGAGAAAGCCTATCAATCTAATTTTGTAGAACTAGACGGGCTAAACCAACTCCGGGATAATAATTACCGAGAATTTGTTGATAATCTAGGCCTTTTTCCGCTAATTTATAAGCTCCAGTTTGACTCATGCCGCGACCACCGTGGGCCCAAGCGACAATTTCATCGGTGGCGGCATAAAGAGACTCGACTACACCCCCTTTGTAACTGAGAATCTGCCCGGCAGTGGCATTAACCGCCTGGTGAGTCGATTGATACTCCGAGCGAATGCCTTTATATACCTGCCAGCGTTGGCTATTGCCCAGATGAAACCAAGCATTAGCGGGGCGGATTATATGTACTAGAGCATAGGAACGAGCGGCGATCGCTTGTGCCTTTAAAGCGTGCATTGGCGCGGTGGAGTGCATTTCACTACCCACCACACTATAGAGATAGGCCTCTAAATTAACATGATTGACCACTAACAAGCGATCGCCTTGGGCAACCAGCAGCACTTTGCCCCGATACCAACCATCATCCACATAAACTAAACCATCGGCACTGGTGGGCTGCACAAAAATCACCTCTGGCAGCGATAAATCGCCCATTTTTAAGCCATTGGCACCTGGAATGACCGGTAAACCCTCGTTAGTGGCAATCGTTTTTAAACCGCGACCTTGGCGATCTGTGATCACCGCCGGTCCGTTAACTCCAATCAAAACACTGGCCACATCCCTTTTGATCGCCACGCGAATTTCTATGGCCGGCGGCGTATAATTAGCGGGAACCACTAAGGGTTGTCTAGTCACCGGTTTAACTGCGGCAGCGGGGGAAGTATTAGGGGAAGTATTAGGGGAAGTTTGAACCGATGGCGCTAATTTTTTCGGCTCCGAGGGGGAAGATTGGGGAGAGGGCGCTGATTTTGGAGTCGCAGAAGATTGGGGAGAGGGGGATAGTTTCGGCGATGGCGCGATTAAGGGTGCGATCGGAGATGGAATAATAGGGGAAGGGAAGGGAGCAGTCTCTAGATTTGCTTGCGGTTGCGGGGTTTCTGGTTTTTCCTTGGCTAAATAAGTTAAGAGAATTGGCGTAAAAGTAGCGATCGACAGCAAAGGAACGGCACAATGGCGCAGCAGGGAAAAATAGGCACTAGCAGAAAATTTCACTTTGATCACACCGTCTTGAATTTTTTTATCTAACTTTATCATTCCCCGATGCAAAAATTTTTTATATCGCTCTTCTGGGAGTCTGGGGAAGAGAGATAAGATATATAGCCTGAAATCGAGAGGTGGTCTATGGTTAAGCCACGCCCAGGACAACCAACAGTTAAATTTATTGATGACTACTGCGAAAACTATAGAGGCCGCCAATTCAGAATTGAATTGGCGAAAGAAAAACTCGGCCAATAGAATGAAAGGAAAAAACTTTTGCAGCTGCCAGGGGGAATTAGACTAGGATCGCTGGACTTTAATTATGGCCCAGCTGATTATTTTTTCCCTTGCAGTAAGCCAAAACGAATTAAACCCGACTCGTAACCGCGCCGCATTAACCCTAAAGATAATGCCCCTCGGATAGTAGTGTAACCGCTTGCTAACAAACCTGCGATCGCATCTGTGGTTAGGGCCGAGTCAATCACCACATCCCAAAAAGCGGCCACCGATAGGGACCAATCATCGGTTTTTAGGTCTTGAAAGCCAACTTCACGGGCAATATCGGCGTATTCTGGCAAAGAAATCACATATGGCAGACAATAAACCTGATAAATCTCGTTTAATAGTCTAATCTCCCCTTCCGTTAAATTACCAGCGAGGGAAGTGGTCGGACGATGACACCAAGTAGCCATCAAAAAAGTCCCCCCGGGCTGCAAAACCCGATAACATTCCCGCAGAAATTGCCTTTTATCGGGCATATGTTCGCCACTTTCCAATGACCAGACCAGATCAAAATTATCGTCAGGAAAGGGTGTTTTTAGGGCATCAGCCACAAGAAAACTGACTTGTTTTTCTAAATTGAACTCTTGCGCTCTTTGGCTGGCTCTAACGGCTTGTACCGGGGAAAGGGTAATCCCCACCCCTTGGCTGTGAAATTTTTCGGCCAGATAAAGGCTACTGCCACCAATACCACAACCCACATCAAGAATCTGATTAGCGCCGGTGACATTTCCCCAAGTTAATAATTCTTCTATTAAATCAATTTGTGCCTGACGGCGATCGAGTTTAATCTTACCGCCCCGACCGTAGTAACCGTGGTGCAGATGTTCGCCCCAAATCCTTTCCCACAGTCCACTAGAGGAGTCATAAAAATCGGCTATTCGTTGATAAAGTTCCATGGTGATTTCCTCGTTAAGAGAGGCACTCTTGCCAGAGAGCCAAAACACTTACTCAACCCTAACCCGAAACTCTCGGCAACGGACAAAACCCTTCAAAGTCGATCAATGGCTAGGTGGGGTGAAGACAATCAAACCCGACAGCAACCCCGAAAATCGTGTCAGAATAGATCAGTGTAGTCACTGATTATCTTTGAGAAAAATATTTATATGTTAAGACGGGACAGCTACGATTTAATCATTGTCGGGGGCGGTATAGTCGGAACCACCCTAGCGGTGGCTTTAAAAAATACAGGATTAAATATCGCTATGATCGAGGAACGCCCCCTAGAGGTGGCCGCCTCCCGTCGTCAAGCTTATGCCCTCTCGTTGATGTCGAGCCGGATTTTTACAGGCTTGGGTATCTGGGATAAAATCTCGCCCAGTATCGGTAAATTTCGTCATATTCGCCTTTCTGATGCCGATTACCCGATTTTTGTACCCTTTGTGGTCGATGAGCTAAAAACCGATTATTTGGGCTATGTGGGCGAACATCAAGTGATTTTAACCGCCCTGCACAAGGCCAGCCAAGATTGCGATCGCATTGAGTGGTTATCCCCTGCTAAAGTGTTAGAAGTGGAGTACGGAGCAGAAACAGCGACTGTCACCCTAGAAGAAGCCGGTCAAACCCGAAAAATCACCACAAAATTAGTCATCGGGGCCGATGGAGCCAGATCCGCTATCCGGCAAGGGGCGCAAATTAAAACCAAAGGTTGGAAATATTGGCAATCCTGTGTCGCTTTCACCATTAAACATCAACTTGATCGCAACGATACCGCCTTTGAAAGATTTTGGCCCACCGGTCCGATGGGCATTTTACCGCTCCAGGGTAATCGCTGTCAGATCGTTTGGACAAATCCCCATGGCGAAGCGAAAAAACTGCAAGAAATGCCCGAAGGGGAATTTATCGACAAATTAGAAGCATATACGGGGGGATTACTGGGAAAAATAGCATTAGTTAGCCCCCGCGCTCTCTTTCCCGTACAGTTAATGCAGAGTGATACTTATGTTAAACCCCGACTGGCTTTAATTGGTGATGCCGCTCACTGTTGTCATCCCGTCGGTGGTCAAGGTTTAAATTTAGGCATTCGCGACGCGGCCGCTTTAGCGCAGGTATTAAAGGAAGCAGTGGACAAGCAAGAAGATATAGGAGCGCTTTCTACCCTAAAATCCTACGAAAAATGGCGTAGATCGGAGAATTTAGCGATTTTAGGCTTCACAGATTTTCTTGATCGCTTGTTCTCCAATAACTGGCCGCCCATCGTTGTCATCCGTCGTCTAGGATTGGCAATTATGTGCGGTTTCCCCCCGTTGAAATTGTTTGCCCTGCAATTAATGACGGGATTAAAAGGACGTATTCCCCAATTAGCTAGATAGCTGGCCACTAATTCCGCGGATGGGGCAGAAAGGAAGAAAAAAAAGCTTGCAAAATGCTGCGATTATCGCTATGATGGTTAAGGTTCAATATCGGGGCGTAGCGCAGCTTGGTAGCGCACTACTTTGGGGTAGTAGGGGTCGTGGGTTCGAATCCCGCCGCTCCGATTGCAGGAAAACAGAGAGTTAGGTAGGGATGCAGTCAATCTCTACCTTGTCCTGTTTACTCGAAATTTTCTTAATTGATCAGCCTTTCTGATCAAGTTAGTTCACCATTAAGATCACTGCTTTAGTAGAAAATGTCTAATCAAATATCAGCTTACGGTTCCTGGAAATCACCGATTACCTCCGATCTAATTGTGGCAGAATCGATTAGTCTTGGCGGTGTAACTCTAGATGGAGAAGATATTTATTGGTTAGAAGGCAGACCACAGGAAAAGGGGCGAAATGTTTTAGTTAAATTAAACCCCGACGGCACAACCACAGACATCACCCCAGCACCTTTTAATGTGCGAACTCGTGTCCATGAATACGGGGGAGGTTCCTATCTAATTGTTGCCGGAATTATCTATTTTTGTAATTTTGCTGACCAAAGAATTTATCGCCAAACTGCTGATAGTTTACCCCAACCTCTGACCCGAGAAAATTCCTGTCGTTATGCGGATTTAATTCTCGATGAATTTCGCAATCGTTTAATCTGTGTTTGTGAAGATCATAGCCAAAAAGATCGGAAACCAGTTAATAGTATTGTCAGCATCGATGTGGATACAGGAGAAATAGAAACTTTAGTATCAGGCGATGATTTTTATACCTCTCCTCGCTTAAGTGCCGACGGTTCTCGATTAGCTTGGATTAGTTGGAATCATCCTAATATGCCCTGGGATAGTTCTTTTCTCTGGGTGGCCGATATTAATAATCTTTATTTGAGTAATATTCGGGTCATTGCTGGTGGTGAAAATGAGTCAGTATGTGAACCGCGCTGGTCTGCCGATGAACAGTTATATTTTACCAGTGATCGCAATGATTTCTGGAATTTTTATTGCTTTAACCATGATGAACAAATCGAACCAGTTCTTGAACCGATCGAGGCTGAATTTGCCTATCCTCATTGGGTTTTTGGTTTATCTAACTACGGCTTTGCTGGGGAATCCCAGATTATTTGTAGTTATACAAAAGATGGCCGTTGGTATTTAGGAAGTATCGATACTCTTAATCGAGAATTCCGAGAAATTATTACTGCTGATACTAACATTTCTTCCCTACAAGTTAGCGAGAGCAAAATAGTTTTTATTGGCGGTTCTTTCAGGGAAGTAACCGCGGTTATCTCACTGTATTTAGCCACAGGAACGAGAGAAATTCTCAAATCTTCCAGTAATTTAACTATTTCTAGCGATTATTTCTCGATTCCAGAAATGATTGCTTTTCCCACCAGTCAGGGACTAACGGCATCTGCTTGGTATTATCCCCCCCAAAACCCCGATTATACCGCCCCCAATGGCGAATTACCGCCCCTTTTAGTCAAAAGTCACGGTGGGCCGACGGCCGCGGCCACCTCTAGTTTAAGTCTAAGGGTGCAATACTGGACCAGTCGCGGCTTTGGCTATCTAGATGTCAATTATGGCGGTAGTACGGGTTATGGTCGTCAATATCGTCAGCGTTTGCTGGGAAATTGGGGAATTGTCGATGTGGAAGACTGCATCAACGGGGCAAAATATTTGGTTAATCAGGGATTAGTCGATGGGGAAAGATTGGCAATTTCTGGAGGCAGCGCCGGAGGTTATACAACTTTAGCGGCCTTAACTTTTCATGATACTTTTAAAGCAGGAGCTAGTTATTACGGAGTTAGTGATTTAGAGGTTTTAGCCACCGATACCCATAAATTCGAGTCGAGATATTTAGATAAATTGGTGGGACGTTATCCTGAAGAAAAGGAAATTTACTATCAGCGATCACCTATTCATTTTACTGCTCAGTTATCCTGTCCGGTGATCTTTTTCCAAGGTTTAGAAGATCGAGTGGTTCCACCCAATCAAGCGGAAATGATGGTAGAAGCTTTAAAAGCGAAAGGTTTACCCGTTGCTTACGTTCCCTTTGCGGGAGAACAACACGGATTTCGTCAAGCTGAATCGATCAAACGAGCATTAGATGCAGAATTTTATTTCTATTCCCGTCTCTTTGGTTTTACTCCTGCGGATAATTTAGAACCAGTAGAAATTAAGTAGGGTTTATGGCTGGCACTTTTTGAGGGCAAAAAAGTCTAAAGATATTATCTCACAAGGTTTTTAGATTTATTCAGCCAGTAGGGTTTGCTGAAAAAGTTTGCTGATCGGGTTAGGAGTCGGTCGTCGGTCGGGGAGGTCAGAATAACAGAATAAAGCAAAAAGGTTAAGTGTAACTGGTGCGGGCGATATTTTACCCCATCAGAAAAGTTTAATTACTATAGCGCCACTGTCATGATGATAAAACGGCACTCGATCGGTTTCAAGCTGTATCCTTAATAAGGGAGCAGTCAAGCTAGGAGTCTTGTGAGAGGAAAGTCACAGGCCCGGTTCTGAAGGGGAGGGGATGGGGGCGACGACCTTCTCGACCCCTAATATATAAGCGACCCCAATAGGTTGTCAGTGATCTAGAAAAATTTTGGCTAGGATGTAATTTTACTGAGAAAATTGGGGATAATCAAGGGTAGTGGAGAGGTTAAGAATAGTCTATGACATTTTCTTCCAAGAAAACTCGTGCCGTTGCCCTGCCCAATTACCTTTCCCCCTTTGGTAATAAGTTGGTGCAGTCGGGCTATATCGGTGCCGAGCAAATGCAACAGGCCCTAGTGGAAACACGGAAATCGGGACGATCGCTAGTAGAAATATTAAAACAACTAACCGGGCGCCCTTTGCCCCCGGATTTGCAGCGACAGCATAAGAAAAACCAGTTGTTTGAATTAAAAATTCTCTACGGAGTTGAATCGATCGACGCCGAGTTGAGCGATGTGGATGGGCTGGAAATAGCCCGGTTGATCGATTCTTTGATTCCCATCGATCTTTGTCGTCGCTATCGTCTCATCCCCCTGGGACAGATCAAAGGAGAGGCAACTACGATTTTGATAGCCATGGTCGATCCTGACAACCTAGAGGCTAGCGACGATATCAATCGTATTCTCCGCCCCAGGGAGTTAGGTATACAGCGTTTAGTGATTACCAGCGAGGACTATGAAAGATTACTGGAAAAATTCCACCAGGCCCAATCGCAACTAGAACAGGAAAAAGCCCGACTCGAAAAAGAAAAAGAACTGGAAAAACTCTCGGATATCACCGACATTGTCGGCACTATCGATGTGCTCAGCAATGTCCCTAACGATGAAGTGGCCGATGATCTCGGGGTGGGGGACGCTAATCAAGCCCCCGTCATCAACCTGGTCAATAAAATTCTAGCTAAGGCCCTGCAGGAAGGCACTTCTGATATTCACATCGAACCCCAAGAAGAATTCCTGAAAATTCGCTTTCGCAGAGATGGAGTTCTTTATCAAGCTTTTGAGCCGCTGCCGAAAAAAATTACCCCGTCGGTCACTGCCCGTTTTAAAATCATGGCCGATCTCGATATCGCCGAACGTCGTCTTCCCCAAGATGGTAAAATTCGGCGGATGTATCAAGGGCGGAAAGTGGATTTTCGGGTTAATACCCTGCCCAGTCGCTACGGCGAAAAAGTCTGTTTGCGGATTCTCGATAACTCAGCTACCCAGTTGGGTTTAGATAAACTGATCACCGATCAAAATACCCTGGCAATTGTCCGGGAATTGGCCAGTCGTCCCTTTGGTCTGTTGCTGGTTACAGGTCCGACCGGTTCGGGGAAATCCACCAGTTTATACTCGGTTTTAGCCGAAAGAAATCACCCCGGAGTTAATATTAGTACAGCCGAAGACCCGATCGAATATTCTCTACCAGGCATCACCCAGGTACAGGTAATTCGCGAAAAAGGCATGGATTTCGCCTCGATTCTCCGGGCCTTCATGCGACAAGACCCGGATGTGATTCTGGTGGGAGAAACTAGGGACAAGGAGACGGCCAAAACAGCGATCGAGGCGGCCTTAACTGGTCACTTGGTCTTAACTACCCTACACACTAACGATGCCGCAGGTGCGATCGCTCGCCTCGATGAAATGGGGGTTGAACCGTTTATGATTTCCGGTTCTCTCTTGGGAGTCTTGGCCCAGCGTCTGATGCGGCGCGTCTGTACCGAGTGTCGAGTCGCCTATCACCCCAGCCAAGAGGAATTAGCCCGTTTTGGTCTTGCCGCTGCCAATGAACGGGAAGTGACCTTTTATAAGGCTAATACCCTAACCATAGAGGAAATTCAACAGGCGCGAGATCAAGGTAATCTTTGTACCAAATGTGGTGGCAGCGGTTATAAAGGTCGCGTCGGGGTCTATGAGGTAATGCAAAATAGTGAACGACTGCAGCAGTTAATTAACCAAGGAGCAACCACCGATCGCATTAAGGAGGCGGCCGTCGATGAGGGCATGGTGACACTCCTAGCTTACAGTTTAAATCTGGTGCGGGAGGGTTACACCACCCTCGAAGAAGTGGAACGGGTGACATTTACCGATTCTGGTCTGGAAGCGGAATTAAAAGCCAAACGGAAAAGCGGTTTAACCTGTCGTGGTTGTCGCGCCGAACTACAACCAGAATGGCTCGATTGTCCCTATTGTATGACACCACGATTTAGTGATTAAGACAGTTTTTCAGGTATCAGTTATCAGTTATCGGTTATCAGTTATAAGATTTGAGTTTTAAGTAAGGAGTATTAAGTGAGTAGTCTTAAATAGCAATTTCCTAAGGTCTTTTTACTGATTACTGGTTACTGTTTACTGTTCAATGATTTTACCTTAGAGATGGAGTTTAAGCCATGGAAATGATCGAAGATTTAATGCAACAATTGGTCGAGATGGGCGGTTCCGATATGCACATTCAGTCTGGGGCGCCGGTCTATTTTCGCATTAGTGGCAAACTGTCCCCGATTAATGAAGAATCTTTAACCCCGCAAGATTGTCAGAGATTGATTTTTAGTATGCTCAATAATACTCAAAGAAAAGAGTTAGAGCAGAATTGGGAATTAGACTGTTCATACGGGGTAAAAGGATTAGCAAGATTTAGGGTCAATGTTTATAAAGAAAGGGGTGCTTATGCAGCTTGTTTACGCGCTTTGTCCTCCAAAATTCCTAACTTTGAACAATTAAATTTACCAGAAGTAGTCCGAGAATTATCGGAAAGACCGAGGGGATTAATTCTCGTAACCGGCCAAACAGGTTCAGGAAAAACTACCACTTTAGCGGCAATTTTAGACTTAATTAATCGGACTCGTTCCGAGCATATTTTAACGGTAGAAGACCCAATTGAATACGTTTTTTCTAATATAAAAAGCTTGTTTCACCAAAGACAAAAGGGAGAAGATACCAAGAGTTTTGCTAACGCATTAAAATCAGCTTTACGGGAAGATCCTGATATTATCCTTGTGGGAGAAATGCGGGATTTAGAAACAATTAGTTTGGCAATCACGGCTGCGGAAACCGGTCACTTAGTCTTCGGAACCCTACACACTAGCTCGGCAGCGGGAACAGTGGATCGGATTATTGACGTTTTTCCTGCTAACCAACAGGCACAAATTCGCGCCATGTTATCCAATTCTCTACTAGCAGTTTTTAGTCAAAACCTAGTCAAGAAAAAAAATCCTAAACCGGGGGAATTTGGCCGGGCAATGGTACAGGAAATCATGGTGGTAACTCCAGCGATCGCTAACCTAATTCGCGAAGGAAAAGCCCCCCAAGTCTACTCAGCAATTCAAACGGGAATGAAGTTAGGAATGCAAACCATGGAACAGGGATTAGCTAATTTAGTTGTTAGCGGTGTTGTCTCCTTTGAAGAAGCAATTTCTAAAAGTGGTAAACCCGATGAATTACAACGTCTTGTCGCTGGGGCCAGCGCTAATGTTAAAACTAAAGCCAGGCTCTAATAACAAATAGTAACCTTTAAGCGTTCGTCAGCCCCTATCAGTTATCAGTGAACAGTAACCAGTAATCAGTGAAAAGAAAGTACCGAAGTTTTCACTTAACACTATCTACCCAGTTAAAACTCCAATCTGATAACTGATAACTGATAATTGATAACTGATAATTGATAACTGATAATTGATTTGTCCTATGCCTACTTTTGTCGCACAAGTTAAAAACAGATCTGGAAAAGTTTTCCAAGAGAAAATTGAGGCCATGTCTCCCGATCAGGCCCGGACGATGCTGAAGGCGAAATATGCTACCGTCGGTAAAGTCAAAAAAGCGGGAGTAGAGATCGATCTTTCCGGTTTAGAGTTGATGTTTGCCAGCATTTCCATCAAAGATAAAGCGGTTTTTTCCCGTCAATTTTCGGTGATGATTAATGCTGGTGTGGGGATTGTGAGATGTTTGGGAGTTTTGGGGGATCAATGCGGTAATCCCAAGATGAGAAAAGCCCTACAAGCGATTAGTGCTGAGGTACAGCAAGGGAGTCCGTTATCGGAAGCGATGGCCAAACATCCCGAATGTTTTGATGAACTTTATGTCAGTATGATCGAAGCTGGAGAGACGGGGGGGGTACTCGATGAAGTGCTCAACCGTCTCTCGAAACTTTTGGAAGACATGGCCCGCTTGAAAAACCAGATTAAATCAGCGATGACCTATCCAGTAGCGGTAGGAATTTTGGCGGTAATTGTGTTTTTCGGGATGACCATCTTTTTAATTCCCGTGTTTGCGAAAATTTTCACCGATTTAAAGGTGGAACTACCAGCTTTAACGCAATTTATGCTCTTTTTAAGTGGTGTGATGCGTAGTTGGTTGATTTTAATCCCGATTGTTACCATTGCTGCCACGGTTTTTTTACTGCGTCGCTATTACAAAACCCCGATGGGTCGTCTGCAAATTGACCATTTTTTCCTTAAAATGCCTCTTTTTGGTGATTTGAATGAAAAGTCGGCTGTGGCTAGATTTTGCCGGGTTTTTGGGACTCTGACGCGTTCTGGTGTCCCAATTTTAAGTTCCCTCGACATCGTTTGTAATACGGTGGGTAATCAGGTAATTGCCAATGCGATCGCTGGTGCCAAGGCGGAAATTCAGCAGGGGGGAATGATGAGTTTGGCCCTACAAAAAGCCAATGTTTTTCCAGCTTTAGCAATTCAAATGATTAGTATTGGCGAGGAAACGGGAGAATTAGATGCCATGATGATGAAAGTGGCGGATTTCTACGAAGATGAGGTGGAACAGGCCGTTAAAGCTTTAACCAGTATCATTGAACCCTTGATGATGGTTGGTATTGCCGGGATGGTGGGAACTATTCTTCTGTCTATGTACCTGCCCATGTTTAAAATCTTCGAGGCGTTGGGATAAGTTGATCAGTGATCAGTGATCAGTGATCACTGATCACTGATCGGTGACTATTGCCAGTAGCTTGAAATCAGAAAGATTTTAATTGGGTGTGGCTCTTTTAAAAAGATGGTATCCTGAGCAAAAATCAACGAAGCACGAGAGTTTAGGAGAGCAAGAACAGAAATGTCAGAGGTAAGCAGAGAAGAAGGCGGATGTTTCACAGAAGCACGAGAGTTATTTGAAGACATGGTAGAATGGCTGAATTCAGACCAGGTTTGTGGTCTGGAGCATAGCGAATTAGAAAACAAGCTCCAAGTCAACGGCAACGAACTCCTAAGACGACTGCAACGCCGGCTACCTAGACAGGCGCGGCAACGAAGAAATCGAAGGGGACTATTGCGGAAGTGACGGCATCAAAAGAACCCATAAGCGGAAACAAACAAGGCAATTAACCACAATCTTTGGCACAGTAGTAGTCAGACGAATTGGTTACGGAGGTAGGAAAATGAGCAGTCTTCACCCCTTGGATGGGGAATTAAACCTACCACCAGAACAATACTCACATACACTATCAGAAAGAGTAGCATCAGCCTCCGCCTTGAACGGATTCAATCAAACAGTAGAAATCATCAAGAAGACAACGGCAGCCCAAATAGCGAAGCGTCAAGTAGAAGAAATAGCACTCTCAAGTGCTTGTGACTTTGACGAGTTCTATCAAGCACAACAAGCAAAGTCACAGCCCGATGAAGAAACAGGCGAAATCCTGGTCATTAGTGTTGAGGGCAAAGGTGTCGTCTTGACATCCTCGCCGCCCTAAAAGTGCGGCGATTCCTAAACCTCACGATTTAAGTTTCTGCTTCCACC
>LFEF01039753.1_pt1 | contig 37916 bp, 36 predicted proteins | sample 619371 | NCBI WGS metagenome assembly LFEF01 (sample SAMN03014291, study PRJNA259931) | freshwater metagenome | biome: lake; feature: waterbloom | place: China: Taihu Lake | collected 2006-08 | depth 0 m m
GAAGGGTTTCAGCCGGCCTTTCGGGCGCGGCTTTGGGCGAGGCGATAGCTGTCGCCGTTCATCTCGAGGATGCTGACATGGTGGGTGATGCGATCCAGCAGCGCGCCGGTCAGGCGCTCTGTCCCCAGAGTTTCCGTCCATTCGTCAACGGAAGATTGCTGGTGATCAGCGTGGCGCCCCGTTCGTAGCGTTGCGAGATCAACTCGAACAGAAATTCCGCCCCGGTCTTTGACAGCGGCACAAAGCACAGCTCATCGATGATCAGCAGCTTGTAGGCGGCCATCTGTTTCTGGAAGCGGATTAGACGGCGTTCGTCACGCGCCTCCATCATCTCGCTGACCAGCGCTGCGGCCGTGGTGAAGCCGACAGAGAGGCCCTTCTGGCAGGCTTCGAGGCCGAGGCCGAGCGCCACATGTGTCTTGCCTGTGCCGCTGGGCCCAAGCGCGATAACGTTCTCGCGACGCTCGATCCATTCACAGCGCGCCAGGTCCAACACCTGCATCTTGTTGAGCTTGGGGATGGCGGCGAAGTCGAAGCTGTCGAGGCTTTTGACGACCGGGAACCTGGCCGCCTTGATGCGGCGTTCGACCTTGCGGCGATCCCGTTCGATCATCTCCCGCTCAGCAAGCCGGAAGAGATATCCGACATGGTCAATGCATTCTGTGGCGCACAGCCGGGCCAGTTTCTGGTGCTCACGCTGGAAGGTCGGCAGCTTCAGGGTTTTTAGGTAGTGGGCGAGAAGGATCTCGGGCGCTTCGGTGCTCATGCCGCTTCTCCCGCATCAGACGACAGAAGACGCATATAGGCCTTCGCCGAGGTCGTCTCGACAGTAGCCCTCGGCAGGTAGGGATAGATCGCCAGGTCCAGCCGCGGCGGCCGGCGCTCGACCCGGCACAGGATCAGATGCTTGACCGCATCGAAGCCGATCGCGCCAAGCTGAATGGCCTGCTTCACCGCTGCATGCAGGTCCGCAAGCTCGAAGCTTTCCAGCAGGCGCAGAACCTGCACATATTCCCGCCGCCCATGCTTGGCCATCCGGCCTTCCATCAGCCGGCGCAGCGTGGCGAACTCGTCCGGCAGATCCCAGCCTTGTAGAGGAGCCGCCTGATCCAGAGAATTGATCTTCCGTTCGATCAGCGGTAGGTAATGGACGGGATCGAAGACAACGTCTTCCCGTTCCCAGCTCCGCGGATGACGCGCAATGATCTCGCCGCGGCAGCCGATCACCACCTGATCGACATAACCCCGAACCCAGATGTCCTGATGGCCATAGGCGACCGGCACGGAATAGTCGTTCGTCTTGTAGCGGACGAGCGACTGGGCCGTCACAACAGCGCTGGCCTGGTCGCAGGCATCAAACGGCGACGCCGGCAACGCACGCATGGCGGCCAGATCGTGCTGTAGCCGTTCTCCGATCGTCTCGCTCTCGCCGCGCAGCCTGTCGCTCTGGCGCTTGCGGCATTGTTCCTCCAGCCAGACGTTGAAGGCTTCCCATGTCGCAAACTGCGGGATCGGAACCATGAAGTTACGCCTGCTATAACCGACGAGACCTTCGACATTCCCTTTATCATTGCCCTTCCCCGGACGGCCATAGCGGTCGCGGATCAGATAATGAGACAGAAATCCGCTGAACAGTGTCGCCCGCTTGCGTGCGCCATCGGGCAAGATCCTGGCGACGAGGCAGCGGTCGTTGTCGTAGACGATCGATTGCGGCACGGCCCCGAAGAAGGCGAATGCATGGACGTGGCCATCGACCCAGGCCTCGGCCACCGCCGCAGGATAGGCCCGCACGTAGCAGCCGTCGCTATGCGGCAAGTCGAGCACGAAGAAATGCGCCTTTTGCTCCACGCCGCCAATGACCACCATCGCCTCGCCAAAATCGGCCTGCGCATGGCCCGGCGGATGCGGCAATGGCACAAACACTTCCCTGCGACGCTGATCCCGCTCACGCATATAGTCTCTGATGATCGTGTAGCCGCCGGTGAACCCGCATTCGTCACGCAGCCGGTCGAACACCCGCTTGGCCGTATGGCGCTGCTTGCGCGGCACCTTCACGTCCTCATCAAGCCAGTGATCGATCGTCGAAACAAACGCATCCAGCTTGGGCCGCCGGATCGGTGATTGCCGCTGATAGCCGGGTGGCGTCGAATAGGACAGCATCTTGGAAACGCTGTCGCGCGAAATGTTGAAATGCTTTGCAGCCTGACGCCGGCTCATTCCTTCAGAGCAGGCCAGACGAACCTTCAGATATAATTCCACGGTATCGATCCCCAGGCCCTCCTGCAATCGTCGCAGAAGGTAAATAGGTGGCCGACTTTTACGCCGCCCGCGGCTGGAGTATTCCGCCGCTACCGTGGTCTAATTTTGCACCGCCGCTCTCATTAAATGACCAACACTTGAGTTTTTCTCACATCTCGTTCAACGCTGATTGGCCTAGAGATACCCACTCCGATAGAAGACAAGCGCAGTTGAAGAATGTTGGCTGGCCCTCGGCAAGTTTGCCTTGGCCCTTTTTATGAGCGGCTTGAGCGGAATCGAACCTGCGGCCCGTCATTTTCAACCTTGGTCAAACGAAGACCGTAGTCACCTTGCAGAGGGACCACCGCACCAAGCGGGGCCGATAGCCGATGTTGCCACGCTGAGGCTTTGGTGGTAACAATTGCCACCAGTTCCCGTTGGAGGTCACCTATGCCAAATGTTGAAAAGGTCAGTGTTTCGATGACACCTCAACACGCTGAGTTATTGCGTGATGCTGTGAACAGCGGCGCATATGCTAGCGGAAGCGAAGTTATTCGTGAAGCCATGCGGGACTGGTCGGCCAAATGGATGCAGAAGCGCGAAGATATCGCCAAGCTCCGTGCAATGTGGGAAGAAGGCAAATCTAGTGGCCCTGCGGTCGAGGTGGATTTTGAGGCAGTGCTGGATGAAGCACGCCAGGAAGTAGCGTCTGACGCTCCTCATGCCCGTTAAGCTTCTTTGGACACCTAAGGCCCGCGCCGACGTCAAAAGCATCTACACCGAAATAGGTAAAGTGCAGCCGCGGAGTGCGGAGCGATACTTCGCCAATCTTCGCCGCAAGGCAGAATTGCTGCTCCAGCACCCGCGTATAGGCGAACGCCACCCTGAAGTATTCCGAACCGCTCGGATGTTAGTCGAAGCACCCTATGTTATCCTTTATGAGACAAGGCCCGACGCAGATGACGGCCCCATTCATACCGTCGAGATCGTCCGAGTGGTAGACGGACGGCGTGACCTCTCCGCGCTGTTTAAGATCTGATGGGTTGAAGCCAAAGTTTCAAACGCACTTGAACGGACAAGAACCTGCACGCCGTTCATCAGCCCCTACGAAATAGCTGAAACTGCTAGTACTGGCGTCCAGATTGGTGGTGCGGCGTAAGATTGAAACATGGAACAAATAGCCTCCACAAAGCTCAAACACCGGCTCTGTCATCGGTGTGCCATGGCCTTGACAGGCAACCCGGCGGATTTAAGGTACTGGTGATGTATAGCAGCAATCTGCGCAAGCCGGCTCACTGCCGTCCGTTGTGCCGAGCGAACGGTTGATGGGGGTGGCATGGGAAGACCTGTTTTTTTGGCAAGCATCATGATTTTTGGCTCAGCTTGCGCGGCACATGCCGATCAGGTTGAGGATTTCAATACCTTTGTTCAGGTCCTCGCCATTCCGGTTTATGCGTATCATTGCGAGATCATGCTGGACAAGGACGTGATGGATACGATCAATGCGGACGTCCTCAGCAAGATGGAAGTGGCAGGGATATCGGAAGAAAAGGGCGTCGAGATCCAGTCACAAATGATGGAGCAGTTCGCTGCCAACGCTGATTGCACGGAAGGCTCTAGTGACCGAACGAATTTCGAAGCGGCACTCCAAGCGTATGCGGCGAATTGAACCCTCGCAAACTTTCCACTCACGAGGGGATTTCCCATGAGCCTGCAGAATAGTGTGTTCCGCGCAGCCTGCCTAAGCCTCGCGCTATCGATCGTCCTTTTGCCAATCGCAAGCAGCCGTGCGCTTGCCGATGCCTGCGAGCCTGCGCATGATCCCTCACTGGCCTCGGACGAAGCGACAGGCATCGCCTTCTCGAACGATACCGCCTATGCCTACAAAGTGTTCTGGATCGATTTCGAAGGCTTTCTGCAAGACTACGGTTTGGTGCAGCCCGGCGAAACGGCAAGCTTCGACACCTTCATCGGCCACCAGTGGATGGTCGAACTCTATGCATCGGAAGAACGCACAGAGTGTTTCGGCCCGATCGTACCGCGCGATCCCGAGACCTGCCAAGCGCGCATCCTCTGGAACGACGGGATCGGCATCGACGCCGGCTTCTGCGATTTCTGATGCATTCCGGCCAACCGCCCGTGCGGACCAGACCGTCCAGTCCTGGATGCGCTGGCCTGGCCCTCTATCAAATCAGCACATGTTGTTTCTGACGATGATGAGGAGCGCAAAGCAACAGGTGGCATACCAAGTGCCCAAATGCTCTCCCCTTCGTCGAAACCTCACGTGTTCAAACGATCGGCCAAGCGCCCCACCAAATCCAGTCGTTCAGCAAGAATCGCCACGCTGATTGGGGATGACTTCGTCCTCCTGCGGCATAAAGAAAACATAGTGACGTTGGCATCGCACCATCAGCAACGCGGGATAGAGGGCGCCAACATGAACGAGGCGAAGAAACCCGCTCAATTGCACGCGAAAACTGCCGGCTCGACACTAACAAAAGCCGTCGTCTTGGACTAGGTATTGTGCTGTCCACGTCCTTATCCCTAGCCGTATCCTGAGCATCAGCAAGAATGGGCAGGAGCGATCGCAGGACGAGCTCGCCGAAAAACCACGGATACCCCATGCGCAAACGACATCAACTCGATAAAGCCTCCATGGAAGAAATTCTTCAACACTATGCGGCGGGAATTCCCGCATCCGAATTGTGCAAGAGATATGGCGTTCCAAAATCCACGCTTTACACTTGGTTGGCGAAAGTAACCGATACAGGATCAGTCAAGAACGATCGGCTTCATGCCTTGAGGATCGAAAACAAGAGACTGAAGCTGCTCCTGGCGGACGGTGTCCTGCAACTCATTTTCGATCGAGCCGCAATGCCGATGGATCAGGACTTGGCGCAGAAACTGCAGCAGGTTCTCGCAAGGGCTGACGAGGATATCGCTCCACCCGTATCAAAACTGCCGTCACGAACAGCACGGCATACAAGCACTGGAACAAAAAAGGCTGGAAGTAGCCTTCTGGAATAGGATAGCAGCCCTGCGGCTTGATCGCTCCCTGATTGGCGCCCTGCAAATATGCGAGAGACCAATTTGCGGGCATATCGAAGCCGAGACCCGACAGGCCTGCCGGCAGAAGGCAGGGAGAAGGTCCCTCTCGAACCTTAACCTGCCCAGTTTCAAGCAGGGGGTCGCATCGCCGGTGTCCGTCGTTGGAGCCCTCAATGCCCAGACAGCCCCGAAGTGATTGGCGATTGATTGTTTGCGCATGGTTCCGGGCCTGCCCGCTTCAGACGGTATCCTGCGGCGCTACACTTTCGCTCGCCGGGCGGATCAAAGCCGCGCTTGCGCAAGATCCGGCAAAAACAATGAAGAATATCGGAGCTTTCAGCAAAGCGCCGTACGAAGAACGGGAAAGCGGGCATTCTCGTCACGTCAGGGCCGGAATGAGGGAAGCCGCAGGAGCCTGAGCATAGCGACCCCGGGGGTCAGGCGGGACCGACATGGGATAATCGCGGTCGGTGCTATCCTATCGCCGTTTTTAACCTACTCGGGGAGCAAGTCATGGAACAGTTCGTCGGATTGGACGTGTCGCAGGACAAAACGCATGTCTGCGTTATTGGTAGCGACGGCAAGGTGGTTTGGCAGGGGACCTGCCCTTCGACGCCGGAAGAGATCTCGAGGGCGGTAAAAGCCAAAGCGCCCAAGGCAATCCGTATTGGCCTTGAGAGCGGCCCATTGTCGACTTGGCATTGGCATGCGTTGAAAGCCGAAGGGTTGCCCGTGATCTGCCTCGATGCCCGCCATGCAAAGGCTGCGCTGAACATGCAGATGAACAAAACCGACAAGAACGACGCTCACGGTTTGGCACAGATCGTGAAAGCTGGCTGGTATCGCGAAGTCGGTGTCAAAAGCCTCGACAGCCACACAATTCGGTCCATGCTTGGCGCTCGTGCTCAACTCGTAGCCATGCGGGTCGAAGTCAGTAACCAGATCAGTGGGATGTTGAAGACTTTCGGCATCGTTCTCCGGCGGCACGATGGATTGTCGTTCGAAGCTTTGGTGGCTGAAGCATGCGAACGAGATCTCGGCCGCGTCAATCACACCATTCAAACGCTGCTCACGGTTTACCTCGGCTTGAAACAGCAGATTCTGTGCTTGGACCGTGAACTGGCGCGGTAAGCGAGGGGAAGCGCCCTATGCCGCCGACTGATGACCATTCCAGGAGTTGGCCTGGTAAGCGCAATTGCGTTCATCACCGCGATCGACGATCCGGCCAGGTTTGCTAAGTCCAGCAGCGTCGGAGCATATCTTGGTCTGACACCCCGCCGATATCAGTCCGGCGAGGTGGACCACAACGGCAAGATCTCCAAGTGCGGTGACCCACTGATTCGTGCCTATCTGTTTGAGGCTGCGACGACCTTGTTAACGCGCGTCGGCAGGTGGTCCGCCCTCAAAGCGTGGGGCCTCAAGGTGGCGAAGCGGAGTGGAATGAAAAAGGCGGCCGTAGCTGTCGCGCGGAAGATGGCCGTCATCATGCACCGAGTATGGACAACCGGAGAGACTTTCCGATGGACGTCGGCGTCGGCGCCAGAACTTGAGGCCTGACAGACAAGGTACTCATCCAGATCCGTCGTTTGACGGAGCGCTGTCCCTTGCCGGGACGCAGCAGTGTAAACCCGCGGGGGAAGTTGCGATCTTCAGGAATTAGGTCGCGAGACCGACATTGGGAACCACCGTATCCGATGCCATGATGTGGCGAGCTCATGTCTCGACCACGGAGAGAACTTTGAACCGGCAAGAACAGCCAGCTGAAAAGGAGTTGACCTGGGGGATGCGATTAGAGAACTTCCCCCGGCCATGGCGTTCCGCAAAACCGTGATCATAAACGCCAAGAGTGCCTCAATGCTCTCCTGCTGGCGTCCAAAAATGTCCGGGCGATGTCGAACATATCACAGCGGGCCACCCCTCGCCTGTTTCTGCTTGCGGGCACACCGAACCCGATCTTCAGGTCGATAGCTGAGAACCTCTTGGGGGTGACAAAGCTGACTGGCACATCCCATCCCTCTGCCGCAAAGGCGACACCAAGAGCCTGCACAGGCAGATGAGAAGATGCAAGCCGCGATCCCATACCTTTGAGCCGATCCTGACCGCAGCACCCCACCAGAACCCGTCACTCCACCGCCAAGTGGAAAGACGGCTAACTCAATCCAAGGCAACGGGAAATCGGCTGAATGTACGGCTGGCAACAGACCTCAACATGGCTACGAAGCCCGCAGTTTGGAAAACCCGCCCTATGCTGCGCCCGGCCGCTGTGACATCCTGACATCACGATTGCGCGGCTAACTCAAAGCCAGACATGCATGCAATGTCCAGGCGCATGTGCGATTGTCTGCGCGGGCAATCTGCTTCTTGAGGGACCAGGCCACCGCAAAGACATCAACACTTGGTCGGTCGAAATGTCCATTCTGCGGCTTAAGGTGGTCATTGACGACCTTGGAACCGACCCATAAGGTTACAGCGCAGCAATTTTCCTGGAGGCAAACCGATCTCAATCAATCTGACGTCAATCACTGGCCTCATCCAACTGTCTAAAGATAAGGCCCGGGGCATCATCGATGATGTCATCAGGTCTCAGGAGAGCATTGACGGCAGGCACCCAAACCTGGGGAACAACCACAAGAGACAATCCCAACACGCGTCCGATCGAAATCAAGGTCTCCGTACGCGGAGCACTGTTGCCTGCTTCGATGCTCTGGTAGTGCGGGCGTGAAACACCGGCAAGCTGGGCCACGCGTTTTTGGGAATAGCCGAGTTCCTTCCGCGTCTCCTTGAATTTCTGAACAATCAGCTGAAGCTCTTCTGATCCTGCCGCCACTGCGCTGCCTTCAAAACCTGTTTCCCGCTCACAGTGTTTGAAGTGTTGCCGCGTTTGTCAACTGGCGCATAACCTGTCTCCTGTCTCCGGGCGCCGTAAACAATTGATCAAACCCTTGAGGGGCTGGATCTGGATCGCCCAGAGCGGACCCGGTCCAACACATTGATCGAAAAGAAAACCTTGCCAGTATCGGAGCACGAGCCTTTTCCTGCAGTTTCCTACGCGGCGCTCGCGCAAGCAGTAACACATGCGATCCAGCCTTTTCGAAGAAACGAATAAGGACTTTTCTACGACAAAAAACGCGATAGATGAAAAAGGAGCCAATCTGGAGATACATGTGAACATCAGCTTCATTCTTGTGACCGTACAGATCTTGTCGGGTGGAACCAGCACAAATCATCAACTGCCATTCGAGTCGCAAAAGGAATGCATTCTGGCCGGTGAGCGCTGGCTTGAAGAGGAGCGCACCCGTCTGGGCCAGCAAGATCAACACGCTGTTGGATCCATCTGGTTCTATTGTCAGCCTACACGTGGCGAAACGCTTTAGGAAGGGACCGACGCTTTTTGGCGATCGCTTGAAGTCAATAAGCGACAGCGCTTCGCTCCACACGTGATGGCGTTGGAGGTTCTAGGCCTGCCAATGAAACCGCAAACGTCAGTTCAATCCTCATTGATTGACCGGCAGAAGTTCCGGCCCATGGGCCATCGCTTCACAACATTGAAGGCGCTCTCACCAAACGGTTGTCTTGCCGCTGGCCTTGCCGATGTTGAACTGCCTTGCGATCTGATCCCTGTTTGCCGGGAAGCCCTCATGCTGGAAAAACGGACCTGGGTGAACTTCACGGTCTCAGGTCTGTGGCCGAAAAGTCTGATTGTGGGGGTCAAGCACGGGATGATCCCAGATCGCAATCAACCAGCCTGGATATCGTCGCTTAGACACGCAAACGAAGCCCAGCCGCTCGTCAGATCGGCAGTAAGCGGCAAGTTTTAGGCAGTCGGCGTCTGAAACATCGTCACCGTCAGGATGCGCCTTCATCACGACCAGAAGGCCATGGCGAGCCAAGACTTGTTGAGCTTCGCGCATCAAGCGCAAGGCAAGACGACGACCACGAAGAGATGGATCGACCCATACCCGTTCGATATGGGCAACTGACTTGCATTCCTCCAGGACCGTCCCACGCCCCAAAGCTTTGCGCAAGAGCGGCTTTTCGTCGGCCAGAACATGGAATGTCTCCATCGCATGTCCGCTTCGCATGTCGAAAACATCGAAATACCGTTCATCGTCACTCTCGGGAAGATAACCGACCTGCACCAGATACCCCTGCAGATGGGCCAGAGCCGTGTCTCCTCCGAGATGACCAGAGGATGAATGCTTGAGCATCGCCACGGAGAACTCCAGGACGTGCGCGCTATCCGGGTTTATGCAGAAGGTTGTTTCAATCTTCAGGAAGGTGTCATCTATGTTGATGTTTCCATTTATCAACGATCGCATCCTCGTGCCTGGTTCGGGCGACCAGCAACGAACGCTGTTGTCCTGAGCCGCACTTGTTTCCGGTCCTCGCCTCTTCGGAATACACCAGCGGTCTGGCATTCGAAGCAAGATCCGCCCATTCGCTCAACGCAATCACGTCTGCGAGGGCTCCCTGTCGCCGTCGGTCACAGCAGTTTGCAACGCTCGCCTTTCCGCGGCACCAGCATCAGCCTGCTGATAGAGGTCCCTGAGACCGGCGTGTTAAGACATTCGAGCACCGCGCAGCACAGCTTTTCGGTATCGACAACGCTCTGCCGCCGTTCACGCGGACTTCGTCGGCGGGCCCGAAAGGATCTCGCGACAGACAGCGCAACGACACGGCTGTTGAGCGCGTATCTTTCTGATTCAGAAGCCGGCTGCAAGGCCCACAGTGCCGATTGAAAGCCCTGAAAGGAGAGGAAATCGGTAGCAGTGCACGTGCTCACCCTCGGCCCGACACACTCTCCAAAGCCATTCCGCCGTCAAGAACTCCGTAGGCATTTCGACAACCTCCTCAAACGGATCGTTTAGCCGACTGCATCTTGATCGATTCTGCAACGCTTGCGTGCTACAGACGATTCACGCAGCGATCATGGTGGCTGTTGTTCGATCGGACAGTGGTAGTCGTGCCCGTCACACTCACGACTTGACACGTCAACGAACAGATGGACCTGGAGGCTGACGTCTTCGTATGTCAGACCACTCACTGGACTTCCAGGTGCGTTGCAGTCTGCAAGGACAGCTTCGACCTTCTCAACAGCCTGCTACAAGCGCGATCACACCTTCCCGGTTGCCGGTTTCTTCCCCAGGAACTCCTCGATCCGTTGGAGAATGACGAAGAATGGTGGCACGAAGACGACGGTCAGGCAGGTGGAGCCGAGCATGCCGGTAAGCACGGCGATGCCGATCGATTTCTGGGCGCTGGCGCCAGCCCCCGTCTGCAGCACGAGCGGCACCACGCCGAGAATGAAGGCGAATGAGGTCATCAGGATCGGCCGGAAGCGCGACCCGGCGGCTTCGAGCGCCGCCTCCGGGATGCTGCGCCCCTCCTTGAAGCGCAGGTGCCGTGCCGTCTCGACGATCAGGATGGCGCTCTTGGCAGACAATGCGATCAGCAGGACAAGGCCGATCTGCGTGTAGAGATTGACCGAGGCATTGGCGGCGAGCAACGTCAGCGCGGTGCCGATCAGGGCGAGCGGCACGGTGGCGATGATGCTGATCGGCGCCCACCAGCTTTCATATTGTCCGACAAGCACGATGTAGACCAGGAGCAGGCTGAGCGCATAGACGACATAGATCTGCCCGCCCAGAACCCGCTCCTGGTAGGAGACTGCGGTCCATTCCTTGGAAAATCCGCCCGGCAGCAGATCTTTCGTGATCTCGTCCAGACGGTCGAGAGCCTGCCCCGTGGAGAAGCCGGCGGACTGCGAGCCGATGATCTGGGCGGAAGGATAGAGATTGTAGAGGCTGACCAGAGCCGGTCCGGTCACGGCCTCGACCTCAGCGATCGCGCCGAGCGGCACCATCTGGCCGGTGGCGCTGCGCAGGCGCAGCTGTTCGAGATCTAAGACGCTGATGCGCCGTTCGGCGTCTGCCTGCACATAAACCTGGAAGACGCGCCCGAACAGGTTGATCTGCCCCGCATAGGAGGAACCGATGTAATTTCCGACCGTATCATAGGCCTGGCCGACATCGACATTGCGGGTCTGCGCCTTCACCCGGTCGATCAGCACAGCATATTGCGGCGCGTCGGCCCGAAACGGGCTGAAGGCCTCGCGAAACACCGGATCGCTGGCGGCGGTCCTCGCAACGGTCGCCCCCACCTCGGCGAGACGCTCGTAATCGAAATTGCCGTCGCGGGACTGGATCTGCAGCGCGAAGCCGGCGGCATTGCCGATCCCCTGGATCGGCGGCGGTGGCAGGACAAGGGCCTGTCCGTCGGGCAGAGTGCCGAGCCTCTCGCGAAGCTCAGTGTAGAGCGACAGGAGGTCACCGCCTTCGGCGCGGACACTCCAGTCCTTCAGGATGACATAGGCGACACCGGCATTGGCGAGGCTGGCATTGCCATTCAGGGCAGACAAACCGCTGATCGCAACGACGGTGTCAACGGCTTGCATATCCTCGACGCGCCGGCGCACGTCCTCAAGCGCCATTGCCGTGCGCTCGAGCGAGGCCCCTTCCGGAAGCTGCACCGATACCAGGAAATAACCCTGGTCTTCGATCGGCAGGAAGGCGGTCGGAACGCGGGCGAGCAGCGCCACGGCAAGGCCTGCCAACAACACAGCCAGAACCGAGAGGATGAGGCTGAAGTCGAGCATGCGGCGGATCAGGCGCACATAGAGGCGCTCCAGCCCGCCATAGACCACGTCGAAGCCGCGATAGATGATGTTCTTTCGCTGGTCCTGGACATGCGGTTTCAGCCAGAGTGCACATTGTGTCGGCTTCAGCGTCACGGCGTTGATGGCGCTGATCAATGCGGTGGCGGCAATCACCAGCGAGAACTGCCGGTACATCTCGCCGCTCAAGCCCGGCAGGAAGGAGGCGGGGAGGAAGACGGCAAGCAGCACAAGGGTAATGCCGATGATCGGGCCAAACAGCTCGTCCATGGCCCGTGCAGCGGCTTGGCGCGGCGCCATCCCCGCCTCGATATGCTTGGCGGCAGCCTCGACCAGCACGATCGCATCATCGACGACGATGCCGATGGCCAGGATGATCGCAAACAGCGTCGAGAGATTGATCGAGAAGCCGAACAGCGCCAGCGCCGCAAAGGCGCCGATGATGGTCACCGGCACGGTTGTCGCCGGCACCAGCGTCGCCCGCCAGTTCTGCAGGAAAAGCAGAATGGCGTCACGACACGAAAGTGCTCGATCTGTCCGACATTTGAGAACATAGGGTGATCACGTTGGGCGGGTTGCGAAAGCCTGATGGAAATTGCGCGAGGTCACCCACCTATCTGAAGCGATACACTACTCCGATTTCGTGCTGATGCGCGAACCGGGAGGTAACACTTCGAGGCTGCGACGATCCATCTGCGCCAGCACTTCATCAAAGCTGAAGAGGGATTGCCAGCCCAGCCCGTTCTTAGCCCGGCTTGAATCATACACACGATCAATGGTGCGCGGCAGGCTCCATCCTCTCCGGTCAAACTCAGCCGCAAGATCGGGCACCCTACGCCTGATAACTGAAGCCGCATCTATCGAAAGAGATTCGTAGTCTTGCATCACGAAGGGGCTGGCCGCCGACACAATGTAGCGCTGGAAATGCGCTCCGCCATTCGACAAAGCTGCAACGTGAGCGTCGGCGACGTCGCGCGCATCGACGCCACGATGCAGCCTGTAAGCGGCCATTATGTCGCCTGGCTCTGGGAAACTCCTCGACATGCGCAGAACCCGCACGACAAATTCCGGACCAGCCATTTCTTCCAGAGTATTTTCAGCCTCAAGTTTCGTCTGATGATAGATGCTCTTGGGCAGAGGGGGGGTGTCTTCGTCTATCCATGTGCAGGAACCGACCGAAACAGCATACCCATACAGGGCCGTCGTGCTGGTGAAAACGATCCGTTTCACGCCAGCGGCGATTGCCTCCTGTGCAATGAGCCGGGTTCCGTCCACGTTGATGCGCTGAAACTCTTCATTCGGCACGGTACCAACATGGGGGGCATGGAGTGCGGCGGTGTGAATGAGCGCATCTGCTCCTCGAAGAACCGGGCGCAGCAGCATCTCGCTGGCGAAGTCGCCGACAACATGTGTTGTCGAGAAAGGGGAGCGATCGATTCCAATGACCTCGTGTTGCCCGCACAAGGCGCCAAAAATGGCTCGGCCAATTCTTCCGGAGCTACCTGTAAGAACTATACGCATGGTCGGCTTTCAAAAATTTCGTTTCGGTCACTTGTCGGCTTTGAGCGCCTCATAGAGCGCGGTCTTGCCAATCTTGATACGGGCGGCAGCTTCTCGGACATTGAGCCCGGCCGCCAGATGTTGGCGGGCCTTCGCAAGCTTTTCAGGTGTTACGACGGCTTGGCGGCCACCGCGGCGGCCCCGTGCCTCCGCGGCTTGCAGCCCGGCCCTCGTCCGTTCTCGTATCAGATCACGCTCAAACTGCGCCAAGGCCCCGAACAGATGGAACACCAGGCGGCCACCGGAAGTCGTGGTGTCGATATTCTCGGACAGGGAGCGGAAGCCGACACCTTTCGCTTCCAGTTCGGTGACGATCTCGATCAGGTGCTTCATCGATCGGCCGAGACGGTCGAGCTTCCAGACCGTCAGCGTATCGCCGTCACGCGCATAGCGGATAGCATCCGTCAGGCCGGGTCGGTCGGTCTTAACACCTGACGCTCTGTCCTCGAACAGCTTCTCGCAACCTGCTTTCCTCAATGCATCGAGCTGCAATGCCGTATCCTGGTCTTCCGTCGAGACCCTTGCATAGCCGATCGCGGTCATAACGTGCGACTTGTCCGTTTCCTGGTTCAATACGGACAATGTCCGATTTGCCGTTAAATAGCAATATTTGCGGACAAAACTTGTGGATGCCGTCAAACGTCCGTTTGGCGGACAGCCATTTTCCAGTTCGCTGTAGCTAAGCAACGAAACTGGAGCACCTGAGAATGGCACGAAGAACATTGTTGAGCGAGGCATGGTGGCAGCAGGCAACAACCATTCCGGATGACGACAGGGAGATTGCCAAGCACTACACGTTGGACCGATCCGACCTCGACCTCATCATGCGGCAGAACAAGGCCTCGAACCGGTTGGGTCTTGCCTGTGTCTTGGCCACGCTGCGTTATCCGGGCAGGCCGCTTTCTGACGGGGAGATCCTGCCGTTGGGCGTTCTCCGGTTCCTGGCAAGGCAGATCGGTGTCGATCATCGCGAGATCGACCGTTACTTCGAGCGGCCGCAGACGCGGCGCGAACACCTCGTTTTGCTTTTCGATCGAATGCAGATCAGACCGTTCGCTCCTTCGGATGTTCGGGCGCTGACCGGCTGGCTGACGCCAGCTGCCCAAACACTGCGCCAAGCCGACAAGTTGGCGGATATGGTCGTTGAGGAACTACGGCGCCGAAGACTTCTCCTGCCAACGCGGGCGGCGCTCGAAGCCATCATCCATGTCGCGATCCGGCGCGGTATCCGCATCGCTCATCGGGCTTTAGCTGGTGGGCTGTCAGATTATCAGAAGCTTGATCTCGACAAACTTCTCGATCCGCGTGAGGGGACGAGCGTGACCGTCCTTGCCTGGGCGAGAACGCCGGCGTTGTCGCCAGCCGCCGCCAACCTCGACAGGATCGCCGAGCGCATTCGCTTTCTGCGTTCGCTGAACCTGCCGGCGGCTTTGATGGAGCGGATTCCAGTGAAGGTCTTTGACGAATTCGCCGCCGAGGGCATGCGGATGAGCGCGCAGCATCTGCGCGACCTCAACTCCGAACGCCGGTACGCCGTCCTGGCTGCAACGGCGTTGCACCTTTCCCGTCACCTGACGGACTGCGCCATCGATATGTTCAAGAAGATCATGGGCATCCTGACCCGGCGGGCTGATAATCGGGCGGCCGCTCGCATGACACGGTCAGTTCGGGAAGTGCAGAAACCGCTTAAGGATGTTTCGAAAGTCTGCCACGCAATCATTGAGGCGAGACAGAACGGCGAGGACATCGCAAGTGCGATTGAAAGAGCAACTCAGTGGCCGACCTTCACACTCAGTGTCGAGGCGGTCGACACGCTGATCGTCCCGGATGTCATCGACGGCAAAATCGACATGCTCCAGCGCTATCCGACAATCCGGAAACTTGCGCCACAGTTTCTTTCCACCCTCGTCTTCCGCGGCCATGCAGTAGCGGCAAATCTGTTGCGGGCACTATCCGTGATCGCCGATCTCTATCGCACGGGCAAAAGGGCGATACCAGACAAGGCGCCGATCTCGTTTGCCCCGAAAGGTTGGATGCCGCTCCTCCTGCAAGACGGAAAAATTGATCGCAAGGCATATGAGCTCTGCCTATTTAGCGAATTGAAGCGCCGGCTCGATGCGGGCGATGTCTGGGTGGAGGGAGCAAAGCGCTTCCAGTCTTTTGAGAGCTTTCTCATCCCCACACCGACATTCGAGCTGATGCGTGAGGAAGGGCCGCTTCCGATCGCAGTCGATACCGATGTCGAGACATATCTCCACCAGCAGCGCCATGTCCTGAACGAGGGGCTGGCTGACCTCTCCCGTCTTGCTGCCGCCGGCGAACTCGACGATGTCGAATTGACGGGAGCGGGATTCAGCGTCACGCCGCACAAGGCCTTGTTTCCGGATATCGCGAAGTCGCTGAAGGCGAAGGTCGAAAGCCGCCTGCCTGCGATCCGTATCACCGATCTGTTGCTGGAGGTGGATGCACGCACGGGGTTTTCCAATGCCTTCACCCATCTGCGCAGCGGTCGAACGGCCGACAGCAAACTTGCGCTTCTCACCGCGATCCTGGCCGATGGTATCAATCTCGGCCTCACCAGGATGGCCGACGTTTCTCCCGGGATCACGATGCGCCAGCTTGCATGGGCGCATGACTGGCACATCCGAGAGGAAGGTTACACCGCCGCGCACGCCATTCTCGTCAATGCCCAAAGGCAACTGCCGCTCGCAACCCTATGGGGAGATGGAACCACCTCGTCCTCGGACGGCCAGTATTTTCCGGCGGGTGGTCACGCTGAGGCGATCGGCGACCTCAATGCTCGCTATGGTCCCAATCCCGGCGCCAAATTCTATCGGTTCACGTCCGATCAATACGGCGCATTCTACATCGTCGCCATGAATGCTAACGCCAGCGAGGCCATCTATGTCCTCGACGGGTTGCTCTATCATGGCAGCGATCTCGCCATCGAAACCCACTATGTCGATACCGGCGGGGTCAGCGATATGAGTTTCGCCCTTTGCCATCTCGTGGGCTTCCAACTCGTGCCCCGGCTGCGAGGCCTCAAGGATCGCAAGCTCTACCTCTTTCCCGGTGATACGCCTCCGGAGAACCTGGCATCTCTCGTCGGAGAACCCATCAACGTCGAGCGCATCAAGGCAAACTGGAATGACATTCTTCGCCTGATCACGACGATCCGTTCCGGTCAGGTCCGACCGTCCACCCTACTGGCGAAGCTGTCTGCATTCCCACGTCAGAACGGATTGGCGTTGGCGCTGCGCGATCTCGGCCGCATCAATCGATCGATTTTTCTGCCGCAGTGGTGGCAAAACCCGGAGATGCGCAGAAACGCAACCGCCGGCCTCAACAAGAGCGAAGCCCAGAACACGCTTGCCCGCGCACTGTTCTTCAATCGCCTCGGAGAATTGCGCGACCGGACTTTCGAGAGCCAATTCTACCGAGCATCCGGACTGAACCTGCTAATCAACGCCATCGTCTACTGGAACACGCTCTATCTTGAACCAGCATTCGCCGAGTTAAACCGGGAAGGTGTCGCCACGCCGCCCGACGTGATCAAACACATCACTCCGCTTGGATGGCAGCATATCAGTCTCACCGGCGATTACATCTGGACGCCGACAGACTGCGCCGATCTCAGACCATTGCGGCAGGAAACCTCCATCCTCGCAGCATGATCACCCTATGTTCTCAAAAGTCGGACAGATCGGGCACTTTCGTGTCGTGACGCCAGAATGACGAGAAGCACGAGAAATGCCGCTTCGATCAGGGTTTTGTAGACGTCGCCAATGGCAGCGGAGACGAAGAGCGTCGTGTCGAAGGGCACGGAATAGCTCAGCCCCTGCGGAAACTGCGCCGACAGGGCCGACATCCGCGCCTTGACAGACGCAATGGTCTCCAGCGCGTTGGTATCTGGCAGAAGGAAGAGTGCGAGGCCTGCCGCAGGCTTCCCGTCGATGGTGAATTGCTGACTGTATTGCTGCGCGCCGAGCTCGATGCGGGCCACGTCGCCCAACCGGACAATCTCGCCCCGCTCCCCGACCCTCAGGATGATATTGGAGAAATCCTTGACGTCTTCCAGCTTCGAGGCGAGTTTCAGCGTGTACTGGAATTCCTGCCCGGCAGGCACCGGAGGAAGCGCCAGCTGACCGGCAGAGGAGGTGCGGCTTTGCTGTCGGATGGCGGACATGACATCGCTGGGCACGAGGTTGCGGGCCGCCATCTTCTGCGGGTCCATCCAGATGCGGACCGCGTAGCTGCCCGAGCCGAAGACGTTGACCGCGCCGATGCCCGGAACGCGGGCGATCTCGTCGACCAGGCTGATCGTGCCGTAATTGGCCATGAACAGGCTGTCATGATCAAGATTATCTGATCTCAGCGCCACGATCGCAAGTATGGATGTGGAGCGCTTGGCGGTCTGCACGCCCTGCGCCTGGACCGCATCCGGCAGAAGCGGCACGGCACCGGCCACGCGATTCTGCACGAGGATCTGCGCCTCGTCGGGGTCGGTGCCGATGGCAAAGGTGACGGTGAGTGTGTAGGCACCGTCGCTGGTCGCCGTCGATTGCATGTACAGCATGCCCTCGACGCCGTTGACGCGGCTTTCGATGGGCAGCGCGACATCCTGGACGATGGTTTCGGCATTGGCGCCGGGATAACGCGCCGTCACCTGGATCGAGGGCGGCACGACGTTTGGATATTGTGCGACCGGCAGGCGCAGCAGGGCAACCAGCCCCAGAATGATCGTCAGGATGGCGATGACATTGGCCAGAACCGGGCGATCGATAAAACATCGGGCCATTGCGGCGCTCCCTGTGGGGCTGATGTGGGATTGTCAGATCTGGTCGACGATCTCGACGGCCTCGCCGGGGGTTAAGCCCCCGAGGCCGCGTGTGACGACCTGATCCGCTTCGTTGACTCCAGACAGGATTTCGCGCCGGCCATCGGGCGTTTTATCACCGAGGATGACCTTGCGCTGTTGGACAACGTCATCTTCCCCGACGACGAGCACGCTGTAGGTGCCCTGCAGGCCCGCGATTGCCCGTTCGGGGATCGTCACGACGCGGCGCGTATCGAGCGGGATGCGCACTCTTGCGAACATGCCAGAGGACAGGAAACGGTCCGGATTGGGGAACAGCGCCCGGAGCGTCAGCGTCCCGGTGGCCCGATCGATCTCCGGGGCGATGTAGTCGAGCGTGCCCGCATATGTGTAACCGCCGCCCTCAGACAGAGCGGCCTCAACCGGGATCGGATTGCCCTCGCCGGGACTGATCCTGCGCCCGGCAAGCGCCTTGCGGATCAGGATCACCTCCTGCTCGGTTGCGGAGAAGTTGAGGTGCAGCGGATCCGGCTGGATCAGCACGGCGAGCTTCGGCGCGGCGGCGGCGTTGACGAAGGCGCCGGGATCGGCGGTGCGTGCCCCGAGAATACCGTCGAAGGGAGCCTTTACCTCCGTGTAGGAAAGGTTGAGGGCGGCGGATCTCAGCCGGGCTTCCGCCGCCGTCAATTGCGCCTCGGCGATGCGCTTCTGGGTGTCGGCGCTTTCGCGCGTGCTTTCGGAAACGACCTGCCGGGCCGAAAGGGTTTCCTGCCGCGCGGCATAGGCTTGCGCCTGCTCCAGGTTGGCCTGCTGCTGCTTCAAATCCGCCTCTGCCGTCAAAAGGCTGATCCGGTAGGGCTCGGGCTCGATGACGAAGATCGTTTCGCCCTTGCGGACGAAATCGCCGTCGCGGAACCGGACCTCCTGCAGGGTGCCGGAGACTCGGGCGACCAGATCGACGGCGTTGACGGCGCTGAACGATCCCGTCGATTGCAGATATCGGGTGATATCGGCGACCTCAGGCGTTTCGATCACCACTTTGCGCTTCGCCTCCTGGGCAAGCGGGATGCAAGGCGAAAGGGCCAGGCAGGACGCAAGTCCCACGGCGGCAATCAGGCGGTTCATGGTGGAGCCTCCGGGCGGATCGGGCGTCAGCGTCTCATTTCAGCGCGGCGAGTTCCGTCGGCGTCAGCAGACCGTTCTTGTCCTTGTCAATGCGCCCGAAGGCCAGACTATAGCGCCCTGCCCCCTTGATCTTGCCGGCCATCGGATTTCCACCGGCGGCCAGACCGTCGATGAAGGTCTTGAACTCGCTGGAATCGAGCTCCGTGTCACCATTCTTGTCGGCCGCCAGGAAGACTTCCTGCTGGGCATCAGCTGCCAGCGGCGTGACGAGGCTCAGAGACAGGGCAGTAGCGATCAGATGGCAGGTTTTCATGAGACTTCTCCTCGGTTGGCACGGCTTGAAAGGCGTCAAAGATTGTTCTTGTCGGTTGCAACCAAAAGCGCGTCGTCGAGCCTCGGCACGGCGACGACGAGATGCTGGAGGCTGGACGAGATCGGGCCGGGTTTGCTGGACAGGGTGAGGCCAATGCCGGCGATGGTCTGGCCATCGCCAAAGGCCTTGCCATGGTTCTTGCCGAACCCGCCCTTCGCCCGCGAAATGTCATGGGCTTCGATGCCGAGCGCGCGGAACTGGGCAAGGTCGGTGGTCTCGCCGGCGCGGATCTTGCCGCCGAACAGGCGGCGCGACAGCTGCAGCGCGCGGTCATCGGCAGACACGTAGACCTTGATGCGTCCCGCCAGCGGGCCAAGCTGGCTGACCTGGGTGCGGAAGACGTCAAAATCGATGTCCGGTGCAGCCAGAATCACGGTCCCGATGCGATCCAGCGACGCCCTGTCCTTCGACAGGGCCATCTGGCGGAGCGTCTGCATCGTGAGCCACGTCCCCATGGAATGGGCGAAGATGTCGATGCGTTCGAGGCTCTTTTCCCGGGCCAACCCGTCGATCAGCTGCTGCAGGGCGTCACGGCTGTAATTGGCGGAATCCTTATCATAGCCATAGCCGGTCGGAATACCCTGGGAGGGCCAGCTGAACAGGATCGGTCTGCCCTCAAAACCGGTATCCTCGACGATCTGCGCAAAGCGAACGGCGGCCTGGTCGAACCGCGTGTTGAATCCATGGGTGAAAATCATCGCGCGCGTCGTCGTCATCTGCGCGGGATCAACCGGCGTTGCCGCTTCGGCCCTGAATTCCGCATAGCTGAGCGGGGCCGCCTTAAGCAGCGCAATTTCCGTCTTCGGGTCTGGATTTCGAGCGGAAACCGGCAGGGTGCCGGCCTCGCGGTTCTTCGGCATCGACATGGTCAGCCGTACGAAATGCACGGCGCTGTCACGCTCATGACCGAACAGGAAGCCCTTTTTGTCCGGGTCGGGCTTGCGGGTGGTTACTGCTAGCATGGACAATTGCCGGCTCTCGACATTGACCGTCGCGACCGGCTGTAGAAGGCCGATGTCGGCGGAAGCGCAGCCGGTCAGCGCAAGGGTCGCGGCCATGACGGGGCCAGCGAGCCAGGGCTTTGCTCTGCACAGTTGAGCCGTCACGATCGGCATTCCGTTGCTCCAGGGCTTAAAGCACGCGGCAACGCGCGGCGTGATCTTGGGAGCGCACACTCGTTCAGGTCGCATCGTCCCGCCATCCCATGATCATGGCGTAGACGCTGCAATCTGCAGCGCCGTCTCTGCACCGGGTGAGGTCTCGACCATGGCGACCTCAATGGCATCCGCCGCCAGCGCGAGGTCGGTGGACTGAAGCACCTCCAGAAGCAGGCTCGGGATCAGCGGCAGGACACTGTGGACCGAGGCACGCAACAGATTGAAGGTCAGGCCGAGCTCATGGACCTGTGCACCCGACAGGACTTCAGTAAGGTTAATCTTGCCGACGATCGCCGTATGAATGGCCTGCTCGCCGCGCAGCGTCGATCCAACCAGACGCAGCAGGCGATCCTGCTGCGCCGTGCTCGGACTTTCCGTCAGTCTGATCGTGATCTTTGCCGTGGCGAGGCTGCGGCTGCGGCTGGCAACGATTTCAATCTGTCCGTAGGGAATGGTATGCAGCCGGCCATCGGCGCCGCGCAGCCGCAGACTTCGGATTTGAATACGCTCGATTCTGCCAGGCTTGCCGTCGATCTCAACGTCTTCGCCGAGGCGGAAAGCATCGTCCAGCATCCAGAAGACGCCGGAGATGACGTCCTTGACCAATGCCTGCGAACCCAGGCTGACGGCGAGGCCGAGTGGCGGATTGTCTGAGCGAAGACAGCATTTCATCGAAATCAGCGGAACACCCTGCAGCCGTGGCAGCATCACAGGGCAGGGTCACGATCAGCAGAACCGCTTGAAGGGAAACGGGCCTCGCAACATAGTGCAGTGCCAATCGATCCCCATCGCGCAGAAGGGATGGGCCGTCAAAGCAGGCATGGCGATCCTGCATCATGCGCCGCCACTGCACCTCAAGTGCAAGCTTTGCCTGGGCACTCAATGGTTGGTTCACTGATGTAAACTGGGCTTGGGAGGCATAGAGCATGGCACCAATATCAATACCCAGAGTTGTCTGACTGATCTCATAGATCGCCAGTGAGGAGTTCCACCTTGCTGCGACCAGGCTTGAACAGGACAGCAGATCGTTGAAACGATCTGGTACTTTCGACGGAGCAGGACTGCTGAACATGGGTGGCACTCCGCTTGAAACAAACCGTCATGCCCCTACCCCCCAGAACTCGGAGATTGCAGAGGTATCAAATGCTGTCATCATGAAGCTGCACTGAGGGGACAGCGTTTTCCTTGGGCCTAAAGGCCTGCGGAAAACTGGTGCGGCGGCATTGCTGCCCCCTCAGGCCCACGAAGGGCTTGCCTCATCGCGTATTTCCGGCACCAAGAAAGGGGAACGAGAGACCCTGGCCTTGGGGCTACGGGGATGGAAAACACTCGACAAGACACCGAGACTGTCAACCTGGATTGACAGTTTTTCCAGCAATCCTAGATTGAAGTTGGAAATATACTTTAAAACTAAAAAATACAGATAACTACGAGGGTTTATACCAAGCTGAAAGGCAGCCCAACCTGATCTCCGCGAGAAAGCGGAGCTTGAATGCCCCTTATGATTGCAGGCCCTGATAGATCAGGCAGAAAACCCTTCGGCAGTTGCTGGTCTGCCCGCGCGGACAATTCCCCACGGCAGAACGCCGGCTCGAAGACATGAAGCGCGGCGAACTGCGATGGAACGAACGGGAGCGTGGTTGGGAGGTCTTCATCCCGTCCAACGCGTTCAAGAACTCGGGCTCATCTTTTTTCGGGCAGAAGCCGTTTCGTCTGGTGCTGCCGGATCTTCTTGATCTCTACACCTATCTCAATGCCTATATCGAGCGGCATCGGAAGGTGCTCCTGGGTCGCGCTCATGATCCGGGGATGCTTTTCGTCAAAACCGTCAAAACGACCAGTATCGATGCGGCGTATAATCAGACAACATTCTACGAGGCTTGGCGGTTGGCGATTCAGCGCTACGGCATATACAATCCGTATACCGGCCGCGGCGCGATTGAGGGTCTGCTACCGCATCGCCCCCACAATGTTCGAGACGTGCTTGCCACACACATCCTAAAGCAGACAGGATCCTATGAGCAGGCAAGTTATGCCATCCAGGACACGCCTGACGTCGTGCAGCAGCACTACGGGCGCTTTCTGCCGCAGGACAAAGCAGCATTGGCGGCGCGGATCCTAAACCAGGTGTGGGAGGCAGCGTAGTGTGGTGGATGTGTCGCCGAGCCCATTGCAGGCATACGCAAAAGGTCAGCGTTCGTCCGGGACACTGCCCGTCGTCTCGCCTTGAAGAGGTTCGAACTGAGGGCCTCTTAATCGAAGTCCTTGCCATCCCACGGATTAACAACTTCCAATCCGGCTGCCTTAAACGGAATTGTGTCTCTCGTTGCCACCACGAGACCCTTCTCTGCAGCTGTCGCCGCAATCAACCCGTCGGCCATACCGAAGGATTTACCGGATACTCGCGCTCCCGCCATTAGTTCAGAATAGAACCGCGACGTTCCTTCAGTGAACGGCAGAATACGCGAAACAAAATGAGGCAGCACCTCATCCTCAAGACGGATGTGTAGGATGGCTTGACGCCGCCCGACAGGCATTGATGCTATCCCAAACCGAAGCTCCGCGACTGATATCGCGGATATAAAGAGCGTTTCGATTGCCTGGGCATCCAACCACGCTATAACCTCAGCTGCAGGAGCCGGCTTCCAGGGCTCTGATATCACATTGGTGTCTATCAAGATCATTCGAAAGTCATTGGCTCAGCTGGTTCCGTTCCACGCTGCTGCAGGGATTCAACATCACTCTCGGACAAGTCGGCCTCCCGACCGATATCCACAAGCAATGACCCAAGCTTTACGCGCTGAGACGGACGAACAGCAGCCTCGAGGATGGCACGAATTTCCGCCTCCGTGCTCCGGCCATGATGAGTTGCTCTCACACGCAACGCGCGGTGGGTTTCATCAGAAAGATTGCGAATGGTAACTGCCGGCATCTTCATGACCTCACTAAGACAACAACAATGATATCAATGTATCGGATATGATATCATCGTACAAGTGACTTGCGGCGAGGCATCCGGAGGCTCAGAGGAAAACGGGAATAGAGCCATACGGCGTGGGCAATGATCTCAGCGGGAAAGCGGTGGCGGCGGTAGAGGAGATCACGGTCTGTCATGGCCCTTTATCCCACAACGCCATCCGCGGTTCGTTGAGTTTACGATGCTGGGTGGGCTTTCGCCGGATGCATTTGACCGATCGGCATCAGCCCCACAAGGCGGACAACGGCGCTGCGGCCAGCTTTTCTCCAAAAGGCACAACGTCGGTACTGTCATAGAGTACCACGCCATATGCGAAACGATCCTTGCATGCTGCCGACAGGGTCCGCAGTCCGGCGAAGTCGGCAGACTTCACGGTTGCTGACGCCTTGATTTCAATTCCCACAATCATGCCATCGTCTCGCTCCAGGACGATATCGACCTCATGCATCTGCTGGTCACGAAAATGGTATGGCGTCAGCCGCAGGTCGGATGCGTCCATCAACTTCAGAATTTCAGCGAACACGAAGCTTTCCAGGAGGGTACCGAACATGCCGCGGTCCGCCTTGATCCGATCGAAGGTCAGTCCCCGCGCTGTGGCAAGAAGACCGGAATCGAGGAAATGCAGCTTCGGTGTCTTGGCGATGCGCTTCAGCGCGTTCGTGTACCAGGGCGCCAATGTCGAGACGAGGAACACCTGTTCCAGCAGCGCCACATAGCGCTGGCCTGTCTTGTGACTGACATTGATGCTGGACCCGAACTGCGAGTAGTTGACCAGCTGTCCGGAATGCTCAGCCAGCAGCCGAACGAACTTCGGCAATTCGGTCAGCTTCTCGATCTCGGCGATGTCTCTGAGGTCCCGGGTCAGAATGGAAGTCAGATACGATCGCGCCCAATCCTGCCGCCGCCGTTCGCTTTGACGACTAATCGCCTCGGGAAAGCCTCCGAGCAGAACGAGCTGGACCAGATCGTCGCCAACAATTGCCGCTCGGTGCCCCTGAAGTTTCCCAGCAAACACGCGCTCCAGGAAAGTTGGAGAGTGGCCGCCTATTTCAGCGCGCGCCAGTGGCAGCATCCGAACTGTCTCCATCCGGCCCGCAAGGCTATCGGAAACGCGCGGTAAGGTGAGCACGTTGGCTGAGCCGGTCAGGAGAAAGCGGCCGGGACGATAGTCCTCGTCCACCGTCTTCTTGATTGCGAGCAACAGATCCGGCGCACGCTGGATCTCATCGATGATCGCGAGATCGAGGCCGCGAATGAAACCAGCTGGGTCGGATCGTGCGGCGTCAAGCGCCGTCTGATCGTCGAGCGTGACATACGTCCGGCCAGCCTCACCCATCTTTCGGACAAGAGTAGTCTTGCCTGCCCGGCGCGGTCCTACGACAAGGACCACCGGGGTATCTAGAAGGGCTTCCTTCACCCGATGTTCGACAAGGCGCTTGTACATGGCTTATCCAATCGATGATGGTTGGAACTATTCATCATGACAATTGGAAGTCAATAGCCTGCAGTTTGGGAATATCACAAAGGGAATATGGGAGTAGGCCAAGAGTCAGTCTCGCTGAATATGCGTAGGACCACAGGCTCTGAAAACTATCGACGATCTTATAAGATTCCCCATGCCCGAAACCTCCCCCTGCCCGTCATCTCGCGAAGACCAAGCTCTTGCACGATCCGTCTTGCTCCTTGCGGCGTCACCTCGAGCGTCTTCGCCACCATGCCGGCGGAGATCAGCGGCCGCGCCATGACAAGCTCGACGAGCTCCGGCAGTCTGGATGACGTCCGCCGCCCCTCCAGTTTGCGCATCATCATCTGCCGCGCCAGCACCAGCCGGTCATGCTCCTTCAGCCCCGTCTCGGCAGCAATCGTCAGCGCCTTGGTTATTGCCAGCAACCGCGTCTCCCGATCACGATGCCGCCGCCGATCGACAGGAATGGCCTTGAGCCCGACATTGATTGCGGCGAGATGGCCGCCGGTGGTCACACCCCCTTCGCGCAGGACCGAGGCAGCCAGCAGCCGACCGAGCCAGGGTGCGTGTTGAAGGACCGCGATCTCATTCCAGGCGTCGAGGCCGACTATCGCCTGAAGGACAGGCGGCAGATCCTGGGACCGAGCCAGCACGGCCTGCCACTCCGCCAGCCGCTCGTCCTCATCCCAGTCAAGGTCGTAAACGAACGGATCCTTTTCCGGAGCGTCTTTGACACGGCCCGGCTTCTTCGCCTCTTCAATAGCCGCCTCCGAGCGGGCAATTACCGCATCGATCGCGGCAAACGCGTCACCCAGACTATCTTCAACTTCATCCTCCACATCCCCCACCCCGGCCGGAGCACCGGTCGGCTCGACATTTCCATCCGGCACCCCCTCCCCGTCCTCACCCCATGATGCCGCGGGCCACGCCCGCCCGCGGAGGGAGGCGAGGCCTTGAGCGGAGAGCGCCCAGGCGGCGGGATGGGCGGCGATGCGTCGGCGGGTTTTCAGGATGTCGCGGGCGATGGTGAGTTCGTGGGTGGGGGCACGGATGTCCCGGAGCGCATCATGCAGGACAAGGTCCTCGAGATGAACGAGTTCGCCGTCGACCCAGAGTGAGGCATGCGCGTCGAGTAAATGGGAGCGCTCTAGAAAGCCCTCGCGGACGGGGGAACGGGCGATGCGCTCATCGAGGCGGGCAAGCGCGACGGCGGCTTCGGAGATCGGCCGCAACAGGCTCTGGATGGGCAATTTGGCGAGATCGTAAGACATTGAATTTATGGTAAATGATTTGTTAAGCGAAAGATATACGTCCCTTACGGTTCTCTACTTTACATAAATGTGCCCGCGGCGGCTCACCGCCGATAAGTAACCCTTATCGAATGTCATCCGTACATATCGGTTGTACACTTTCGGTTCCAGTGGTAGTTTACCACCAAAGCGCAAAAGCGGAGCCGACAATGCCCCAGACGCACTATAAGATCAGCGAGGCACGCAAGAACTTCGCCGAGGTTCTCGATCGCGCCAATCAGGGCGAAGAGATCATCATCATGCGCGGCAATGAGATCTATGCCCGTATTGGTCCGGCAGATCCCGCTGGCAAGAGACCCTTCGGGCTCCTGGCGCGGCGGGGTCTCCCCGACGATCTGTTTGACGAGCATGATCCTGAGCAGGCCGCAATCGATGCCGGCGACTGGAACGACGATCTCGGGGTCTTTCGAGGCGAAACGGTCGACGGGACAAAGCGCTCGTGAAGCTTCTTCTCGACAGCCATGCCGTCTACTGGTGGACGATCGGGAGCGCGCGACTTTCACCAAATGCACGCTCTCTCATAGAGGACAAGCGTAACACCGTGCTCGTCAGTGCCGTCTCCTTCTATGAACTCGACAACAAGATGCGGCTGAAGAAGCTTGATCTCAAGCCGCAGGAATTGCGCGCCGCGATCACCTCCAGCGGCTTCCAGACACTGAACATCAGTGACTTGCATGCCGAACTTGCGGCGGCCTTCGACTGGGAGCACCGGGACCCATGGGACAGGATCCTTGCGGCGCAGACACGGCTCGAGCATTGCGCACTCATCTCGACGGACGTGGTGTTCGATGCCGTCCTGCAGGAGAGGGTCTGGTGAGGTAAAAGCTGTGAGAATTCGCGTTGACGTAAAGGAAGCGGCAGAGCGGCTTGAGGAGCTGATTGAACTCTCACTGCGTGGCGATGAGATCGTAATCTGCCGAGACGAGAGACCGGTCGCGATGCTCACGCCGATCGCTCAGAAAACCGATCCTTTCGAAAAGTTCCTTGCCCTGGCGGAGGAGGGTCGCAAAAATGTACCGCCCGGCACAAGTTCCGACCATTCGGATTTCTACGACGAATGCGGTCTGCCCAAATGAGTGCGGTTGATCGCCGGGTCGAGGATCTCGACACCATCGCCGCAGTCCTGCCAATGGAGCGACGGGACGAGCTGGCCGAGCTTTTGACTGATCAAGATGTCGAGACGCTGCGCCATCTGGTCAATGAAGGCATGGGGGCCAACACGCTGCGGGCGCTTGCCTCCGATCTGGCCTATCTGCAGGCTTGGTCCCTTGCAGCGACTGGCCGGTCGCTTCCCTGGCCCGCACCTGAAGCGCTCCTTCTGAAGTTTGTTGCGCACCATCTCTGGGATGCGGGAAAGCGCATGACGGAGCCGGATCACGGAATGCCAGCTGATGTCGAGCAGAAGCTCCGCATCCAAGGATTGCTTCGGTCACCCGGCCCGCATGCGCCCGACACCGTGCGCCGGCGCCTTGCCACCTGGTCAACGCTGACAAAATGGCGCAGGCTGGATGGCTTTTTCGGTTCTCCTGCACTCAAGTCTGCCATCCGACTGGCCGTGCGTGCGACGCCGCGGCCAAGGAAGCGGAAAAGCGCCAAGGCCGTCACAGGGGATATTCTGTCCAGACTGCTCGCAACCTGCAAGACGGGAAGTCTGCGTGATGTCAGAGACAGTGCGCTCCTGATGGTTGCCTTTGCCTCGGGCGGTCGTCGCCGCAGCGAAATCGCGGGCCTCAGGATCGAGCAGCTTCAGCCGGAAGAGCCGATCCAGATTGACGGGGCCCCTCCCCTGCTCTCTCTTTCCATTCATCTCGGTCGCACGAAGACCAGCGGCGCCGACAGTGATGAAGTGGTCTACCTCAGCGGTCGACCGGTCGATGCGCTCAACGCTTGGCTTGTGGCTGCAAAAATCGACAAGGGCAGTGTCTTCCGGGCAATTGATCGCTGGGGCAATGTTTCGCGTCGGCCGCTCGATCCGAAGGCCATCAATGACATTCTGAAGCACCGGGCGGAACTGGCCGGGCTCGACCCGACGGAGTTTTCCGCGCATGGCCTGCGCTCCGGCTATCTGACCGAGGCAGCCAATCGCGGCATTCCCCTCCCCGAAGCCATGGAGCAATCACGGCATCGATCCGTTCAGCAAGCCTCGGAGTACTACAATTACGCGCAACGGCGAAGCGGCAGAGCATCGCGCATGCTTGATTGATTGATTAAGAAATCTCCGCCTGATGATTTCAGCTCCGCGTGGAACCAACAACCGGCTCCTACGGAATTTCCAGCACACGGTCTGTGGTCCGGCAATCTGACCAAGACTGCAGACAGGGAATTCGGTTGTCGGGGGGATTGAGCAGTCGCGACATCAACCAATTCTACAATCAGCCGAATATGACAACAGTGCCAGTCGAAGAACGGCCAGAGCCAAGCAGATTGTCGGCTGGTTGACCACATGCCTGCATGCCGAGCGATCAGACCAGTCCATGCGACGCTCCGCTTCCTGCGGTTGACATGTTCACTGGTGTCCACGGCGCTACAGTCTTCAACCTGCAGGACTCAATCTGCTGACGATCAACCGAATGTTTAGACGAGCCTGATAGAGGTAACCGTAATCTTTGGATTGCGCTCCCTCCCGGAGCTTTGGGCCTCGGCTATATTCAGGTAGGCAATGGATCTTCCGGTCGTCACCAATGCATTTCTGGCGCAAACAGGGCTCATCTGTCTGGCACTGACACTGTGTGTGATGGCGCTGGAGCGCATAGCCGATGAACCGACTACACCCGGCAGAATAGGGATAGGCCTGCTGTTCGGGATGACGGGTGCAATCCTGATGAACATGCCGGGGGCAGTGGTCGATGAATACTACTTCGACCTGCGTCTTGTTCCTGTGGCTGTCGCCGGTCTGGTCGCAGGCCCGCTAGGGTCGGCAATAGCAGCGTTCGTGGCGTCGATCGCGCGTGTGGAGATGGGAGGCGACGGCACCTTGCTCGGGCTCGCAGGGCTCTGGCTGAGTTTTGCAGTTGGCTGTCTCGGCTGGCATGGCCTGAAGAAGGACCGCGACACGGTCGGATATGGCGCCTTGTTCGGTGGGATGACGGCAACAGTCGCGATTTCCGCCCTGATCTTGATGCCTGAAACGCCGCGTCAAACGATATTGGCCAGCAATCTGCCAGCCGTCATTCTCGCGCTGAACTTCCTGACCGCGTTCGTCGCCGCATGTTATGTCGGCCTTAATCGGCGCCGTAAACGCGATGCCAGGACGGGAGTTCTCCATAGTCAGGTTGTTACAGCACTCCCAGACGCACTCTACGCGAAGGACCTTGAGGGCCAATTCATCCTGGCAACGGAGCGGAGTGCTGCCTTGTTTGGGGCCAAGACAGCAGCAGACCTTATCGGCCGGCATGAGGTGGAGTTTCACAAGCGGGGAGATGCCTGGCGCATCCTCCAGGACGATCGCGCTTTCCTGTCAAATCCGGCGCCGGTGACGATGCAACAGGTCCTGAGGCGAGCCGATCGAGACATCTTTCTCTCAACAGTCAAGGCGCCCTACCTCGACGCGGCAGGGCGTCTGCAAGGCGTCGTGTGCTACAGCACGGATATTACCGCCCAGAAGACGCTCGAGGCAGAGCTGACTGCCACCCAGCATCTCCTGCAGACGGCGATCGACGAGATGGCAGACGGTCTGGCAATGTTCGAACGTGATGGACGCCTCCGGCTCTGGAACCAGCGCTATCTTGAGCTTTTCCCCTATGTGGAAGATTTACTGCCTGCCAAGCCGATGCTCGGTGATATCTTAAGGGCCGGCATCATGCGCGGGCATATCCTGATACCCAAGGGAAAGACTGCCGTTTCGTGGGTGGAAGAGGAGTTGCAGCGCAGCGCTGACGCCCAGACTTCAGAGCTTTTGCTTAACCCGGATCGCTGGATCGCAAAAAAGACCAGTATTTTGAAGGACAAGGGCTGGGTGACGCTCTATGCGGATATCACAGAGAAGAAGCTAGCCGTTGCAGAGCTGGAAAAGATTGCCAATCGGGACGGCCTGACCGCTCTTGCCAACCGCCGGTATTTCGATCTCCAGCTTCAGGCGTCTCTTCGTGATGCACGGGACCTTGGTCGACCCGTTTCTCTCCTGCTGCTCGACGTCGACTTCTTCAAACCCTTCAACGATACCTATGGTCACCCGGCAGGCGACCAGATCCTGAAGACCATTGCATCAACCCTGCAGGCTTGCTGTCGCAGGCGCACGGATACCGTGGCGCGTTATGGAGGTGAGGAATTCGCCGTCATCATGCCGGATGCGGACACGGCACTTGCGCAAGAGGCTGCCATCCGCCTGCGCGACGCCGTCCGCGCACTCGGCATCGCGCATGAAGCCAGCCCTCTTGGGCGCGTTACCGTATCGATCGGTGTTGCAACGCGGGAAGGGCGTTCAACTGTCATCGCGACGGAGCTTCTGGAGAAATGTGATGCGGCGCTCTACGTTGCCAAATGTTCAGGCCGCGACACGATCCATATCGCCGCAAGCAATCCTTCAGATGAACGGCAACCAAGCGTGTTGGCCAGCGCTCGATAGGGAACCCACTTCGGAAAGGGCCTGGCTGAGACCCCGGCCGCCCGCAGATGCACGGATTGGCCAACGCGTCTGGCGCCCGATCAGATGGTCCTGACGAGATATCCGAAGCGTCTTCCCTATACCGGAAATTCTCCCAGAGTTCTCCGCTATGCCACTCTGAACGCAGAGTAAGATTGATACATTGGCCCTCCAGCTGCTGACTGTTCAAGGCCAAGCTGAAATCGCGCCAACATGGCGGAGAGTTCGTTGACATCGCGTTCAAGGGCGATACTTGCCGCGTGCGTTTCCTGGACATTGGCAGCGTTTCTTTGCGTGAGCTGGTCCATCGCACTGACAGCGGTATTGACCTGCTGCAGACCGGTTGCCTGGTCACGGCTTGCCTTGGCAATCTCGGATACGCTGCGGCTGATCTCCAGAATGCGGCTGTTCATCCTATGGATGAGATTGCCGGTCTGGTCCACGGACTTCACGCCTCCAGCCACCTCTTGTTCCGCATAGCTGACCAACTGGCTGATGTCCCTGGCTGCCGTTGCAGAACGCTGGGCAAGTTCGCGAACCTCCTGGGCGACAACCGCAAAGCCTTTGCCGGCCTCCCCTGCCCGGGCAGCTTCAACACCTGCATTGAGAGCGAGCAGGTTCGTCTGAAACGCGATGGCGTCGATCAGATCGATGATCTGGGTTATCTTTCGTGAGGCCTCCGAAATCCGCTGCATGGAATTGACGGCTTCTGCCACCACCTCGCCAGACGTCTTCACGTCAGCCAGTATCTCGGTCGCCATCCTGTCGGTCTGAAGCGCAAGATCGGATGACCTCGTGACGTTCTGCGTCATCTCATCAATGGTCGCCGCAGTTTCTTCCAAGGACGAGGCCTGCTGTTCTGTTCGCTTGGCGCTATCATGTGCGCCTGAACTCAAAATCCGAGACTTCTCATTGACCGAAAAGGCCGTTTCCTGCACACGCGCCAATGTGTTGCGCATATCGGCCACCGCAGCGTTGAATGTCAGACGTATCTCGTCCAGATCGCCCGCAAACGGCGTGTCGACAAAGCAGTTCAACTCTCCGCGTGATACACTGCTCAGTCCAGATGCGAGAGCGTCAATCGCGTGGCGAATGTCGCGCGCCGCCGCTTCGCGATCGCGATCTGCGGCCTGTCTCTGAACCTCGGCAAGTTTGCGATTTTCCGCGGCCTCAGCCTCGAACCGTCGCTTTTCCACGGCATTCGACCGGAAGATCCCAAGGGCGCGTGCCATTGCTCCGATCTCATCACCGCGATCTGAACCCATGATTTCGGTTTCAAGCTGACCGGATGCGACACCCTTCATCGTCTCCGTAAGCCTGCGCAGCGGACCACGGATGGAAACCAGCAGGGCGAAGGTTGCGAAGATGGAAAAACCCACTGCAATGGCTGCAGTTCCCATGGAAAGAACCGTTGAGCGTTCTGTCACCTGCCTGGTTGCCTCACCCTGGGTTTCAGCGAAGGCCACGATCTTTGCCCAGGCGCGATCGATGATTTCGGCCGTCGACTGGAACGTCTCGGCGCGCATGCCTTCAACCTTGACCAGGTCAAAAACCGTTTCGGAGGTGGCAACGCCGGGTTCCACCACCGCCTGCGCCAGGCTGCGCAACTGACCGGCAGCCGCCACACCGGGAACGCCTGAAAGCGCAGACTGCATGTTCTTCAGGCTCTCAAGGACCTTGGCTGCCTGATCGGATGTGGGATTGCCCATGAGCGTAGTCAGCTCGAGCACGGTTTCGTTGACTGCATCGTTCACTTTCGTTTCGAACAATGCGATCGCCATTCCATCTTGAATATGAGCGCTGAGTGCAGAGAACTGCTGGAAGGAGGACTGGGCAATCGCCGCCGCCATTGCATCCAGACGATCAAGATCTGCCGCCAGTTGGCGCGCGAGCTCTCGAGCCTGTGCGAGCATGGTGTCGTCGAGCAGTGCCTCCTCGCCTTTGGGGGCGAGGCTTGCCAACGCCTTCAGCCGCCCCCTCACCATGTTTGAAACCTCAGCTTCCTCTGGCGGGATGGCTTCTGCCAGACGCGCCTCTGTCCGCAGGATCCGACGCTCACGGGATTTCAGCACCAGAGCCAGTGACGGACCATCACCGGCATTTTCGATCTGGTCGAAGATCGTGCGCAGATCCTTGGAGGCATCGGTCAACCGCTCGGCACTTGTCAACTGTGCCTTGGCGCTCTCGTTCAACCTCGAAAGCTCCGCATTCGACTGCGCGATGAATTCACGAATGGAGCCGGCAGCAAGCTTGATCTTGTCAATCTGCTCCTGGACATGCTGCTGCCCCCCGGCTGTGCGCTGATGGAGCTCCCACAGTTCGTCAACGCGAGGCAGAAGACTGGCTATTGCGGTCTCGATCTCTGCCAGCACCGTATCCATCTCGGTGCCGGTGTAAGCGCTTCTCATCTGACTGATCTGTTCTGAACGGGCACCAAGGCGCGCCTTCAGCTGATCTCTCCGCTCGAGCGTTGTATCATTCAGGTAGTCACTCATTTCGGAATAGGCCTGCTTGAAGGCTGAGAGCTCGGTGACGCTTGCTTCCGTGCCCTGCACTTTGCGACTGACCATGTTGCCGGTGAAAAAGGTGAATGCGGCGAGCCCGACAATCAGAAGCGAGATCGGAATCATGAAGATCATCAGCTTCGTCTGGATGGATCGGTTGGCGATCATGCGAGCGAGCATTTCTTTCCTCCACACAAGGCTGAACGCCAGGGCGTCATGCCTGCAACTGAATTCAAATCACCACCCAGGCCAAGTTTCGCTTTGTGACCCGCGTCCCAGGGCTATTGCCGGCTTCGCAGGGTAGGGAGCCCTAATTAAGGCTCGATTAATATTACGAGTCCACAGAACAAAAAATAGACGAAATGAATGCGTTTATAAGCACAATTCGGCCGATCAGAGCGTAGAAAAAAAATAAATCGATCAGGTTCTGGAACATTCCGTCCAGACCAGAAATCTATTATGCGCCCATAGATTGAAGTCATTAAAATTCAAATTTCAAACTGCTTAAGAGACATGCGACATTGCCACAGCTTTCCAAGAAAGACTACCAGCTTCAGGGATTATACATCAATGCCGAATGATTGAGCGTGTGGCCAAGGATGGTATCATCGCGGACCAAAGCTATGGGCGGGATTCGATCACACACGGTCCTGCATGTGTCAGCGCTCGGTCCACCATGTGTCCCGAGCGCTCGTGCCAAATGCTGGCCCTTGCGGGATGGCCACTATCAGAACTCTTCCCAATTGCCATTTGCCACTTTGCTAGGCATTGCCTGACCGACCCGTCGCCTTTGAGTTGCCGGGTCAGCACTTTGGGCCCTTTCCATCCGGCGTCCGATCTCCCGCAGCTCCTGGATCTGCTCGTCGACAACAAATCGGGAGACGAGGTCACGCAGCTTCGTCGCTTCGGATGCCAGGGTTGCGGACGCGGCAGAAGATTCCTCCACCATCGCGGCATTCTGCTGTGTCGACTTGTCCATCTGGTTGATCGCCGAATTGATTTCGCCAAGCCCGGTCGCCTGCTCCCGCGCGGAAAGCGCAATGGCATCCATATGCAGATTGATTTCTGCAATGTCCTTGCCGATGTCCTTCAGGGCTTCTCCTGTCTCTCTCACGAGCTGAACACCAGATCCAACCTCGCCTGCGGACGTGTTGATGAGGGCCTTGATTTCCTTGGCTGCTTGAGCCGAACGCTGAGCAAGCTCCCTCACCTCCTGAGCGACGACGGCAAAGCCCTTGCCCGCCTCGCCGGCACGGGCTGCCTCAACGCCGGCATTGAGCGCCAGCAGATTGGTCTGGAAGGCGATTTCGTCGATGACACCGATAATGCTGGAGATCTGCTGGGAGCTGTTTTCAATGCGCTGCATGGCATCTTCCGCGCGCGAGACGACCTCGGTGGACTGGACCGCAGCACTGTTGGCACGGTTTGAGACCAAACGGGCTTCGTCGGTCCGTTTGGTGGAGCTGGAGACATTGGCGGTGATCTGATCGAGTGCGGCCGCTGTCTCCTCCAGTGCCGCAGCCTGCTGTTCCGTACGCTTGGACAGTGAATCAGCGCCGCCAGCGATCTCGTTGGTACCAACATCGATGTTGCGCACCGAGGCCATGACGGATTTCACCGCGTCGCTCAGCTGCACGACAGCCTTGTTGAAGTTGTCTCGAATCGGCTCGTACTCCGGTGCGAGAGGCGTATCGATACGGCAGGTGAGGTCACCCGACGCCAGTCTGGCAAGCGACGCGCCAAGCAGATCGGTTGCCTGACGAAGTTGTCCGGCTTCCCGTTCGATGCGCTGCTGCTCTGCTCGTCTGTTCGCCTCTTCCCGGGCCCGCATCTCCCCAGTCTCGCCTTCAAGGGTGAGCGCCTTCACGGAATTGTCGCGCAGGACACCGACAGCTCGGGCCATCTCTCCGATTTCGTCGTGGCGCGACACACCTGGCACTTCAAGCTCGAAGTCACCATCAGACATCCGTCTCATGACCTGAGCCAGGAAGCTGATCGGTCGTACCTGACGCGCCAACAGGAGAAAGAGTACCAGACATGATGCGAGCAGGACGCCGCCGGCCAAACCGGCCATAGCCAGCATGGATGTCCAGCTGCTTGCCGCGGCCGCACTCGTGTCAAAGGCAATGGCCATTCGACCGATCGTCATGGCCTTGCCCTCCTCAGTCCGGCTGAGCGGGACCGACTTCACAAGCAGCGTACCGTCGACATCCTGGCCATTCGGCGCCTTGAGAGCCTCGATGATGGAGGCTTCACCGATGGAGTAGAACGGGTTCCCCTTGTCGTCGAAAATGACACCCGCGCGGAAATCCGGATCACTGGTGGCCGGGGCAAGCGTCTCCTTGGCCATGGAATCATCGAATTGCCACATGGCATTGGCGCTTCCGCTCAACACCAGCTGCGCGGTCAGATCGACCTTCTTCTGGAACATGTCGTTTTGCATGCCTGCACGCGAGAGTGCCGCAAACCCGCCAACGGCGAGGAGACCAATCGTCATCAACGACATCGTCGGGACGAGTATCCGCGTCTTGAGGGAAACCTTCATCTCATTCCTCTTTGATCAAGGGACCAGACGGTCCATTTTGCTTGATGGGATTTCGGTTACACGGAGAACCAGTAGCGCCTGTCGATCGCTTTCACGCCCGACGGCAGCATCGGGTTCTCGATTTCGATCAAGGTGCGCTTGTCGAGATTTCCCTCTGCAAGGGCGGTTGCCACATTCTGATCGGCTTTGAACATGGCCTGATAAGAGCCGTCTGCATGGGCGGCCTCCAAACCCTTCAGGATGTCGTTTTGCAACTCCGGTTTCTTCTTCGAGACGAAGAACATCAGCGCAAAATTGTATTTGAGGATCAGGTGCTGCTCCACCGCGAGATTGGGCGCGGTCGAAACGTGCTGCTTCTGTTCATTGATCGCCTCGAACGCTGCACGCGGAAAGAAATCCGCGCGCCCGCCGACGGTCATGCGAAAGAGGTTCTTGTAAAGGCCTGTGCGCACCGTGATACCAGCGTTGCGCAGGATATCGATGTCTCCCCAGCCGGGACCCTGGATCGCGATGAAGCGCTGAAGCGTTTCGATCGACGTCACGCTCTGGAAATCAACCTGCCGCTCACCGTTGATCAGGAAGAGACGGTAGCCGAGCAGGCCACCGTCGATTGGAAACGGAACTGGCAGGGTCGCATCCCAGACAGTCCTGTCCACGCCAACCCAGCATATGTCGACATCTCCACCGGTCGCCAGGGCATTCACAAGGCCAGACTGAGTTGGATAGCCGACCGGTGATGGTTGCAGGACGTAAGGCTTGTCGATCTTGGACAAGGCCAATCTCAGCGCATTGGCGGGCAATGACGTATTGTCCACCTTCTCCGTGGCGTTATACAGAATCGGGATTTCATCCCCAGCGAATGCCCGGCGAACCCAGGGCAAAGCCAGCATGGACGCACCTAATACGCCTCCCCACTGACGGTGACTCCTTTTGCTTTTCAAACGGCGGTGAATCTGAATCTCTGGTGCAAACCGGAGGTTTGGGATGCGAACCGGAATTTCACTACGGGCAGATTTTGACGCTGAAGGTCTTCGACGTTTGGCTCGGCAAAGCAAGCATGCGGCCCAGGCGCGTCGATTGCTGGCGCTTGCGCTGATCTATGACGGCGGTTCGCGCCTGGATGCGGCGCGGCTGGGCAACGTCACTCGTCAGATCGTGCGGGACTGGGTCATGCGGTTCAATATGGATGGGCCTGATGGACTGATCGATGGCAAGGCTCCTGGCCCCAAGTCACTGCTGAACGATGTTCAGCGGGCCGCCCTGGCAAAGGCCATCGAACGGGGACCGACACCCTATCTCGACGGTGTCGTCCGATGGCGTCTGTGCGATCTGGCTCAATGGATTTGGGAGGAGTTTCGCGTCTCGGTGAGTGAGCAGACGCTCAGCCGGGAGGTGCGTGCCATGGGTTACCGCAAGCTCGCTGCCCGCCCGAAACATCATGCGCAGGACCCTCAAGCCATTGAGGATTTTAAAAAAACTTTCCCGCCGCAGTTGTCAGCACCGGAGCAATACTCCCCAATAGTGCCGTTTGAATCTTCCCCAG
>LFEF01011192.1_pt1 | contig 37467 bp, 42 predicted proteins | sample 619371 | NCBI WGS metagenome assembly LFEF01 (sample SAMN03014291, study PRJNA259931) | freshwater metagenome | biome: lake; feature: waterbloom | place: China: Taihu Lake | collected 2006-08 | depth 0 m m
GCCTTCGGCGGGCTTGTAGTCGCGATAGGTCTTGATCCAGTTGTAGCAATTCTCGTCGGTGCCATTGAGGACATTGGCAGCGCGGACGGCTTCCATTTCCTGCGGGCGGCAGGGGTTCATGATGGCCGATGTCATGCCGGCACCGATGACCATGGGGATGAAGCCGGCATTGATGCCGTGGCGGTGCGGCAGGCCGAAGGAGATGTTGGAGAGGCCGCAGGTGGTGTTGACCTTCAGCTCCTCGCGCAGACGGCGGACAAGCGCGAAGACCTGCAGGCCGGCCGAACCGATGGCGCCGATCGGCATGACGAGCGGGTCGACGACGATGTCATGCGGCTTGATGCCGTAATCCATGGCGCGCTCGACGATCTTCTTGGCAACGGCGAAGCGGACGTCGGGATCCTGGGAAATGCCGGTTTCGTCGTTGGAGATGGCAACGACCGGGACATTGTACTTGGCGCAGAGCGGCAGGATCGCTTCGAGCTTTTCTTCCTCGCCGGTGACCGAATTGACCAGCGGGCGGCCCTTGGCGACCTTGAGTGCTGCCTCGATGGCGGCGGTGACGGAGCTGTCGATCGCGAGCGGCACGTCGACCAGGCCCTGGACGATTTCCATGGTCTGGACGAGCAGGCCGGGTTCCGTCTCGTTCGGGTTGACGGAGGTGACGCCGGCATTGACGTCGAGCATGGTGGCGCCGGCGGCGACCTGTTCCAGCGCATCCTTGATCACGGTGTCGAAGTTGCCAGCCTGCATTTCGGCGGCGAGCTTCTTGCGACCCGTCGGGTTGATGCGCTCGCCGATCACGCAGAAGGGCTGGTCGAAACCGATGATGATTTCCTTGGTGGCGGATGCGACGATGGTACGGGTCATTTCAGTCCTCCGGTCGGTGCCGGCTCGCGCGCGGCGGGAATGGGATGTGCCGGCAAATGCCGGATAAAGGCAAGGCGGTTGTTCAGTGCGGCTGGGCGTGCGCAGCCTTGGCGGCGAGTTCCTGCTGGTCCTGAACCGGATCGGCGCCGATCTCGCGCATGCGCTGGGCGGCCATGTCATCGGCGCGGGCATGCTCGCGCTTCCAGGGCTGGCGGCCCTTCAGGATGCCGGATTCATGAACGATTTCCGCGACATATTCCTCCTGGCGATAGGCCATGACATGCACGCCGGACACACCCTCGATCTCCTTCACCTCGTTGATGATGTCGATGCAGAGCTGCTTGCCTTCCTTCTTCTGATCCTGCGCGCCTTCGAGGCGGGCGATGATGGAATCGGGAATGTGGATGCCCGGCACGTTGGAGCGGATCCACTTGGCGGTCTTGGCCGAGGCGAGCGGGCCGACGCCGACGAGGATGTAGCATTTCTCGTGGAAGCCGAGGTCGCGGACCTTCTTCATGTATTCGCGGAACATCGGCACGTCGAAGCAATACTGGCTCTGGACGAACTGGGCGCCGGCCTCGATCTTCTTGCCGAGCCGATAGGGGCGGAAATCGTAAGGCGGGGCAAAAGGGTTGATCGCAGCACCCAGGAAGACCTTTGGCGGGCTGGTCAGCTTGCGGCCGGAGAGGAATTTCGACTCGTCGCGCATGGTGCGCACGGTTTCCAGGAGCGACATGCAGTCGAGGTCGAAGACGGGCTTTGCGCCCGGCTGGTCGCCGGCCTGCACGCCGTCGCCGGTGAGGCAGAGGATGTTGGCGACACCCATGGCCGCGGCACCGAGTACGTCGCCCTGGATGGCGATCCGGTTCTTGTCGCGGCAGGCGATCTGCATGATCGGGGCGTAGCCCATGCGGGTGAGCAGCGCGCAGATGCCGACCGAGGACATGTGGCAGTTGGCGCCCGAAGCGTCGACCGCGTTGATGCCGTCGACCCAGCCGTCGAAGACCTTGGCGCGCTCATAGACGTCTTCCGGGTCGGCGCTGTCGGGTGGGTTCAACTCTGCGGTGACGGCAAACTCGCCGCGGCGCAGCACGCGCTCCAGGCGACCGAGCGAGGAATGGCCGGGCAGGGGATCGAGCGGCAGGTGGACGCCAAGCGGGTTTTCGTCGATCTGGGCCATGCTCTCAGGCTTCCTTTGCCGTCTGTTTTTCCCGCTCTGCGGCGGCTTCCGCCGTCACACGCAGCCAGGAGGATGTTTCGCGCAGCGACTGGTTGACCGGCTTCTGCACCTTCAGGATCGCGTCACCAGCGACCATGTTGCGCGAGCCGTTCCAGGCCTGGACCCAGACGCAGGGCATGTCCGGCTCGACCTCGCAATTGCCATTGGCGCGAACACCGCCGCAGGGGCCGTTGCGCAGCTGTTTGGGACAGTTCATCGGGCAGGACATGCCGGTCGATGACAGCACGCATTGGCCGCACATGCGACAGTCGAAAAGCAGGCCCTTCACATTGCGTTCGACAAAGGTGATCGGCTTTTCCACGCGGTTATAGCCGAGCTTCTTCCAGACCGGATGGAGGAAGAGGAAGGCATTGGCGAAGTTGCGGTAGAACCATTCGAGGAAGCGCGAATTTCTGACAGCCCAGAGGCGGATCGTATAGGAGCGGCGGGCACGGCGATTGGGCGAGACGCCGGCCGGTGTGAAGGCGCCGCTGGCGGCCTTGGCGCCGGGAGCAGCATTGCCCTTTTTCGGCGGGCCGGGCTCGACGAGTTTGGGTTCAGCCATTGTCGCGGCCTCCGGCATGAACGAGGGCAACGAGGCGGGCCTTGTCGTAAGCGGCCTCGATTTCGGCGGCAGCGCTTTCGGCCTCGGCTTCGAGATCATCACCGACCGGCACGGGATCTGCCTTGCGCCAGTCAGCGAGATAGGCGTCGGTTTCGGCAGCGCCCGAGCGCATGGCGGCCATGTCGATGGCTTCGGTGAAGCGGAGCGAGAGCTCGCGTTTTGCGGATTTACGTCCCTGCTTGACGATCACCTGGGCTGGGATATCCCGCCAGTAAACGACGATCTTGTCTGCCATGCCACTCACTCCCTTTGAAGCCAGAATGCACGGGGGGCATTCGCCGGACTGCGCTTTTCACGACGTCGCTTGTCGCCAAAAACGACGCTGCCATGAGTCCGGTTGTTTTTACCAGATCCGACGCGTCAGGCCGCACCAGATCCACGACCAGAGGGTCGGCGGGAAGCGCAGCGCAGAGGGGCCTTCCGGCGTCTTTGGAGCAAGGCGGCCGGTGAGCGCGTCCTCGATCGACTGGCGCGTGATGTCGAGAGCGGCAAGTGTCAGCAGCAGCGGATAGGTGGAGATGAAATCGGCGCGCTCAGGCTGCGTGCGGACCTCGTAGAGCGTGCCGCCGGTATCGGTGCCTGCGTCGACGAGATGCAGGGTGGCGCCGAAATTTTGGCCGTCGTTTTCGCGCAGCGACCAGTAGCCGCCCATCTGGCCGCGATATGCAGGATTGATGCCTGCGTGCAGATTGATAACCGGGCAGGGCATGGCCGCGAGTTGTCGTGCCGACATCAGGCGGGTCGAGACGAGCAGAATGGCGCCGGGCTTCAGTTCATCGACGAGCGCTGCCGTTTCCGGCGCGTTGATCGACGTGACCGGGTGGATCGGGACAGTCTCCGGCAGCATGCGGTCAAGGCCGTGACGGGCAAGCAGGTCAGCGACGCGACGATCGGCGGCGCGGCGCAAGGCGCGGGCGGCGATCATGGTGCCGAGCTGGCCGAGAGCGTTGATCCAGCCGAGCTTTTTCGCTCGGCGTTTGACAATCTCGCTCTTGCTCTCGGGGTTTTCCAGGAGGAAGTGGATGTCCATGCCGGCGCGGACAAGATGCTGGACAACGATGGTCGGGTTCAGGCCGCCCGCGGTCATCACCACCACGGGGCCTTGCTTGGCTTTGATATCGGTCATGGTCATCAGACGACGAGCGATACGACAGCGACAGCGGTGTAGATGACGAAGGCGGCCACGACGAGTGAGAGAACGCCGATCAGACAGCCAATGAGCACGCCAAGCCCATCGCGCTGGGAATGGGCAAAGCCAAGGACGGCCAGGGCGAAGGCCGGAGGCCAGTTGCCAAGCGGGATCGGCAGGAAGACGACGATGGCGAGGATCAGCGCCAGGACACCGATCAGACGCTCGGCGAACCGGCTCTCGAAGAGCCAGAAGCGCGGCACCACAAGCTTTTCGGCCCAGCGCATCCAGGGCACGAGCCGATTGACGATCGCCTCGAAGGTCTGCGGCTCGACGCCGTAATCACTGACAACGCGCGGAAAAAAGACGCGGCCGCCCGGAGAGGCCATCATCTGCCAAGCGACGAAGACGAGAGGAAGACCGAGAATGAAGGTCGCGCCTGGCGGCAGGGGCACGAGATTGGGCAGGGCGAACACCAGCAGGAAGGCGCCGAACGAGCGGTCCTGCAGGGCGATTGCGATGTCGCGGATCGTCACCTTGCGCTCTGTGGTTCGTGCGAGACGGACCAGAAGGTCCGAAAGGTTTTCGGGATGCTTGTGTTCACGCGTGGTGACGAGACCCGCCACCCATGTATCCGCCCTGTCGGTCATTCCTGATTCTCTTGGTTTCTTGTCGACCTGGAACAGAGTTTCGCAAGGGGAGATTACAGGGGCATTAAAGCCCCCGGAGTTGGCGTTCACGGTTTCGCGAATGGTGAAGGGAGGGTGAAGATTGACTGGATCAATATACCATATGTGATATAAATCCCTCATGTGGTCGGTCGAGACGCTGGGCAAAGTTGTTGACGATGAAATTGCGCGCTGGCCATCCGATCTGCGTGCTTGATTGGTGCGGGTTTCTGCCTTGATTGAGGACGTTGGTCTTGAACACTTGCCGAGTGGTACAATCAAACATGTCGGGGGCAGACTATGGGAGTTGAGGCTTTCGGCCAAGAGCGGCATTTCTCGAGCCATCTATGTCACCGCATCGGGGAAGCGCGTCGTAATTGTGCATGCCTATGTGAAGAAGACCGAGAAGATGCCGAAACGGCATCTGGAATTGGCCCGGCAACGGGCGAGGGACGTGATATGACGAAGATTAGAGATCTACACGAGGCCTGGCTTGAAAAGTCGGATTATCGCGATGCCTATGATGCTCTTGAAGGTGAGTTCTCCCTCATTCGTGCCGTCATCGAGGCGCGACTTCAGGCAGGGCTGACCCAGGCCGAGCTGGCTGAACGCATGCAAACGTCGCAGAGTGCTGTGGCGCGACTCGAAAGTGGACGGGTGAAACCCTCCGCCGCTACCCTGGAGAAGCTGGCCAGGGCCACGGGTACGCGCCTGAAGATTTCCTTCGAGCCGGTGCTCGATACCATGCCTTCACCCTAAGCCTCTGCCTTGATTTCTCCGCAAGCGCTTGGCACCTAGGTCGTCTTGTTTTGATCAGACGGGGAATCAGGATGACTTTTGTTGCTCATCGAACCGCTGGTGCCATGGCCATGCTGGTGGCGCTCACTCTCGGTCTTTCTTCCTGTGGCAATACGATCCGCGGTATTGGTAACGACCTCGGCAATGCTGTGGATGCAACGCAGGATGCGGGGCGCAGCGTTGCCAATTCGGTGCGCTAAAGGCTGATCAGGCCGCATTCGGTGTTGGTCTGCGTGCCGCAGCCACAAGTTCGGGATCGAGGTCGCCGTAGCCGGTGAAGCGGTATTCATAGTCCAGCTTCAGATAATCCGCGGCCCATTTGGCCTTGGCCTGCAATTCGGCGTCTTCCGTCTGGGCGAGATAGACGATCTTCGTGTAATTGCCGAAGACCATGTCGCGCAAATCGGGATGGCGGTCGAGCTTCAGTGGCTCGATGACAAAGGCCTCGAACTGGCGGGTGATCAGGTCCGTCAGGTAGAAGGCGGTGAATTCCGTCTCGCATTCGGCGAGGAATTTTTCCGTGCCGCTGAAGAAGGCGTAGCAATGCGGGCCGGACAGGCGCTCGATGCCTTCCTCGCGACAGATGCGGTCGATTTCGCCCTGGGTGCCGCATTCGGCATAGCCGATGAAGATGTTGTCATGGCCGGCCGAGCGGGCTTCGGCGATCTTTTCACGCAGCGCGGGCGCGATCTTTTCCGGCCAGACATGCCAGATGGCCGGGAGACACTCCAGCGTCAAATGATCAAGCCCGTTCAAGGCTTTAACGGCCAGAATTTCGCGTGCGATCGCGCCGCAGGCGATCACGTGAACCTTTTCCGACTTGGCGCGTTGTTCCATCGCATTCCACTCGTTACACCGACAGAAGGTACATCCACATGATGGCGAAAAAACTTACAGCCGGCGCAGTCCTCGTTCTCACCGTCTTCGCACTGTCGTCTTGCGGCAATACGATCCGTGGCGTTGGCCAGGATGCGGCCAATACGGTCGATGCGACGCAGAGCGCTGCCGGCAATGTCGATGCTGCGGCCTCGCGCTGACCGCTGACCGCTGACGCGGACATTGTCCTAAACGCTGCGGAAACAGGAGAGGGAGCATGACGCTCACGACGATTGCCAAGGCCAGTGCCATCTACATGCTGGCGGCCATCCTGTATGCCGGAGGACATGTCGCCTGGCAGACCCTGGCGAAAGCGCCTCAGGGTGAAACCTATGCAGTAGCCGGCCTCTATGGGCCGGCTTCGCTGCTTTGAAGGGTCTCAGGCGCGGGCGCCCATGCTGTTGTGCTTTCGGCTGATGAATTCCTTCGCCGTTTCCACGGCGACTGCCGCATCGCGGCAATAGGCATCCGCACCGACGGCCTTGCCGAATTCCTCGTTCAGCGGTGCGCCGCCGACGAGAACGACGTAATCGTCACGAATGCCCTTTTCCTTCATCGTGTCGATGACAACCTTCATATAGGGCATGGTCGTCGTCAGAAGTGCCGACATGCCCAGGATATCGGGCTTTTCGCGCTCAAGCGCCTCGAGATAGTTTTCGACCGGGTTGTTGATGCCGAGGTCGATCACGTCGAAGCCCGCACCTTCCATCATCATGCCGACAAGGTTCTTGCCGATGTCGTGGATGTCGCCCTTGACCGTGCCGATCACCATCTTGCCCTGCTTCGGCGCGCCGGTGGCGGCGAGCAGCGGACGCAGGATGTTCATACCGGCCTTCATGGCATTAGCGGAGAGCAGAACTTCCGGGACGAAGAGAATGCCGTCGCGGAAGTCGATGCCGACGATGCGCATGCCTTCAACGAGGGCCTGGGTCAGGATGTCATAGGGCGCCCAGCCGCGCTCGAGAAGAATCTGTGTCGCTTCCTCGATCTCCTCCTTCAGGCCGTCATAGAGGTCGTCATGCATCTGCTGCACAAGTTCCTCGTCGGAGAGTTCGGAAAGAATGATGTCGTCTTCGGCCATTGTGGTGCTTCCCGCTTCTTTTCAAACGCGATTCCGGTCGCGCCGGGCATGAGACTGCCCGATCGAAAGTTAAACCTCAAGTTCGTGAAAAACTCTTTTCGATTACGACGCGGCGACCCTGAAAAGCGACGGTGACAGACAAGCCGCAGAAAAGACGATGTCTGTGAGACGCAAGCGGTTGGCGCATAAAGGATGGTTTCACATGCGGATTGGAATAGCATAATGAAGGAGAGAAGCAGCGCGGACGAGCGCTCGAGCGAGGAAGCAGACATGGACGATATCACGGCAGAACCGGGCGCAGGCCGCCGCCAACGCGGCGAGGGACGAGGGGCTGCGGCCCGCAGGGCATCGCGCAGCGGCGGTGGTGCCGGCCCGGCCATGCCTTACATCACCCGCAAGATCCAGACCTATGAGGTTCTGGACGAAGAAGGGCTGCAGCTGATCGAGCGCAATGCCGATATCGTTCTGGAGGAGATCGGCATCGAATTCCGCGACGACGCAGAGGCGCTGGAGCTCTGGAGACAGGCCGGCGCCGATGTGCGGGGCGAGCGGGTGCATTTCCCCAAGGGGCTTTGCCGTGAATTGCTCAAGTCCGCCCCTTCCGAATTCACCTGGCATGCGCGCAATCCCGAGCGCAGCGTTCGGATCGGTGGCAATGCCACGGTCTTTGCCCCGGTCTATGGTTCGCCCTTCGTGCGCGACCTGGAAGGCAATCGCCGCTATGCGACGCTTGAGGATTTCCGCAACTTCGTGAAGCTCGCCTATATGGCGCCGTCGATGCATTCCTCGGGTGGTACGGTCTGCGAGCCGGTCGACATTCCGGTGAACAAGCGTCACCTCGATATGGTCTACAGCCATATCAAATATTCGGACAAGCCGTTCATGGGGTCAGTCACGGCACCGGAGCGCGCGGAAGATTCGGTTGCCATGGCCAAGCTCGTCTTCGGTGACGAGTTCGTCGAAAACAACTGCGTCATGCTCAACCTGATCAACGCCAACTCGCCGATGGTCTTCGACGAGACCATGCTCGGTGCGGCCAAGGTCTATGCGCGCCATAATCAGGCTTCGGTGATTTCGCCGTTCATCCTGTCGGGCGCGATGAGCCCGGTCACCGTCGCCGGCACGCTGACGCAGATCCTCGCGGAAGTTCTGGCGGGCGCCTCGTTCACCCAGCTCATCCGTCCGGGCGCGCCGGTGCTGTTCGGCACGTTTGCGGCCTCGATTTCGATGCAGTCCGGCGCGCCGACCTTCGGCACGCCGGAGCCCGCACTCGTCTCCTATGGTGCAGCGCAGCTGGCGCGTCGCATGGGTCTGCCGTTCCGTACCGGCGGTTCGCTCTGTGCGTCCAAGGTTCCGGATGCGCAGGCAGCGCACGAAAGCGCCAATACGCTCAACATGACGCTGCTTGCCGGTGCGAACTTCGTGTTGCATGCCGCCGGCTGGCTCGAGGGCGGTCTTGCCGCATGCTACGAGAAGTTCATGATCGACCAAGACCAGCTCGGCATGATGCAGAAGATGGCGCAAGGGGTCGACCTGACGGAGAGTGGCCAGGCGATGGATGCCATCCGCGAAGTGGGCCCCGGCGCGCATTATCTCGGTTGCGCCCATACGCAGGCCAATTTCCAGACGGCCTTCTATCGTTCGGCGCTCGCCGACAACAATTCCTTCGAGCAGTGGGAAATCGAAGGCCGCAAGCGGATCGAAGACCGCGCCAACGCGCTCTGCCGTTCGTGGCTGGATGCTTACGAAGCGCCGGCTCTTGATCCGGCTATCGATGAAGCACTGCTTGCCTATGTGGCAAGCCGCAAGAATTCGATGCCCGACGCCTTCTCCTGAAAGGGTCCCGTTGCCAGGGAGCAAGGCGGAGCTAGCCAGGTTGCCGACATGATCCAGGAGGAGGTCTGGCGACCGCATTACAAGATCGAGGGGCCGCGATGAGCGGCCCTTCTTCCGTTGTGGCCGAGATCGAAGCGCTGCTTGCCCCGCATGGGCTTTCGCCGCGCGGTTTGGTGCGCTTCGGGCCGGAAGGCGAGGCACCCCGGCTGGCCGATGGTTCAAGGGCCGAGGCGGTGCTGTTGATCGGTGTTACGGGCGGGGCGATGTGGGCGCATTTCGAGCGCTGGCGGATGGGTGAAGCCGATCAGGGTGGCACCGACCCGCTGAATCGCTGGTCGAAGATCGTGATCGACGATATTGGCCGTCGCGTCGGGGCAGAGCCCTGCTATCCGTCGGATGCGCCTTACCAACCCTTCCAGCGCTGGGCCATGCAGGCGGAAGGGCTGAAACCCTCGCCGCTGGGCATCCTCATTCACCCGCACCTTGGTCTCTGGCACAGCTATCGGGGTGCGCTCATGTTTCGCGCTCTAGATAGCGCGGGGGAAACGCCTGTGCGCAGCGAGGTCCACTCCTGCGACAGCTGTTCCGACAAGCCCTGCCTTTCGGCTTGCCCGGCCGGTGCCATCACAGCTGATGGCTTCGATGTACCCGGCTGCCGCCGGCATCTCGTCACGCCGCAAGGGCAGTGCGGCTGCATGCTTGGCGGGTGCCTGGCCCGCAATGCCTGTCCTGTCGGGGCCGAGTATCGCTATCCGCAAGCGCAACTGCGTTTCCACATGCAGGCGCTTGCCCCGCCGGGCTGATGCAAACAGGTCGAATGTGCTGATTTCGGTGCCACAGCCTTCACAAAGCCCGGAATCAGCGCCAAGACACCGGTCTCATCCCCGGGGGCCGTGCTTGTACAATCGTTTCAGAACTCTCGTCTTTCTCGCCGCATTGCTTCTGCCCTCGCTTGCCGTTGCTGCTTGCGAGGAGATGCGCCAGGAGCAAGAGAGCTATCTCGTTTGCCGATTTGATCCGGCAAAGAACGATATCCGCCTGCATCTCGCCGCTCCTGAGGGCCAGGCCTATGGCGGGTTTGCGGGCCTGCGCCGGCAGCTCTGGGCCGAACGGCGGGTGCTCACATTTGCGATGAATGCCGGGATGTATCACGACGATCTGTCGCCGGTCGGCTACTTCGCAGAGTATGGCCGCGTGGTGAAGCCTGCCATGACCGGGGGCGGCTGGGGGAATTTCCACCTGTTGCCGAATGGCGTCTTCCTGATGAAGGACGGCAAGGCGTCCGTGATGGAGACCAAGTCCTTTGTCGCGAGCGGGATTAAACCTGATTTCGGGACACAATCGGGGCCCATGCTGGTCATCGACGGAAAGCTGCATCCGCGCTTCCTGCCCGACAGCGACAGTTTCAAGATCCGCAACGGTGTGGGCGTTGACGGGGAGGGCCGCGTCGTGATGGTCGTGTCGAGGGTTCCGGTCCGGTTCTACGACTTCGCGACCCTTTTCCGCGACCGTCTCGGCTGCCAAAACGCGCTTTATCTCGACGGCACGATTTCCAGCGTCTTCATTGCCGAAGAGAACCGGATGGACCGGCTTTTCCCGATGGGGCCGATCCTCTCCGTCAGCATGCCGATCCCGCAGTTCTAGAGCATTCCCGGTGATCGCGTGATCACCGGAAATGCTCTATCTATTTGTTTTTACACAGTCCGGACGCAAAATCGCTGACGCACTTTTGCTGGACGTGCTCTAGCTAGACCGCAGCCTTCGGGTAGGCGCGCTCGAGGCCACCGGAGCGCGAGAGGCCGGCGCGAAATGCGGCAAAGGCCGGATGCTGGCTGGATTTGGCCGCCTCCATCAGGCGGATCTGCAGGCGCGCCGGCGCGTTGGTGCCGATCCATTCGCCGTTGCGCTCGAGCTTCAGCGAATTGAGAAAGCGGGATTCCGAGGCGATATCGAGATAGAGATAGAGGCCATCGAGCAATGCGTCGTCCTGGGCCGGATTCTCGAAGATGAGTTTCAGGAAGGCCTGGTCCGGCTCCTGCATCGAGGCAATCTTGGCGGCGACGGTGTCGCGGTCCGGAAATGCGGACATGGGCTTACTCCCTGGTCTGGTCAAGCTGGCTGGAGGGGCGCGCGACGCGCCGGTCCATTAGGCCTAGCTACAGCATGCCAAGTTTGCCCGAGGCTGGTCGTCTCGGCCTTCGTTACGCAATCATTCGTGGCGCAGCGCATCGATCGGGTTCATCTGGGCGGCGCGGCGGGCGGGGAAATAGCCGAAGACCATGCCGATCGCGGCCGAGAAGGCGAAGGCAAGAAGTATGATCGAAGGGCTTGCGACGAAGGGGACGGACATCAGGGTGACCGCCGTATAGGCGATGCCGAGGCCGAGCGCGATGCCGACCACGCCGCCAAAGACGGAGAGGGTGACGGCCTCGACGAGGAACTGCATCAACACCTGGCGCTCGACTGCGCCGATGGCGAGCCGAATGCCGATCTCGCGCGTGCGCTCAGTGACCGAGACCAGCATGATGTTCATGATGCCGATGCCGCCGACCAGCAGGGACACGGCGGCAACGGCGCCGAGCAGTCCTGTCATCAGCGTGGTGGTGCCGGTCAGCGTGGCAGCCATCTGGGTCATGTCGTTGACGGTGAAATCGTCATCGCGGCCGGCAACGATCTTGCGGCGTTCGCGCAAGAGCCGCTCGACATCGGCCTGGACCTTGGATGTCGAGACACCGTCTTCGGCAGACAGCATGATGCTCGAGATATCGGTGGAGCCGCCGATGCGGCGCTGGAAGACCTTAAGCGGCATCATCACGACATCGTCCTGGTCGCTGCCCATGCCGCTCTGGCCCTTCTTGGCGAGAATGCCGATGACCTGGCAGGCGACATTGCCGACACGAATCGTCTGGTCGATCGCCGGCGTCGAGCCGAAGAGTTTGGAGCGCACGGTTTCGCCGACGAGGCAGACGGCCTGGCCGCCACGCTCTTCGGAGGCGAGGAAACTGCGGCCGGAGGCGAGCTCCCAGTTTTGCGCAATCAGATAGTCGCCGCCCGAGCCGATGATCGATGTCTGCCGGCTCTGGCCGCTGAAGATGACCGTCTGGCTCGACTGGTTGATGGCGGCGACGGCCCTTAGACCCGGAATCTGCTCGCGGATCGCCTCGATGTCGCGGATCGTGAATTTCTTGGCATCGGTCGCAGCGCGCCCGGGACCGAACTGGCCGGGACGGACGAAAAGAAGATTGGTGCCGAGCTTGGAGATTTCGCTCGTCACCTGAGCCGTGGTGCCATTGCCGATCGTGACCATCGCGATGACGGCGGCGACACCGATGACGACGCCAAGCACGGTCAGGAAGGAGCGGAGCAGGTTACGGCGGATGGCACGCAGTGCCAGCTTCAGGGTCTCAAGAAACATGGACGACCTCCGCTTCCGCATGGCTGTCGGACTGGATATGGCCATCGACAAAACGCAGGATGCGCTTGGCATAGGCTGCGATATCGTCTTCGTGGGTGACCATGATGACGGTGATGCCATGATCCCGGTTGAGCCCGGTGATCAGCTCCATGATTTCGCGGCTGGTCCTTGTGTCGAGATTGCCGGTCGGCTCGTCGGCCAAAAGCACGGCGGGGCTGGTGACGATGGCACGGGCAATCGCGACGCGCTGTTGCTGGCCGCCTGAGAGTTCCTGGGTGGTGTGGTTCTCGCGACCGGAGAGGCCGACCTGCGCTAGCGCCTTCAGCGCCCTTGCGCGCCGTTCGCGGGCGTCCATGCCGCGATAAACCAGCGGCAGTTCGACATTTTCCACGGCGGAGGTGCGGGCGAGAAGATTGAAGCCCTGGAAGACGAAACCGAGCATGTGACGGCGCAGCAGCGTGTATTGCGCCCGGTCGAAGTCCGAGGTGTCGATGCCCTGGAACAGATACTGGCCCGAGGTCGGCACATCGAGGCAGCCGAGGATGTTCATGGCCGTCGACTTGCCGGAGCCGGAAGGGCCCATGATCGCGACGAATTCATGGCGGTCGATGGTCAGGTCGACGCGATCGAGGGCGCGGATCGTCGCTTCGCCACGGCCATAGAGGCGGGAGATCTGGCGAAACTCGATGAGCGGGGCAGCGGCCATCTCGCGCCTCAGCCCTTGCGGACGGTCTGGTCGGTGATGACCCTGTCGCCCTCTTTCACGTCGCCCTTGATGATCACGGTGTTCTGGCCGTCCGAGGCGCCGATCTCGATGTTGATGGCCACGGGCTGGCCATTGCGCAGCAGCCAGATCGTGCGTTCGCGACCTTCCGGTTCGGGCGCGCTGGCAGGCGCCTGGCGGGGCGGGCGAAACAGGCTGAAGACACCGCTGCCGCCACCCGTCGTTTGGGTCGTGGCGGCCGGCGGGGAATAGCGCAGGCCGGCATTGGGGATGAGGAGGGCATTGTTCACCGACTGGACGACGATGTCGGCTGTTGCCGTCATGCCCTGGCGCAGCAGGAGATCGTCATTGGCCACCGACAGGATGCCCTTGTAGGTGACGACATCGTTGACGGTTTCGGCGGCGTAGCGGATCGAGGTGATTTTCGCTGGAAAACGTTTGTCCGGAAAGGCGTCGACGGTAAAGGTCGCAGCCTGGCCGACCGCGACCTGGCCGACATCGGCCTCATCGATCGAGACCTGCAGCTCCATCTGGCGCAGGTCGCCGGCGATCGTGAAGAGTGTCGGCGCTTCGAGCGAGGCGGCAACCGTCGCGCCCGGATCGACATTGCGCGACAGGACGATGCCGCTGATCGGCGAGACAATGGTTGCCTTGGACAGCGACAGTTTCGCCTGTTCGAGGGCAGCCTCTGCCGAGATGACATCTGCTTCGGCGCTCTGGCGTGCGGCAGACGCGGCCTGGAAGGTGTATTCGGCGGTGTCGAGATCCTGCTGGGTGGAGACACGGCTTAAGACCAGCGTTGTCAGGCGGTCGAGCTTGGCCTTGGCAGACTGCTCGTCGGCTTGAGCCTTGGACACGGTGGCACGGGCGGAGGCGAGGGCGGCTTCCTTGGCCTTCAGATCGGCATTCAGCTTGTCCGTGTCGAGCCGGGCGAGCACATCACCCTGCTTCACCTCGCTGTTGTAATCGACCAGCACTTCGCGGACCGTGCCGGATTGTTCGGAGGAGACATCGACCTGGACAGTCGGCTCGACCGAGCCGGTCGCGGTGACCAGAACCGTGAGGTTGCCGGGTTTCAGTTCTGAGGTCGTATAGCTCACCGTCGTGCCGCTCGCGGACCAGAGATAGGCGCCATAGCCGAGACCGGCGAGAATGAGCAGGACAAGGATCCGCAGGCCCCAGCGACGCTTCGGTCGGGCGGCAGAGGCGAGAATTGCCTTAAGCTCGTCGGTCTCGGGAGAGGTCGATGGGTTTGCGTTGTCGCTCACGTCTTGTCTTTCATTGTCATGCATCTGGCCTTGATCGTGCATCACGGCAGGGCCCTTGCCCTTGATCGCGGTCAAGCGGCATCTGTGTTCCATGGATATGGAGATAGACGTTCGGCGCGGAAATGACAGTGAAAGATTGGTAAGGTAGCGGCCAGTGCCTGCAAGCCCACCGGAACGGCCCCGGTGTCCGGCCTGTTTTGATTTCAGGCCGGGAGCAGCAGGCGGCTAGGCGCGGGCGTCATAGGCGACGCGAGCCGCATCAACTTCGGCCCGGTGCTCGATTGCCCAGGTGGCAAGATGGGAAAACCGGACGAAGAGGCTCTGGCCCAGGGGGCGCAGGCAATAATCCACGCGCGGCGGGGCGGTGGGCGTGACAATGCGTTCGATCAGGCCATCCCGTTCCAGCTTGCGCAGGGTCTGGGTCAGCACCTTCTGCGACACATCGGGGATGTCGCGGCGCAGTTCTGAGAAGCGGCGCGACGACAGATGCAGCGCCGCCATCACCAGGATCGACCATTTGTCACTGATCCCGTCCAGCACATGGCGCACCGGGCAGGTTGCCGGGTCGAGCGAGATTCCAGGTGTCTCGGGCAATTCCTTCGGGATCACGGCGTCCTCACGAGTTTCTGATCACGTAAGGATATGGTTACCAAAAAGTGCCTCCTTTATCAACTGCAACATTCCAAATAGAGTATTGGTATCGACTGGAAACCAACAGTTCGAATGAGAGCTCCCAGGACCTTTCCATCGATCCGATGCCGCCACGCTCTTGTCCCCGAAACCATCAAAACAGGAAACCTTCATGTCCGTTCTCAGAACCGGCGCGCTTGCGCTTGCGCTCACCCTTTCATCCCTTGCCGGAACCGCAATGGCGCAGGAATCCAACAAGGATTTCGTCGTGAAGGCGGTCACGGAGCTGTTTTCCAACAAGGATCTGACGGCGATCGACCGCTATTGGGCCGACAGCTACATGCAGCGTAACCCGGGTCTCGCCTCGACCAGCGCCGTGCTGAAGGAGGCGCTGAAGGATATGCCGGCCAACATGACCTATGAAATCGGCATGGTCATCGCCGAAGGCGATCTGGTGGCAATCCATGGTCGCTATACCGGCTGGGGACCGACGCCGCTGATCGTGGTGGACATCTACCGCGTCGAAAACGGCAAAATCGCCGAACACTGGGATGTCGGCCAGGACGAGGTGCTGGAAACCGCATCCGGCCTGCCTATGTTCGAACCGATGAAATAAGCCCGGGGCAGGGGCTGGGGCTGCAATGCTCGGCCCCTGCCGTTTCAAGTCGGCATTTGCCGGCCACGTCGACAACAGGAGACAGACCGTGACCGACCAGAGCAAGACCTCCGCCCGCCGCAGGTTCCTGAAATTTGCCGCCATGGTGCCGGCCAGTCTTGGCCTCTCGGTCTCCTGGGCCGAGGCACAGGAAGCGATGATCCCGACCGCGGACGACATGGAAGGGCCCTATTACATCAGCAACACCCCCGTGGTCCGCAACCTGAACCGTTTTGGCAAGCCGGGCGAAGTGATGCGGATCGCGGGCCGGGTGATGAATGCGGCGGCCCCGGACATGCCGGTGGCCGGCGCCAGGCTCGAACTGTGGCAAACGGACGGCCGGGGCCGCTATCACCCGCAGGCAAGGGGCGACTACAGCGATTTTCGCGATGAACAGATCGATCTCCGCGGCACCGTGATTGCCGATGCCGAAGGCCGGTTCGATGTGCTTTCGGTCTTTCCGGCGGAATACTGGCCCCGACCACCGCATATCCATTACTGGATCAAGGCGGACGGCTTTCGCCCTCTGGTGACCCAGCACTATCTCGACACGGGTCCCGGCAGACGGCCGCATCGCACCGCCCGCGTGCTTCGCAATCAGAGCCCGGCACTCTATCCGGCGCCGACATTCTATATCGAACCTGTCTGAGGCGCTGAGGATTGGGCAGCTTGCTTGATGGCAAGCTACCGTTCAAGCGGAGATGAAGCCTTCTCGGTGATACTGATTGGGGTTGGATGGCCTGCCAGTCTGATTGCGTCAACAGGTTGCCGTCAAATAGCTCTGATGAGCGCGCACCAAGGTAGGGCCGACTGGCTGGTTTATTGGCGGATGGGGTGGGATTCGAACCCACGGTAGGCTTTCACCTACGCCGGTTTTCAAGACCGGTTCCTTAAACCACTCGGACACCCATCCGGACGGGTGCGTTATGCGCAAAGCGGGGCGATTTGGCAAGGGTGGGGTGTGGGAATTGTCGGGACGGTTAGAGCTTGCGGCGGCGGCTCGTCGCCCTTGTCCGGACAGGCGGAAAGCGCCAGCTTAAACCATGCGTTAACCATGTTCGCAGCTATTGCCCCGGCAAAGTCATTCAAATTGTGACTTTTCCCATTTTGGCCATTTTTGCACAGGCTTCATTGCGCGCAAGTGAGCGGGGCATGGGGGCCTCGCAGATAGGGCGCAGATGATCAGCGTCCGCGATCTGAAGTGGGACACATGCATCTTGCGACGCGCGGCCGGCTGGCCATTTCCGGAAAGTGGCTGGGCATCGTGGTGCTTTGCGCCTTCACGGCCTCCTGCTCGACCACCAAGGACACGGCCGACAAGCCGAAGCGTTCGAAGGAATATTTCGCCGAGTCGGTCTATGGCGTGAAGGCAAGCCCTCGGGTTGTTGCGAGCGGTCCGATCCCCAAAGGCGGCGGGCGCTACATGGTCGGCAAGCCCTATGTGGTGAAGGGCAAGACCTTCGTGCCGAAGGAAAATCCGCGTTACGACAAGGTCGGCGTGGCCTCCTGGTATGGCGATGCCTTTCACGGCCGTATGACGGCAAACGGCGAGCTCTATGACAAGGAGCATCTGTCGGCGGCCCATCCGACCCTGCCGCTGCCGAGCTATGCACGCGTCACCAATCTCAGGAATGGCAGCTCGGTCATCGTGCGCATCAATGACCGCGGACCTTTTCACAAGGGCCGGATCATCGATCTCTCGAGAAAGACGGCCGATCTTCTCGACATGAAGCACAGCGGTACCGGCGAGGTTCGCGTGCAGTATATCGGGCCGGCGCGGATGGACGGGCATGACATGCCCTTTCTGATGGCTTCCTACATTCCGAAGGGGCAGCGCGGACCGGTCGTCGATCCGGGCGGTCAGATCGCTTCGGGCGTGATGGTCGCATCGAACGACGTGGCAGTGCCGCAGTTCCGACCGACGGTCGAGCCGACCTATCAGACAGCGCTTAGCGGCTCGACGCCGAACGGCGACGGCACTCCGCAGACGCTCGATGCCCAGGCGCTGATGCAGCAGGGAGGCGCTGTCGTTTCGGGCGACAGTTTCGCCGTGCTTCCGGATTTCGGGCCGATCCCGATGCCGCGGCCGCATCACATCGATGGTTATGATGGCTCTGGCTATGCCGCAGCCTATGTCGAGGCGAAGCCGCAGGCCGGGGCGCTTGCCTTCGACGCCATTCTCGTGCGCAATGAAGGCCTCACCGAGCGCTCGATTCTCGCCTCGGTCGCCAGTGGCGGCATCCGGCTCTCGCAGGGGCAATGATCCGTCGGCGACCGCAAGGGCAGGGTGCCGGATCCGCGAGCCCTGCCAGCCGAAGTGTGATGATGCGTTCCGTCTTTTCCGTTCTCGTCCTGCTGGTCTCACTCGTTCTGCCGCTGATGGCGGCAAGAGAGGGGTTGGCGCAGGCCGTTCCGGCACCGCAGCTGATCGAGACCAAGGCGGGGCAGGTCTATCTGGTCGAGGCATCCACCGGAACCGTCTTGCTTGCCAAGAACGAGCGGCAGAGTTTTGCGCCGGCCTCGCTTGCCAAGCTGATGACGCTCGAAGTGGTGTTCGATGCGCTGAAGAAGGGTGAGATCCGGCCCGATACGACCTATCCTGTCTCCGAGTTTGCCTGGCGCACGGGCGGTGCGCCGTCGCGGACCGCAACCATGTTTGCTGCGGTCAAAAGCCAGGTGCCGGTTGCCGACCTCATTCGCGGGATTGCGGTGCACACGGCCAATGACGGCTGCCTGATCATTGCCGAGGGCATGGCGGGATCGGAGGCAAAATTCGTCGAGCGGATGAATGCGCGGGCCGCCGAACTCGGTCTCGCCGACAGCCGCTTCGGCAATGCCACCGGCCTGCCGCATCCCGACAACAGGTCGACACTCTATGATCTGGTCAAGCTGTCGCGGCACCTCGTCGAGACCTATCCGGATCTCTACAAGACCTTCGCGCTGCCGGAATTCGAGTGGAACAAGATCCTGCAGCGCAACCGCAATCCGCTTCTCGCCTTCGGGGCGGATGGGTTGGGCACCGGCTTTGCCGAAGGGAGCGGCTTTACCATGGTCGCCTCGATGGAGCGCAACGGGCGTCGGCTGTTTCTGGGATTGAGCGGGGTTGCGACCGACAAGGAGCGGACCGAAGAGGCGATGCGGCTTCTCAACTGGGGCTTCGACAGTTTCGAGATGCGCACGTTGTTTCAAGCCGGCGAAGTGATCGGCGAGGCTAGCGTCTATGGTGGCGCGCAGTCGGCAGTGCCGCTGGTGTCGGCAAAGCCGGTCGAGGTCTATGTGCCGGTCAACAATCCAGAGCGGCTGCAGGCGCGCATCGTCTATCGCTGGCCGCTCAATCCGCCCGTCGTGGCCGATACGGAGATTGCAACGCTGAATGTCTTCTCCGGCGAGCGGCCGCTGGTCAGCGTACCCCTGAAGAGTGCTGCGGCCGTCGAGGTCGGGACGCTTGGCCAGCGAGCCTGGGACGCGGTGATCGAGCTGTTGTTCTTCTGGATCTGACGGAAAATTTGCAAGGCTGCTGTTCTTCGCGGTTTCGCGTGGCATCATCTTGGTTTAGAGCCGTAGGCAGGTCCTGAAGGGCAAAGAGTTCAGACGCCCCAGGCGGGAAGTAGGCAAGGCATTGGCGACGGCGCGCGGATTGTTCGTGAGTTTCGAGGGAGGCGAGGGGGCCGGGAAATCGACCCAGATCCGCCTGCTTGCCGAAGCCTTGCGCGCGGCCGGCCATACGGTGGTCACGACCCGGGAGCCCGGTGGATCGCCGGGCGCGGAGGCCTTGCGGCACGTCCTGCTCTCGGGTGCGGCCGAAGCCTTCGGCGTGCGGATGGAAGCGCTCCTGTTTGCCGCGGCCCGGGCCGATCATCTCGACTGCGTCATCCGACCGGCGCTTGCGCGTGGCGAGGTCGTGCTCTGCGACCGCTTCGTCGATTCCTCGCGGGTGTATCAGGGGGTGACCGGCAATATCGAGCCGCCGCTGATGGCCGCGCTCGAGCGCGTCTCGATCGGCGGGACGATGCCCGACGTGACGCTGGTTCTTGATCTGCCGGCCGAAGTCGGCCTGCAGCGGGCGCGAAGACGGGCGGGCGAAGAAGCCGAGGGGGCGTCACCCGACCGCTTCGAGAAGGAAAAACTCGAGATCCACGAAAAGCGCCGGCAGGGCTTCCTCGACATCGCCTCGCGTGAGCCGGATCGCTGCCGGGTGGTGGACGCGTCGCTCGACAAGGCACGGATCGCACGCGACATCCTCTCGGAGGTGCAGCTGGTCATCGCCAGGCTTCAAGGCTTGCGCCATGACGGCGGGCAGGCGGCTCGACCATGAGCGAGGAGAGGGCAGGGCTGCTCGACGGAGCGATTGCGCCCGTCAGCAATGTCAGGCTGTTCGGGCATGAGGCGGCCGAAGAGTTTCTGGCGCGCAGCTACCGCTCGGGCAAGGGACACCATGCGATCCTCATCGAAGGGCCGGAGGGTATCGGCAAGGCAACGCTTGCCTTTCGCTTTGCCAACCACATCCTGCGCCATCCGGATCCTGCCCATGCTCCCGAGGTGATTGCAGATCCCGATCCCGCCCATCCGGTGACCCGGCAGCTGGCATCGGGGGCGAGCCACAATCTCCTGCATCTGTCGCGACCGGTGGATGAGAAGACGGGACGCGTGCGCACCGCAATCACCGTCGACGAAGTGCGCAAAGCAGGGCATTTCTTTGCCCAGACCTCGGGCACGGGCAACTGGCGCATCGTGATCATCGATCCCGCCGATGATCTCAACCGCAATGCGGCCAATGCAATCCTGAAGATCCTCGAGGAACCGCCGAAGCGGGCGATGTTCCTGGTGCTCTCCCATGCACCGGGCAAGCTCTTGCCGACCATCCGCTCGCGCTGCCTGCCGCTCAAGCTGCACGAGCTCTCGCCGCAGGCGATGGATCAGGCGCTGGGGCAGCTGGGGCTTTCCATCCCCGCCGACAAGCGCGAAACGGTGCTGTCGCTTGCCAAGGGTAGCGTAGCGCGGGCGCTGAAGCTGGTGAATTACGGCGGTGCCGATATCCTTGATGCCTTCGAGCAGATGCTGGCCGCCTCGGGGCCGGCGCAGCGGAAGCTGATGTACAAGATCGCCGAGGCGCTGTCGGGCAAGGATAGCGAGGTTGCCTTCGGCTTCTTTGTCGAACATCTCGGTGATCATCTGGCCGAGACCGCGCGCCGCCTGGCACTCTCGGGCGATCTCGCCGCGGCGGAGCATTATGCGCGGCTGACATCGGTGATCAACGAGCAGCTGACCGTCGCCTCGGCCTATAATCTCGACCGCAAGCAGACCATGCTCGACGTGCTGGCGGCGATCGTGCGCTGAGGGCGGCGCGATCGGCTTCGTGGCGCTGCAGCAAAACGGATGTTCCTAAAGCCGCCGGAATGTTTTAAGAGCGTTCGACCCCATTTGTTTTTGCCGTTCATGGCCGGACCTTCCGTGCCGCCATTGTCCGGCCCGTGACATCGCAACCGACGAAAAGACAACAAGAAGCCATGAGCGATCCCTTCTTCATCACCACTGCCATCTCGTACCCGAACGGCAAGCCGCATATCGGCCATGCCTATGAGCTGATTGCGACCGACGCCATGGCGCGGTTCCAGCGGCTCGACGGCCGGGATGTGTTCTTCCTGACGGGCACGGATGAACACGGGCAGAAGATGCAGCAGACGGCGCGCGCGGAAGGCATTTCGCCGGAGGAACTTGCCGAGCGCAACTCCAACGAATTCCGCGCGATGGGCAAGCTGCTCAACGCCTCGAACGACGACTTCATCCGCACGACCGAAAAGCGCCATCACGAGACGGTACAGGAAGTCTGGCGCCGGATGGAGAAGAATGGCGACGTCTACAAGGGCGGTTATGCCGGCTGGTATTCGGTGCGCGACGAGGCCTATTACCAGGAAGAAGAAACCGAAGTTCGGCCCGACGGCCTGCGCTACGGTCCCCAGGGCACGCCGGTCGAATGGGTGGAAGAAGAGAGCTACTTCTTCAAGCTCTCGGCCTATGAAGACAAGCTGCTCAAGCTTTACGAGGAGCAGCCGGATTTCATCGGTCCGAACGAGCGCCGCAACGAGGTGATCTCCTTCGTCAAATCGGGTCTCAAGGACCTGTCGATCTCGCGCACCACCTTTGACTGGGGCATCAAGGTGCCCGGCGACGACAAGCATGTGATGTATGTCTGGGTCGATGCGCTGACCAACTACATCACCGCGACGGGCTATGTGGAAGATCCGAACGGCCCGCTTGCCAAATACTGGCCGGCCGACGTGCATATCATCGGCAAGGACATCATCCGGTTCCACGCCGTCTACTGGCCGGCCTTCCTGATGTCGGCGGGTCTGCCGTTGCCGAAGCGCGTCTATGCCCATGGCTTCCTGCTCAACAAGGGCGAGAAGATGTCGAAGTCGCTCGGCAATGTCGTCGATCCGGTGAACCTCGTGAACCATTTCGGCCTCGACCAGGTGCGCTACTTCTTCCTGCGCGAAGTTTCCTTCGGCCAGGATGGCAGCTATTCGGAAGAGGGCATCGGCACGCGCATCAATGCCGACCTCGCCAATGGCATTGGCAATCTTGCCTCGCGCTCGCTGTCAATGATCAACAAGAACTGCGAGGGCAGGGTCCCGACACCCGGTCCGCTCACCGCAGAAGACGAGGCGATCCTGAAGATTGCCGACGAGGCGATCGACATCTGCCGCGAGGAGATGGGCAAGCAGCAGATCCACAAGGCCGTTGCTGCCATCATCAACATCGTCAACGAGGCCGACCGCTATTTCGCGGCCCAAGCACCGTGGGTGTTGAAGAAGACCGACGAAGCGCGCATGGGCACGGTGCTTTATGTGACCGCCGACGTCGTGCGCCAGATCGCGATCCTGTTCCAACCGATCATGCCTGCGTCCTCGGCAAAGATCCTCGATCTCGTCGCTGTAGCAGCGGAAGACCGCGTGTTTGCGAAGCTCGGTGCAGCCGGTCGTCTGCAGCCGGGCACGGAACTGCCGGCGCCGTCGCCGGTCTATCCGCGCTACGTCGCCCCGGACGCGGGCAAGGCGTGACACGATGCTGATCGATACCCATTGCCATCTGGATTTTGCCGACTTCGACAGCGAGCGCGACGAACTGGTGACGCGCGCCCATCAGGCGGGCGTCAAACAGATGGTGACGATCTCGACCCGGGTTCGCAAGCTTGAGACCTTGCTGGTGCTGACGGAACGTTATCCGAGCGTTTTCTGCTCGGTCGGCACGCATCCGAACAATGCCGGCGACGAGCTGGATGTGACGGCGGACGAGCTGGTGCGGCTTGCGGAAAGTCATGAGAAGATCGTGGCGATCGGCGAGGCCGGGCTCGACTATTTTTACGATACGCAGAAGCCGGAGGACCAGAAAACCGGCCTGATCCGGCATATCGAGGCGGCGCGTCGCACGGGTCTACCGCTCGTCATTCACAGCCGCAGCGCTGACGAGGATATGGCTGCCATCCTGACCGAGGAAACAGGGAAGGGCGCCTTCCCTTTCATCCTGCACTGCTTCTCCTCCGGCCAGGGTCTGGCCGATACCGGCGTGGCACTCGGCGGTTACGTCTCCTTCTCCGGCATCGTGACTTTTCCGAAATCGGAAGAGCTGCGCGAAATCGCCAAAAGCGTGCCGATGGACCGTTTGCTGGTCGAGACGGATGCGCCGTATCTGGCGCCGAAGCGCTGGCGTGGAAAACGCAACGAGCCGTCCTATGTGGTGAATACGGCGGAGGTGCTGGCGGAGGTCAAGGGCGTGAGCTACGCGGAGATGGCCGAGATCACCACCGAGAATGCCTTCCGCTGCTTCTCGAAAATGCCGCGGGTGGCTTGAGGGAGCTTTGATGAAGGTCACGCGCCGGTTCACGCTGCTCGGTTGTTCCTCGTCTCCCGGCGTGCCCAGGATCAACGGCGACTGGGGCAATTGCGATCCCAACAATCCGCGCAACCGGCGGACCCGCGCATCCTTCCTGATCGAGCAGATCGGCGCCGATGGCGGCAAGACGACCGTCGTCGTCGATACTGGCCCGGATTTTCGCGAGCAGATGATCCGCGCCAAGGTCGAGCGTCTCGATGCCGTTGTCTACAGCCACGCGCATGCCGATCATCTGCATGGCATCGACGATATCAGAGGCTATTTCATCACGCAGAGAAACCGAATCCCGATCTATGCGGAGCCGTTCACCATGGCCCGGATCGAGGAAGGTTTCGGCTATTGCCTGAAGACGCCGCCCGGCAGCAGCTATCCGCCGATCGTTGCACCTGTCATTGTCGAGGACATGGACAAAGCAATCGTCATTGATGGCGCCGGCGGACCGATCGAACTTCTGCCGCTCGTCCAGCAGCATGGCGACATCATCTCGCTGGGCTTGCGGATCGGTGACGTGGCCTATTGCTGCGATGTCTCCGATTTTCCCGAGGAAACCGTCGCCAAGCTCTCCGGGCTCGATCTGCTTTACATCGACGCGCTGCAGTACCGGCCGCATCCGAGCCATCTGTCGCTCGAACAGGCACTCGGCTGGATCGAGCGTCTGGCGCCCAAACATGCGGTGCTGACCCATATGCATACGCCGCTCGACTATGAGACCGTGATGGGCGAGACGCCGCCGCATGTCGAGCCGGGCTATGACCAGTTTGTCACGGAATTTGAATGGGATATTGTGGTTTCCTGAGAAACTGAATGCGAATGCTGGCGTCGATCTATCAGGCGCTTTGGCTGACTTATGCTGCTTATAGATATGTCTTCTGGTTCCATAATCTATCTTATGCCACATTGTTTGTGGGTTTGTGGAGCTCGATCTGCAGGCTCCCCGGCTCCTAGAGATCCGCGACATGCAGGATGGTCTTGGCCGAAATTTCGGTCTCCTTGGGATAGCCGAAGGCATTGTTGATGTAGGTGACGCCGTCGATCGCCTTGTTGCGGTTGAGATGGCTGTGACCGTAGAAATGCTTCGTCGAACCGAGTGAGCGGATGCGGCGCTCCAGACGGTCTGTGCCCAACACCGGAAACAGCGCCTTGTGCTTTTCCGGATAGCGGGCCGGCATCAGGTCGATGCGTGGCACGAAATGCGAGACGCTGTAGACGGCGTCGAAGCCCGATGTGTCCGGGATCACATTCATGGCGTCGAAACGGGCCGCGACCTCGGCGGGTGTGAGGCCGTCCCAGTTGCATTTGTAAAAGTCCATCCAGCCGCGACGGATGGTCGGGCCGGGCTCGCCGAAGGAATAATCATACCAGGCGAGCAGCGGCACGATCAGGGTCTTGCCGAAGGCCACCGGTCGGGTCTCTATGCCGTAGCCGTGGCAGAGCGCGTTCAGCGTCTCGAACTTCTCGAAGGATGGGCCCTTCCCGCTTCTCGCCGTCCAGAGATCGTGATTGCCGGGAAGGAAAAGCAGTTTGCGATAGCGCGGTACGAGTTCGTCGAAACAGGCTTTGACGAGGTCGAGTTCGTCGGAGAGATCACCGGCAACGATCAGGACGTCATCGGTGAAATCGGCGCGGGACAGCGCTCGCAGCCGGTCGAGATTCTGCCGGTAATCGACGTGGAAATCGGATCCGAGGAAGAGGCGCATGCTCAGGGGATCCGCTGCGGTTTCGAAGACATCCTAGCCTTCTAATGGAATTTCACGCGACGGCAAGAGATGGCAGAGGTCGGGAAACCTCTGCCGCAGCGTATCAGTCGATAACGGCGGGCAAAGGCGGGGCCGAGACCCCTTCCCGCCATTCGCTGGCCAAGTTCAACGGCAGCGTGGCGCGTATGTCCTCGGCATTGGCGGCGATCACCAGCTCATAGTCTCCGGCCTCGGCGATCCAGGCGCGCGCTTGCGGATCGAAGTAGGCAAGGTCGCGGACGGCGATCGAGAGGGTTGCAGTTGCGGTCTCGCTGGCGGCGATATGCAGCTTCTGGAAAGCCTTGAGTTCCTGCACCGGACGCGGCAAGCGTGACGCCTTCGGCTTGACATAGAGCTGGACCAGTTCGGCTCCTGCCCGATCGCCGATATTCGTTACATCCACTTCGATGGCAACGCCCGCAGAGCCCATGTCACGACTTGAGGCGCGCGGCGCTGACCAGTCGAACCGGGTGTAGGAGAGGCCGTAACCGAAGGGGAAGAGTGGCTTGGGGCCGTCGGCATCGTGATGGCGGTAACCGACGGCAAGGCCCTCGGTGTAGACGACATGACCGTTTTCGCCGGGATAGGTCTTCGGGTCGCCAGTCATCGCGGAATTGTCGGTGAGACGCTGCGGGAAGGTCTGCGGCAGGCGGCCACCGGGCTCCGCCGCACCGAAGAGCACGTCGGCAATGGCATTGCCGGCTTCCTGGCCCGGATACCAGGCCTGAATGACGGCCGAGACCTTGTCGAGCCAGGGCATTTCGATGGGTCCGCCGGTCTGCAGCACCACGATGCTGCGCGGATTGACGGCTGCGACCTTCTCGATCAGTTCCTCCTGGCGACCGGGCAGACGCATGTCGGGCAGGTCGAGGCCTTCGGTGTCCCACTCCCCTTCCCGACCGACGAACAGCACGGCGATATCAGAGGCCCTCGCCTGTTCGACTGCAAGCTGGATGTCCTTGTCGGATGTGGGCAGTTCGACGCCGAAGCGAAGGGCACGAATTCGGATACCGGACTCGACCTCTGCCGGGGAGCGGTAGTCCACGCGGATCTCGTAGCTTTTCCCCGCTTCCAGGAAATGTTCGACGCGGATCTCCGTATTGCCATTGCCGAAGAAATTGTCGCCGCGCTTCCAGCCCTCATAGCTGTCGACCACAAGCACGTCATCGACATAGAGGCGGGCAAGCCCGGCATTGGCAAGGCCAAACAGGTGGTTGCCGCTTTCTTCCGGGCGATAGATCGTCTTCAGGCGGACGGAAAAGTCTTGCGGATCGAGCGAGGGCCTGGGCATGTCGAGCCAGAAGAAGTTCGAGATTTGCGCCTGGTCGCTATGGACCACCGGGCCTTCGCAGCGGGTGCCCTGGAAGAAGTCCAGGCTGATCTCGCCTTCGACCATGCGGGTCAGCCGATTGTTGCGGCAGCCCATGATGTGGCTGACGCGGTTGGTGCCGGAGAGCGCATTGCGGATGCCCTCAAACGGGCTCACCTTGTAATGGGCATTGATCTGGGCGCTGCCGCCGCCCATGACGCGTGGTTCTGCGGCATTGGGGCCGAGCACGGCGATGCGGTCGAGGGCCGACTTGTCGAGCGGCAGGATGCCGTCGTTCTTCAGGAGCACCATGCCTTCGGCGCCGAGCTCGCGGATCAGGGCGCGGTGTTCGGGGCGATCAACAGCTCTTTCGTCTGCCATGGAGGGATCGGCAAAGGCGCCGACGCGCTCAAGCAGCAGCAGGATGCGGCGGGCAGCGGCCTTGACGGTGTCTGCGGGCACCCTGCCCTCGCGGACGGCGGTGACCAGCTTTTCGCCGCGGTCACGGGTCGGGCCCGGCATTTCCAGATCAAGCCCGCCGATGACGGAGGCTTCCGTGGTATGCGAGCCGAACCAGTCGGACATGACGATGCCCTTATAGCCCCACTCCTCGCGCAGCAGTTCCGTCAGCAGCCAGCGGTTCTCGCTGGTCCAGACACCGTTCAGCCGGTTGTAGGAGGACATGATCGCCCAGACATCAGCCTTTTTCACCGCAGCCTCGAAGGGCGGCAGGTAGATCTCGCGCAGTGTCCGCTCATCCATGTCGGATGACATGGTCTGGCGTTCGATCTCGGATTCATTGCCGACGAAATGCTTGATCGTGGCGGCAATGCCTTGCGACTGCACGCCCTCGATATAGGCGACAGCCAGCGCCGAGGTCAGCATCGGGTCTTCGGAGTAGCATTCGAAATTGCGGCCATTGAGACCAGAGCGATGAATGTTGACGGTCGGTGCCAGCAGGACGCGGGCGCTCTTTGTTTTCGCCTCCTCGGCCAGCGCCACGCCCATCTCGCGGACAAGCTCCGGGTTCCAGGCAGCCCCAATACCGATGGCGGCAGGGAAGCAGGCGGACTTGACGCCGCCGACCAGCGAGCCGCCGCCGCGCGCGCCGTTCGGACCGTCGGTCACCTTGATCTTGGGGATGCCAAGGTGCTCGACTGCGACCGTCGTCCAGAAATCGGCGCCGGCAAGCAGGGCGACCTGCTCCTCAAGTGTCATCCGGTCGAGCAGGTCATCGATCATTGCAAGGCTCCTCATCTCGCAGTCGCGCTGGCGCATGTCGTCACCTCCGGCAACGTTGCAGCCAACTCATGGTCTCTGTTTTTAAGCGGCTTCACCCATACCTTGTCCAGCCCGCGCCAGACCAATCCAGCGGGTTTTGCTCACGATATCGCGATGAACGACATGAAACTGTCATGAGGTCTTTCCGACTGGGCGAATCGTCCTATCCTTTTATTTCGGACTTTCTGAAACAAGGGGATGATGATGCGCATGCGGATTGGACTTGCCCTGTCTCTTACGGTCGGCCTGCTCGCGGCGCCGGTCTTCGCCCAACAGGATGTAAAGGCAGAGGCAGCAAGCCTCGCCAAAGATGTGATCGAACAACAGATCACGGCCTTCCTCAATGACGATGCGACAACCGCCTATTCCTTCGCTTCGCCGGAGATCAAGTCGGTGTTTCCCAACGCGGAGCGGTTCTTCGAGATGGTGAAGAAGAGCTATGGTCCGGTCTATCGACCGGGCAATTATGCCTTCGGGCGCAATCAGGTGTCGCCCGATGGCACCGTTGCCTATCAGGAGGTGCTGATCTCGGCACCCGACGGCAAGGACTGGGCTGTCTATTACGAGCTGAAGCGCCAGCGTGACGGGCGGTTTGCCATCAATGGCGTGCGCATGAAGCGCGAGACGAACAGCCAGGGCATCTGAACCCTTGGGGCAGGACGATTGAGCGCCCTGCCCTCGATCACGCTCAGATCGGGTCGATGTCGCCACGGTTCCACGTCTCGATGGTTTCGGCCTTGAAATCCTCGAAGCGGCCTTCGGCAATCGCCTGGCGGATGCCCTGCATCAGTTCCTGATAGTAGCTGAGGTTGTTCCAGGAGAGGAGCATGCCGCCGAGTGCCTCGTTGGAACGCACGAGGTGGTGCAAATAGGCGCGCGAGTAATCCCGGGTCGCCGGGCAATTCGACTGTTCGTCCAGCGGGCGCATGTCCTCGGCATGGCGGGCATTGCGGATGTTGACCTTTCCGCGACGGGTGAAGGCAAGGCCATGGCGGCCCGAACGGGTCGGCATGACGCAGTCGAACATGTCGATGCCTTCGGCGACCGACTTCAGAATGTCGTCGGGCGTGCCGACACCCATCAGGTAGCGCGGCTTTTCAGTCGGAAGGACAGGCAGTGTGATGCGCAGCATGTCGAGCATCACAGCCTGCGGCTCGCCGACGGCCAGGCCACCGACCGCATAACCCTTGAGATCCAGCTTCTTCAGGCCTTCCGCCGAACGGATGCGCAAATTCGGCTGGTCGCCTCCCTGGACGATGCCGAACATCGCCTTGCCCGGCTGGGTACCAAAGGCGACGCGGCAGCGCTCGGCCCAGCGCAGCGACAGTTCCATGGCGCGTTCGATCTCGCGCGGTTCGGCAGGTAGTGCCACACACTCGTCGAGCTGCATCTGGATGTCGCTGTCGAGCAGGCCCTGGATCTCGATCGAGCGTTCCGGCGACATGTGGTGCAAGCTACCATCGACATGGCTCTTGAAGGTCACGCCCTGCTCGTCGAGTTTGCGCAGACCGGACAGCGACATGACCTGGAAACCGCCCGAATCCGTTAGGATCGGACCCGGCCAGCGGATCAGCTCATGCAGGCCGCCGAGACGGGCGACGCGCTCCGGACCGGGGCGCAGCATCAGGTGATAGGTGTTGCCGAGGATGATGTCGGCGCCGCCTTCCTTGACCTGATCGAGATACATGGCCTTGACCGTGCCGACGGTGCCGACGGGCATGAAGGCCGGGGTGCGGATCGTGCCGCGCGGCATGGTGATCTCGCCAAGGCGGGCCTTGCCGCTTGTCGCCTTCAGATTGAACGTGAAATTCTCGGACATCGGTCAGTCGTCTTTCCGGAAGAGCAGGCTGGAATCGCCGTAGGAATAGAAGCGGTAACCGGTCTCGATGGCGTGGGCATAGGCCGCACGCATCGTATCGAGGCCGGAAAAGGCGGATACCAGCATGAAGAGCGTGGATTTGGGCAGGTGGAAATTGGTCATCAGCATGTCGACCGCCTTGAAGCGGTAGCCGGGCGTGATGAAGATGCCGGTCGCCCCCGACCAGGCGGGGATGTGGCCACCCTCTTCGGCGGCACTTTCGAGCAGGCGCAGCGAGGTGGTGCCGACGGCGATGATCCGGTTGCCGCGGGCACGAACGGCGTTGAGAGCGGCCGACGTCGACGGCGAGATATAGCCGATTTCCTCGTGCATCTTGTGCTCGGCGGTATCGTCGGCCTTGACCGGCAGGAAGGTGCCTGCGCCGACATGCAAGGTCACAAAATGGCGCTCGATGCCAGCGGCGTCGAGTTTGGCAAAGAGTTCGGGGGTGAAATGCAGGCCGGCGGTCGGGGCCGCGACCGCACCCTCCTCGCGAGCGTAGATGGTCTGGTAGTCGGCGCGATCCTTTTCATCCTCCGGCCGCTTGGCGGCGATATAGGGCGGAAGCGGGATGTGGCCGACGGTGGCAATCGCCTGGTCGAGATCGGGGCCTGACAAATCGAAGGCGAGATCGATTTCGCCGGCCTCGCCCTTTTCGGCGACCGTCGCCACCAGAGAACCCGCGAGACAGGCGGCACTATCGCCCTGCCCCACACCGAAATCGATGCGGTCGCCGACCTTGATGCGCTTCCCAGGCTTGGCAAAGGCCTTCCAGCGATTGGCAGCCACGCGCATGTGCAGCGTGCAGGAAACGGCGATTTCCTCGGCACCCTCACGATGACGGATGCCTTCGAGCTGGGCGGGGATCACCTTGGTATCGTTGAAGACCAGTGCATCGCCGGGCTTCAGGAAGGAGGCAAGATCATAGACATGATGGTCTTCGAGAACCGGGTCGCCATTCGGGCGCACCACCAGGAATCGCGCATGGTCACGCGGGCTTGCGGGCCGCAGCGCAATATTGTCTTCCGGCAGGTCGAAGTCGAAGAGATCTACACGCATTGCTTCACATCAGGTCTGGATTGACGGGTTTAAACGCGAAAACCCGCCCGGGTGCCATGCACCGAGGCGGGCTTCCGTAGAAGAAGCCGATCAGGCGTCGGCAGCGACCTTCATCGAGACGATCGAGTCGGGATCGCGCACAGGCTCGCCCTTCTTGATCTGGTCGATGACGTCCATGCCCTCGATGACCTGACCCCAGACGGAGTATTGCTTGTTGAGCCAGGGTGCATCGGTGAAGCAGATGAAGAACTGCGAATTGGCCGAGTTCGGGTTCTGCGAACGGGCCATGGAGCAGGTGCCGCGGACATGCGGCGTGGCCGAGAATTCGGCCTTCAGGTCAGGCTTGGAGGAGCCGCCCATGCCGGCGCGGCCCGGGTTGAAGCTTTCTGCACCCTGCTTGCCGTACTGGACGTCGCCGGTCTGAGCCATGAAGTCTTCGATGACGCGGTGGAAGACAACGCCGTCATAGGCGCCTTCACGCGACAGTTCCTTGATGCGGGCGACATGGCCGGGGGCCAGATCCGGGAAGAGCGCAATCACGACCTTGCCCTTGGTGGTTTCCATCAGGATGGTGTTTTCCGGATCCTTGATCTCGGCCATGGGGGTTCTCCTTGGTTGGGGCTTGTCGCCCTTTTGATATCAGTTGCGACCGACGGTGACCTTGACCATGCGGTCGGGATCGGTGACCTCGCCGTTGCCGCCTTCGCCACGCTTGATCTTGTCGACGAATTCCATGCCGGAGACGACCTGGCCGACGACCGTGTACTGGCCGTTCAGGAAATCGCCATCGGCGAACATGATGAAGAACTGCGAATTGGCGGAGTTCGGATCCTGGCTGCGGGCCATGCCGACCGTGCCACGGACGAAGGGCTTGTCCGAAAACTCGGCGGGCAGATCCGGCAGGCTCGAGCCGCCCGTGCCGGCACGGCCCGGCTCGAAGCCATTCTCCATGTCGCCGAACTGGACGTCGCCGGTCTGGGCCATGAAGCCCTCGATCACGCGGTGAAACGCAACGTTGTCATACTCGCCCTTGGAGGCGAGTTCCTTGATCTGAGCGACGTGCTTGGGGGCGACATCCGGCGCCAGCTGGATCACGACCGGGCCGTCCTTCAGCTGGATGGTCAGGAAGTCCTCGTTGGACTGGGCCTGGGCGGCGCCGAAGCCGGCGATGGCCAGCACGAATGCGGTTGCGAGTTGGACGAGCTTCATGATCACTCCCGTTTGGATATTGCGGCTCAGCGGCCGTATCTGGAATTGAGGGCGGCCAGCACCGGGGCCGGCACGAAGGCGCTGACATCTCCGCCCATGGCGGCGATCTGGCGGACCAATGTGGCGGTAATGGGCCGCGAGGCGGTGGCGGCCGGCAGGAACACGGTCTGCAGTTCCGGCGCCATCTGGGCGTTCATGCCGACCATCTGCATCTCATAATCGAAATCTGTTCCGTCGCGCAGGCCGCGAATGATGACCCGGGCGCCATGCCGGCGGGCGGCATCGACGGCGAGATCGGCGAAGGACACGACTTCCAGATCCCCTGCCCGGCCCGGCAAGACTTCTTTCAGGGAGGCGCGGATCAGATCGGCACGCTGCTCGAAGGTAAAGAGCGGCGCCTTGCCCGGATGGGTGCCGATGGCGACCACCAGGCGATCAACGATGTTCAGCGCCTGAACAAGAACGTCCAGGTGGCCGTTGGTCATCGGATCGAAAGAGCCAGGATAGAAAGCGGTCGCCATGAGAACCCGTGTTTTGGTTTCGCCCGCCTTTTGTCACGGAAGCCGGGATATCGCAAGCACCCAACGGCCTGCCTTGCGTCACGCTTTTGCCAGATGCGAACCCTGCCCGCTGCGCTGAACGACAGATGAACGCGTCATTCAAGGCGGCTTCAGACGGCTTCCACTATTCCTGAAGCATCAACCGAACCGCGATACCCCAAGGATGTTCCGATGCTCGTTCTTCTGATTGCCTCCGCCATTGCCGCCTCGCTGCTCATCGAGCTCGGCCTCATGGTTGCGCGGGAGTGGATGGAAGCGTCACAGTTCCGTCACGAAGATGAACCGCAGATGAACGGCGTGTTCAAGAGGACTTCAGGCGGCGGTTGGTAAACATCTTCCTACACTGTGCGGGAACTATTTTCGCACGCAAACATTTTACGGCTGCGAATGCCGGCATTCAAAGGACTAAAGCAATGCATGACAAGGTTACCCTGATCAACCTCGTATGGATGATGATGATGACTGCCATGGTTGCCACCTCCGCAACCTTCTACGTCAAGGACAGCAGTGATGCTTCGTTCTACGGTCCTCCGATGACGGCACGCTACCACAGCTTCGGCCATTAATCGGATCTCAAATCTTCTCCGCTAGAAGCACAACATCACGCTGAACAAGAGAAAGGAAAAGGCCATGTTTCTGACGCTTACGGTTCTTGCCGCTCTGATCAGTGGCATGTTTGTCGCCTCGGTCGTGTCCACGATCACGGCTCTCAAGCGCGAGAATGACGATTTCCGGGCCATGATGGAGCGCCGCAAGGCCTTCTGAGACCGATCCCAAGCGGTCACAGTCGGTGGATCCACACGCCGGCCCAAACAAGACCGCATCAAACTTGATGCAGACCTCCAGCAAAAAGCCCGCTCGGATCACAAGTCCGGCGGGCTTTTCGTTTGTTCATGTCTCCATGCGAAAACCGGCCCGTGCGGGCCGGCTCACATTCATTCGGTCGGGGCTTCGCCAGTATCGGTCGCCGGCTCAACGCCGCCCACGCCTTCACTGCCCTCTGCGGCCTCTGTCACCTCATCGTCACCTTCCGGTTCCGTGATGCGTTCGACCGATACGACCTTTTCGTCCTTGGCGGTGGAGAAGATCGTGACACCCTTGGTGGCGCGGCTTGCGATGCGGATACCGTTGACCGGCACGCGGATCAGCTGGCCACCGTCGGAGACCAGCATCAGCTGGTCGGTATCCTCGACCGGGAAGGCTGCGACGAGTTCGCCGATCTCCGCCGTCTTCGAGGTGTCGGTGGCGCGGATACCCTTGCCGCCGCGACCGGAAGTACGGAAGTCGTAGGACGACGACCGCTTGCCGAAACCCTTTTCCGAGACCGTGAGGACAAACTGCTCGCGGGCCTTGAGCTCCTGATAGCGCTCTTCGGAAAGTTCGCCTTCGGCTCCGACTTCCTCGCCGACCAGGGCGATATCGTCTTCGTCGACGCCCAGGGCGCGGCGCTCGGCGGCGGACCGCTTGAGATAGGCCGCACGCTCCCATGGTTCGGCATCGACATGGGCGACGATCGTCATCGAGATCAGGCGGTCACTGTCAGCGAGCGTCAGACCGCGGACACCGATCGAATTGCGGCCGGCAAAGACGCGCACTTCATCGACCGGGAAGCGGATCGCCTGGCCCAGCGCCGTCGTCAGCAGCACGTCATCATGCTCGGTGCAGGTTTCGACGCCGAGGATTTCGTCGCCCTCTTCCTCGAGCTTCATCGCGATCTTGCCGTTGCGGTTGACCTGGATGAAGTCGGAAAGCTTGTTGCGGCGAACTGTGCCACGGGTCGTCGAGAACATGACGTCGAGGTTTTCCCAGCTCGTCTCGTCCTCGGGCAGCGGCATGATCGAGGTGATGCGCTCGCCGGGCTCCAGCGGGAACATGTTGATCATCGCCTTGCCGCGCGACGTCGGGGTGCCGATCGGCAGGCGCCAGACCTTTTCCTTGTAGACGATACCGCGCGAGGAGAAGAACAGCACCGGCGTATGGGTGTTGGCGACGAAGAGACGGGTCGCGAAATCCTCGTCCTTCATGGCCATGCCCGAGCGGCCCTTGCCGCCGCGACGCTGGGCGCGATAGGTCGTCAGCGGCACGCGCTTGATATAACCGGCATGGGACACGGTGACGACCATGTCTTCGCGGGCGATTAGGTCCTCGTCGTCCATATCCGGACCGCCATCGACGATCTGGGTGCGGCGCGGCGTGCCGAATTCATCACGGATCGCCTTGAACTCGTCCTTGACGATCTGCTGGATGCGAATGCGCGACGACAGGATATCGAGGTAATCCGCGATTTCGGCGCCGATCTTGTTCAATTCCTCGTCGATTTCATCACGGCCGAGAGCCGTCAGGCGGGCGAGACGCAGCTCGAGGATGGCGCGCGCCTGCTCTTCGGAGAGATTGTAGGTCAGGTCATCGTTGATGCGATGGCGCGGATCGTCGATCAGGCGGATCAATGCTTCAACGTCATGGGCCGGCCAGCGGCGCGTCATCAGCTGTTCGCGGGCAGTTGCCGGATCCGGCGCATTGCGGATGAGCGCGATGACTTCGTCGATATTGGCAACGGCAATTGCCAGACCGACCAAGACATGGGCGCGCTCGCGGGCCTTGCGCAGCAGATACTTGGTGCGGCGGCTGACGACATCCTCGCGGAAGGCGACGAAGGCCCTGAGCATGTCGAGCAGCGTCAGCTGTTCCGGCTTGCCGCCGTTCAGCGCCACCATGTTGCAGCCGAAGGAGGTCTGCAGCGGGGTGTAGCGGTAGAGCTGGTTCAGAATGACATCGGCATTGGCATCGCGCTTCAGCTCGATGACGACGCGGTAGCCTTCACGGTCGGATTCGTCACGCAGGTCGGAGATGCCCTCGATGCGCTTTTCGCGCACCAGTTCGGCCATCTTCTCGATCATCGTCGCCTTGTTCACCTGATAGGGGATCTCGGTGATGATGATCTGTTCGCGATCGCCGCGCATCGGCTCGACGCGGGCAACACCGCGCATGACGACCGAGCCGCGGCCGGTCTCATAGGCCGATTTGATGCCCGAGCGGCCGAGAATCATGGCGCCGGTCGGGAAGTCGGGACCGGGAATGATCTGCATCAGCTCGGGCAGCTCGATCGCCGGATTGTCGATGAGGGCCGTGCAGCCGTCGAGGACTTCGGTCAGATTGTGCGGCGGGATATTGGTCGCCATGCCGACGGCGATGCCGCCGGCGCCGTTGACCAGCAGGTTCGGGAATTTCGCGGGAACGACGACCGGCTCCGACATGGTGCCGTCGTAGTTGTCGCGGAAATCGACGGTTTCCTTGTCGAGGTCGTCGAGCAGCGCGTGGGCGACCTTCTGCAGACGGCATTCCGTGTAACGCTGGGCCGCCGGCGGGTCACCGTCGACAGAGCCGAAGTTGCCCTGGCCGTCGATCAGCGGCATGCGCAGCGACCAGTCCTGCGCCATACGGGCGAGCGCGTCGTAGATCGCGGCGTCGCCATGCGGATGGTATTTACCCATCACGTCACCGGTGACGCGGGCGCTCTTGACGTATTTCTTGTTCCAGTCGAGCCCCAGTTCGTTCATGCCGTAGAGGATGCGGCGGTGCACCGGCTTCAGGCCGTCGCGCACGTCAGGCAGCGCGCGGCTCACGATGACGCTCATGGCGTAATCGAGATACGACCGCTGCATTTCCTCCATGATGGAAATCGGCTGGATGTCGGACGGGAACTTGCCGCCGCCGGGAGTGCTTTGCTCAGTCAAATCAGGTCACGATCTCTGTTCGGAATCACTGGGGATTTTATAGCGGAACAGGCGGGGGAGCGCCAATTTTGCACCCGGTTATAAACAGGCTTTTGCGGCGCCGGAAAGGCATTTCTCCCAATATGTTGGGGGCGCCGCTTGCAAGGGTACCAGCGCTTCGGCTTTATGAGTGCTTCAACGTGAGAAAGACCCGAGTATGGCCGTTACCGAAACGATGATCAGCGCCTTCACGACCCTCCTGGTCACCGTCGACCCGCCGGGGCTTGCGCCGCTCTTCCTCGGGCTCACCCAGGGCATGACACGCGCGCAGCGCCAGCAGGTGGCGATCCGCGGCTCGGTGATGGGCTTTGCCATTCTGACGGTCTTTGCGCTGTTCGGCGCCAGCATTCTCGGCGCACTCGGCATCTCCATGGGTGCCTTCCGCATCGCCGGCGGCCTGATGCTGTTTGCGATCGCCTTCGAAATGATCTTCGAGAAGCGCAACGAGCGGAAGGAGAAAACCACGGGCGACGCCATCACCAAGGATCACATCCACAATCTTGCGGTCTTCCCCCTTGCGATTCCGCTGATCGCGGGTCCGGGCGCGATTTCCGCGACGGTGCTGATCTCTGGAACGATGGAGGGCTGGGTCGGCAAGGCGCAGCTCGTGGCCGTGATCGCCGTGGTACTCGGCCTGGTCTTCGTCTCGCTCTATCTGGCCGAGCGGCTGAACCGTTTCCTCGGCGTCACCGGCCGGGCGCTTTTGACCCGCCTTCTCGGCGTCCTGCTGGCGGCTCTTTCGGTGCAGTTCGTGGTCGACGGCGTGAAGTCCGCCTTTGCGGGCTGACGACCCTACCCCGACGATAAGGCAATTCGGCAATCAGCTAATTTTCACATCGGCGCACTGAGTTTGCTGAATCATCAAATGAAAATGGGGGCCGAAGCCCCCATCAAACCTTGCCGCTCGGAGAGTTCTCAGAACGGGATGTCGTCGTCGAGATCGCGCGAGAAGCCGCCCGAGGGAGCGCTGCCGCCACGGCTTGCGCCACCCGAGG
>LFEF01020171.1_pt1 | contig 36558 bp, 38 predicted proteins | sample 619371 | NCBI WGS metagenome assembly LFEF01 (sample SAMN03014291, study PRJNA259931) | freshwater metagenome | biome: lake; feature: waterbloom | place: China: Taihu Lake | collected 2006-08 | depth 0 m m
CTTAGTGCAGGCTCAAGCTAACAAGCCGAAATGCCAAGTTTTCGGGCAGCGGTGACCCTTCAAGTTCAGCTCTCAATAAACCACTCCGATGCAACACAAGCAACCCATGCCGAGTTGGCCAGAAACCAGTCCGATTACTCAGCGTCTTCAGACCTGGCTTCGCGCGACAGCAGGCGCATCACGCCTTCTCCGGGGCTTAAACCCTCGAACAGCACAGAATTCACCGCCGACGTAATCGGCATATCAACCCCCAATTCCGCAGCAAGTTGTTTGACCACAGGCGCGCATTTCACACCTTCGGCAACCTGCCCCAATTCCTGAAGAATGGTGTCCAGGGACTTGCCTTGGGCCAACATCAAACCGACTCGCCGGTTGCGAGACAAGTCGCCAGTGCAAGTGAGTATGAGGTCGCCAAAGCCAGAGAGCCCATTGAGAGTTTCAGCCTGCGCACCCAAAGCCACGGCCAGGCGCTTGATTTCAGCCATGCCGCGAGTAATCAAAGCTGCACGTGCATTCAACCCCAGTTGCATGCCATCACAAATACCGGTGGCCACCGCCATAATGTTTTTAACCGCACCGCCCACTTCTGCACCAACCAGGTCGTCAAGCTCGTATACACGCAAAGCCGCATGATGCGCAGCCCGCACCATGGCTTGACGGGTGGACTCGTCAGCGCTGGCTGCGGTGAGTGCACAAGGCAGGCCGCGAGCCACTTCTGCGGCAAAGGAAGGGCCGGTTAAGGCGCCACCATAGGGCTTGCCCAACACCTCTTCAACCACTTGGTGTGGCATTTGGCCGGTGCCCACTTCAAAGCCCTTGCACAACCACACCAGTGGTGGCCATTGTTCAATGGGCGCAATTTCAAGCAATTGCACCAGTGTTTGGCGCAATGCGCCCATGGGCGTGCCCAACACCCAAAGCGCGTCGGATTGACCAAGGGCATGCCGGGCAGCCACCGGAAAATCGGCCTGCACTTTCAGCGTGGGGGAAAGTTTGATACCCGCAAGATAACGCGGGTTTTCGCGTTGGTTGGCAATGGATTGAAGCACCGCCGCATCGCGCCCCCACAGCACCACGTCGTGTGCAAACGACATGTGGGCAGCCACTGCGGTGCCCCATGCCCCCGCACCGAACACGGTGATGTTCATGCGCGCCACCAATTACGCTGTGGTAATGATGCCGGAACCGTTTTGCTTGGCAGCCTGTTCCTGGGCTGCGGCCAAACGCTGCTGGTAAAACTGCTCGAAATTGATGTCGGACAAATGCACAGGCGGAAAGCCGGTGCGGGTGATCAAGTCGGCCACGTTGGCACGCAGGTAGGGGTAAATCATGTTGGGACACAAAATGCCCAACAGTGGGTCGAACTGCTCTTCGGGTACGTTTGAAATTTCAAAAATACCGGCCTGCTTGCACTCCACCAGGAAAGCGACTTTCTCATCGATTTTGGCGGTCACGGTCACTGTAACTTCAGACTCGAAAATGTTTTCGGCCAAGCGTTGTGCGCCCACATCGACAGCCACTTCAATTTTGGGCGGATTCTTCTCGAGGAAAATTTGTGGTGCGTTGGGCAGCTCCAATGACGCGTCTTTGATATACACGCGTTGCATTTGAAATACTGCTTCTGAATTCTGTTCGGCCATTTGCTGGCTCCTATGGATTGAATGAGTAGGGTTGGGGGAAATTAGCTGGGTTGCCCCAGCAAAGGCAACAGCTTGCCAGCACGGTCAAGGTCGAACAGATCGTCGCAGCCGCCCACATGTGTGCTGCCGATATAAATTTGCGGCACTGTTCGCCGGCCAGTTTCGGCCATCATTTTTTCTTTCTGGGATGGATCGAGATCGACCCGGATTTTCTCGATATTCTGCACGCCACGCTCGTTCAACAAGCGTTCGGCACGTACGCAAAACGGACACACTGCGCTGGTGTACATGCGAACAGGGGCTTGAATGGTGCTCATGTGTATTCCTTGACTACTTGTGTTTACTGCAACTGGGCTTGCTTTTACTTCGCAACCTGTTTGGTGGCTTTGGGTGTTTTTACCTTGGGCGCGGCATCGGCGGCAGCCTCTTGTGCTTTTTTGACGGGCAAGCCAGCTTCTTTCCAGGCATTGATGCCACCATCGAGAACAAACACGTCGGTGTAACCCGCTGCCTTCAACACGGTGGCAGCTGCGCCAGAACGTGCGCCGGTTTGACACAACACGATCAACGGGGTTTCCTTGGTTTTTGCCAAGGTGCCGGCTTTTTCTTTCAGGTCTTTGATGGCCATTCGCTTGGAGTTGGGCACCACACCCGAGTTTTTGACGAAATCGTCGTCTCGAATGTCAACCAGCACTGCCTTCTTTTGGTTGATCAACAGTGTGGCTTGGGGCACCGTGACACGGGTGCCGCCACCTTTGGTCAACAAGGGCCAAATCAACATGAGGCCAGAACCAAAGGCCAAGGCGATGAGCCAACTGTTTTGAATCAGAAATTCCTGCGACATAAATCCTGCAATGAGTGGGTCTTGATGGATTGGTCATTATATCCCCTTGAATCGAGGCTAAAATGGAGGTTTGCCTAATTAGACAGCAACTTAAAGGCCACAAACATGTACAAACTCGTATTAATGCGCCATGGCGAAAGCCAATGGAACCTGGAAAACCGCTTTACCGGCTGGGCCGACGTAGACCTGACTGACAAAGGCCGCGAAGAAGCCCGCAAGGCAGGCGACCTCCTGAAGGCCGAGGGCTATAGCTTTGATGTGGCCTACACGTCTGTTTTGAAACGTGCCATTCGCACCCTTTGGATTGCTCTGGATCAAATGGACCAGATGTGGCTGCCCGTGGTACATGCCTGGCGTTTGAACGAGCGCCATTACGGTGACTTGCAGGGCCTGAACAAATCTGAGACTGCCGCCAAGTTTGGTGAAGAGCAAGTGCTGATTTGGCGACGTGCCTACGCGATTGCCCCGAATCCACTGAAAGTGGATGACCCCCGTTTTGCTGGCAACGACCCCCGCTATGCGAAGCTGAAACCCGAGGAAATTCCACTCACGGAATGCCTGAAAGACACGGTAGACCGTGTTGTCCCGCTGTGGAAAGAGGGTATTGCCCCAGCCATTAAAGCCGGCAAGAAGGTGTTGATTGCTGCGCACGGCAATTCATTGCGTGCCTTGATCAAGTACTTGGACAACCTGAATGAAGAAGACATTTTGCAGGTGAACATCCCAACTGCACGTCCCTTGGTTTACGAGCTTGATGAGAACCTGAAACCCATTCGCAGTTATTACTTGGGCGATCAGGCTGAAATTGAAGCGGCCATGGCTGCCGTGAAAAACCAGGGAAAGGCCAAGTAAACACAGGTGCGTAACTACTCCAAGCTGATTCGTTGTACCCGTGGTGGGCTAGGTGCCGTATTGGCCCTGCTCACCCTGACTGCCACCGAACCTGCCCGGGCGCAAAGCAATGTGCGCGACCCGGCGGGCGTGAAGCAGGAGCGCGACGAAGTGCGCCGAAAACTGGATGCATTGAAAAAAGAAATCAATGAAACCAGCGGTGAGAAAAAGCAGGCTGCCAAAGCACTTAGCCTGCTTGAGCAGCGGCTTGAAAAAACCCAGAACCGCCTGAAAGCCCTTGATCAGGATAGGGACGCACTGGAAACAGACATCAAAAAACTGAACCAGGAAGAAGGCCAGCTTCAACAAGACCTGGAGAGTACCCAGGCGCGTTTGGCCGAGGTGATGCGCAACCAGTATCGCAGGGTGGAGGTGAACCCGACACAAGCGTGGTTGGCAGGCAAGTCAGCCAGCGAAGCTGCACGCGAAAGTTACTGGTATGAAAGAATTTCAGCCGCAGAGCGTGATTTGGCTGCGCGGCAAGCAGCGCAAGCCCGTGAACTCGAGTCCATTCGACTGGGCCTTGAGAAAAAGCAGGAAAGGCTCGAAAACACCATTGCAGATCAAAACAAAAGCCAGCGCGAGTTGGTGGCACAGCGCGAGGAGCGCAACCAGCTGATCGCCGACCTGAACTCGAAACTGAAAAACCAGGAGCTTGAGCGCAAGCGCCTGCAACGCGACGAATCGCGGCTAAGCAATGTGATCACCGAATTGACGCGCGCCATTGAAGAGGCAAAGCGCAAACAGGCACTGGCGGCGCAACAACAAAAGCAGCAGGGCCAGTCGGGAAGCACGCCCAAGTCGGCAGGAAAGGCACCCAGCAAACCAGATTACTCACCCCCACCGCCCATGCCCAGTACGGGTGAGTTTGCAAAACTGAAAGGCAGACTGGTGTTGCCAGTGCAAGGCACCGTGGCTGGCCAATTTGGGCAAACCCGATCAAAAGACGGGCAAGGCCCTTCCTGGAAGGGGATTTTTATTGCCACTGAGGCAGGGCAAGCAGTTCGGGCGGTTGGTGCAGGGCGCGTGGTGTTCTCGGAATGGCTGCGCGGATTCGGCGAAATCGTGATCATTGACCACGGCGACCAGTTTTTGAGCGTTTATGGCAACAATGGTAAATTAATGAAAAGATCAGGGGATTCCGTGAAAGCGGGTGACACCATTGCTGAAACTGGCAACAGCAGTGGTAATCTTGATACAGGTTTATATTTTGAACTAAGGCATCAGGGACAACCCTTCGATCCTATTTCGTGGACCAAAGGTCGGTAGGAATTATGCGTCAAAAATTGCGGCAAATCAGTTTGGTATCAGTCGGTGTAGTGGCCGGCGTGTTGGTCAGCGTGGGTATTAGCGCAGTGGCCCAACGGCAGCAGCCCGAGGCGTTGCCCTTGAGTGAACTGCGCCAGTTCACCGAAGTTTTTGGCGCAATCAAGAGCTTTTATGTGGAGCCCGTGGGCGACGACAAGTTGTTCAATGGCGCCATCAGCGGCATGGTTGCCAACCTGGACCCGCATTCAAGTTACCTGGATGCAGAGGCTTTCAAGGAACTGCGCGTGGGTACGCAAGGTGAATTCGGTGGCTTGGGCATTGAGGTGGGCACCGAGGACGGCTTTGTGAAAGTCATTTCGCCGATTGAAGACACCCCCGCGGCCAAGGCTGGTGTGAAGGCAGGTGACCTCATCGTGAAAATTGATGACAAGCCAACCAAAGGCATGAGTTTGTCCGATGCGGTTAATTTGATGCGCGGCAAGCCGAAAACCGAGATTCGCCTGACTTTGCTGCGCAAGGACGTGGAAAAGCCGATCGAGGTCAAAATTATTCGCGATGTCATTCGCGTGCAAAGCGTTAAATCCAAAATGCTGGACGATGGCATCGGGTACGTTCGTATTACGCAATTTCAGGAACACACTGGCGAGTACCTGGTGAAGGCCATCAATACATTGCAGGCCAAAACCCCGATGAAAGGCTTGGTGCTGGATTTGCGCAACGATCCGGGTGGTTTGCTCAACGCGGCAGTGGGCGTGAGCGCAGCGTTTCTGCCACAGAACACATTGGTAGTGTCTACCGATGGTCGCACCGAGGACTCCCAACGCAAACTGGTGGCCGGACCTGAAGACTACTTGCGTGGCCGCGAGAAAGACTACCTGAAAGAATTGAGCCCGATTGCCAAAACCGTGCCGATGATTGTGGTGGTGAACGGTGGCTCGGCCTCGGCCTCTGAAATTGTGGCCGGTGCCCTGCAAGACCATGGCCGCGCCAAGGTGCTGGGCACCCAAACATTTGGCAAGGGCTCGGTGCAAACCATTTTGCCGCTGAACAACAACACAGCGATCAAGTTGACTACTGCGCGTTATTACACGCCGAGTGGCCGCAGCATTCAGGCCAAAGGCATTGAGCCCGATTACGTGGTCACCGAAACCCCGGAAGGTGACATTGTTGAGCGTGTTCGCGAAGCTGACCTGACCCGACACTTGAGTAATGACAAGGGTGAGGAAACACCCAGCTCCAAAACCCCAGACACTAACAAGAACGCGGACATGAAACCGATTGTGTTCGGCGAGAAGGACGATTACCAATTGCAGCAAGCCCTGAATTACCTGAAGGGCAAGCCCGTGGTGCAAAACCGCAAGGCAGCACAAACTGCCAAGTCTGCCAAGTAAGCCACCCCGATAACGGCTTGAACGTGGAACTACGGGACTTGAATGACGAGGAGTTACTTCGGTACTCCCGTCATATTCTTCTGGACGAAATAGGAATCGAAGGGCAATCACGCATTGCCAGTGCGAAGGTACTGGTGGTGGGTGCTGGTGGATTGGGCTGCCCCAGTGCGCTTTACCTGGCCAGCGCGGGTGTGGGCACCATTTACATTGCCGACGACGATGAAGTTGACTTGACCAACCTGCAACGCCAGGTGCTGCACACCACAAGCCGTGTGGGCATGGCCAAAGTTGAATCTGCAAAAACCCACTTGAATGAACTAAACCCCTGCAGCACCATTGTGCCAATTGCCCACCGCCTGGAGGGCGAGGAGCTGGAACAACTGGTTGCAGAAGTGGATGTGGTGCTGGACTGCTGTGACAACTTCAAAACACGCCATGCAGTGAACCGTGCCTGCGTGAAGTTTGGGAAACCATTGGTGTCCGGTGCAGCCATACGGCTGGATGGCCAGCTTGCGGTGTTTGAACTGAACAACCCGCAAGCGCCCTGCTACCACTGCCTGTTTCCGGAAGGGGACGATGTATCGGAAGTGCGTTGCGCCACCATGGGTGTATTTGCGCCGCTAACCGGCGTGATTGGCACCTTGCAAGCCAGCGAGGCCTTGAAAATTCTGGCGGGCTTTGGCCAACCCATGTACAGCACCCTTCAAATTTACGACTCTCGCAGTTGCGAATTCACGAAAATGAAAATTCGCAAAGACCCCAAGTGCGCGGTTTGTAACCCCTAGAATTTTGCGGTGCGAATGGCTTCAAACTGCCGAATGCGGTGTTTGACTTTGCCAGTGAGTTGCCGGGGCTTGAACCCCAGGCCCGGAAACGTGATCCAGCTGGTTTGAATGCCATGCCGTGCCGCTTGCTCCAGGTGCCCGAACGTGTCGTCCACCAGCAAGGCCCGCTTGCCTTTCAATTTGCTCTTGAGGTTTGGCCACAAAATATTGGCGGGTTTGGGCCGCCAGGCTTGGTGAACCACCATGTCTTCAATCGCGATGACGGCATGCAGGTGGCGGTACAAGCCCATTTCCTTGCACAGGGCCACGGCGTAAGCACGGGGGGCATTGGTCAGCATGATGCGCAGGCCAGGTAATTTGCCCAAGCGGTGAGGCACACTGCCGTGGCGAGAACTGAGTTTTTTCAAACCCTCAAAACGGTGTGTACTGGCCAGAAAGTGATGCGGGTTGGTTTGATGATGGCGCATCATGCCCAAAAGGGTTGCGCCATATCGAAGCCAATATTGGGTGCGCAACTCGCTGGCCTGTTGGTGGTCCAACTCCAGGTGTTCAGCCAGGTAGCGGGTCATTTGCCGGTTGATCTCGGGCAGAATGTGGGTTGATGCGTGGTGCAGGGTGTTGTCCAGATCGAGCAAATACACTTTGCCAGACAAGCCTGCATGGGGACGACGAATATAACGAATGCGCAAAACGAATGAACCTGAAGTTGAGTTTTCATCCTGAATTTTGTCAGGACACCTTGTGTCATTCTGACACCGCGCTGCGGTGCGGTCTAGACAACAGCTGCCCGCCTGAACTGCTGGACAACCTGGGCAGGCTCTCTGCCTTGCTGGGCGACATCCATAGGTCCCTGAATATTTGTACTGGTGCGTTAAAGGTTAACAGTGGATTCAGGGCAGAAGCCTTGAATGAAAAAGTGGGCGGTGTGCCCAATTCCCAGCATTGTGTGGGACTGGCGGCCGATGTGGTGTGCCCTGAATTTGGCAGTCCCTATGATTTGGCCTTGGCGATTGCACAATTGCCATGTGAATTTGATCAACTGATTCTGGAGTTTGGCAAATGGGTGCATGTGTCTGCTGCACCGCTGGGCCAGACACCGCGGCGAGAATGCCTGAGCATTTTCAGCAAAGACGAAGGTTATCTGGAAGGTATTGTGAAGCGATGAACACAACAAAAAACACAATAGTCAAAATCAGCCTTGCAGCCCTGCTCGGCCTGAGTGGAACAGGCAGCGCTTGGGCCGCCGACACGACCTGCAAAGGCATGGGCAAACAGGTGATTGATTCAGACCTGCGTTTTTCGCTGACCCACAGTCAAATTCCTGGCGAACTGGCGATTAGCACCCACAAAATGCGGGTAGCGGGTACGCAGTACAAACTGGAATCGACCTCGCAGGCCAAAGGCTTCCTCGCCTTGCTGTACTCGGGCCAATTAACGCAGAAAAGCGAAGGGCTGGTCGATTCACAAGTGGGTTTAACACCCCTTTACTACGCTGAACAGCGGGGCAAAAAACCAGTGGCTGAAAGCATGCTGAATGCCGAAACCCAGCAGGTGGTGTTCAAGCGCAATGGCGAAACTGCGCCTTATGAAAAAGGCTTGCAAGACCGGATCAGCATGATTTATCAAATTGCCACGCGCCTGCGCTGCAACGCCGATTTAAAAGTCGGCGACACATTGACCATGCGTGTCATGAGCACTGGCCGCGTGGCCAACGAGGTGTTTGTTCTAAAGAAAACAGAAGACCTTACCCTGGACCTGGGCAAGGGCGAGCGCCGAGTGAGCACCCTGCAATTTGAAACCAAGCCAGAGGAAGCAGGCGATGAAATTGTGCGTATTTGGTATGCCAAAGATTTGAACTGGCAACCCGCGAAAATTGAAATTCGGGATGCAGACGGCAAAGCCCTGACCCAAACCCTGATTGGTACTGGCGCCTAACCGTTGGCAGGTACGCGGCGCAGCAAATTGGGATCTGCTTCGAGGATGGGCAAGTTAACCTGATGACGTTGCCCGCTGCGGCGCATCACTGCAAACGTAGGGCCCACTTCTTCCAGAGTCCAACCGTTGGCGACTTCATCGCCCACGCGTTTTGATTGCGCGGGCTGCCCTTCAATTGACATGACCGCCGCACCTTTGCCTTCGCTGTTGGCAAAAATGCCCAATAAATTCACAGAGGGAGGCGTGAGGCCGCCCGCAGTTTCAACTCCCATGAGTCGTGCTTCGGGCGACTGGTCAATTTGATAATTGGCCGAGGCCTGTGCAGGCATGGCCGGTGCAACCACCGGAGCAGGTGCAAACAACTTGATGAGCACCCACACCGCCAAACCCACTGTACCCAACCACAACACCATGCGCAGGGCCTGAACAAGCCGTGGCGACAAACTGAACTGGGCAACTGGTTTTTTCAAGGCAAGTTTCATGGGGCAAACTGAAGAGACACACTGGAAAGCATCATAACCCGCAAGATGGGCTTGATTCAAAAAAAAACCGGACAACCCGCAAGGGTGACCGGTTTTTAAGCCATGCTTCAAGGGTTGTTGGCAACTTGAGTTGCCCACATCAGTAGTATGCGCACGCAAGAACACCTAAGAAAGACCCTATTTACGTGACATCGATAAAGGTTTTACCGATGACCCGAAAGCAGGGGGATTTCGTGCAGCGTGCAATGGTGGTGCGGGCTGCTGTCAAATATTCATAAAATGGGTGTAACCTTCAGCAAGGATAATTCTGGATCTTCTCGACGGTTGTTTATGAAAAAACTAAATTCGCTTCAAGGCAAAAAACAAAACAAGGGTTTTACCCTGATCGAAATCATGGTGGTTGTCGTCATTCTTGGCATTCTTGCCACGCTGGTGGTGCCGAAAATTATGGGCCGCCCCGATGAAGCCCGTGTGGTTGCTGCCAAGCAGGATATTGCCTCGGTCATGCAGGCACTCAACCTTTACCGCTTGGACAACAGCCGCTACCCCACCACGGAACAAGGCTTGCAAGCCTTAGTGGCTCCCCCTACCACTGAACCTGTACCACGCAACTACAAGCAAGGTGGTTATTTGTCGCGCCTGCCGGTTGACCCTTGGGGCAGTAACTACCAGTTTTTGAGCCCTGGTATTAACGGCGAAGTGGATGTAATGAGCTTTGGTGCAGATGGCAAAGCCGGTGGTGAGGGCGTGAATGCCGACATTGGTTCGTGGAGCCTCTAAGCAGGGATTCACCCTGCTTGAATTGCTGGTGGTGATCGTCGTTCTGTCGATCGCCGCTGGTCTTATTGTGGTGCGCGGCACGCCCGGCGATTCCAATTACCTGGAGTCAGACGCCAAAAAACTGTCACAACTGCTGCGGATTGCGCAGCAAGAATCACTGTTGAAATCCAAAGACATTCGCTTCGTGGCCGGTGATGAGGGTTATACCTTTGAAGAATTCACAGGTAGCCGCTGGGTGCCAGTCACTACGGAGCCCCTGCTGCGCCCCCGCCTTTGGGACAACGGCCCATTCAAAGTGACCTTGATCAATGAGGGTTTGGAAAATAAATTCCTGACCCTGGAAAGCCAGGCCGGCCTGAAACGCCAGGCCATTGTGCTTCAGCGCAACCAGGTACAAGTGGTGTTGGAAAGCCAGGCCAGTGGTGTATTCAAGGTGAGCAAACCCAACACTGTGCTGAACCGGGCACGCCAGAGCCTATGAAGCAGCAGCGCGGTTTTACCCTGATTGAAGCGTTGGTGGCCATGACCATCATTGCGGTGGCCTTGATTGCCTGCCTGAAGGCGGCGGGCAACTTGAACATTCAACAGGATGAGATGATCAAGCGGCAATATGCGCAGTGGAGTGCAAAAAACACCGCCAATTTTATTCGTGTTGCAGGCGTGTTCCCGAGTGCGCAAACTGCCCAGCAGGCCTGTCCTCAAGGCAATTTCCGCTTTGTATGCCGGGTAGAAATTTCCAACACTCCTAATCCGAATTTCAGGCGGGTAGAAATTCAGGTGCTGGACGCATTCGAAGGCGAACAGGGTAATCAGTTGGCACGCCTGGTGATTTTCTTGAGCAGCGCACCATGAATCACAATGCCAAGGGTTTCACGCTGCTGGAAGTTTTAATTGCCTTGGGCATTGTGTCGGTAATTTCCATTTTGTCCTGGCAGGGGCTACAGGAAGTACTGCGATCGGCCAACCGGGTGACCGCCGTGGATGAACAAATTCAAACCGTGTCAGCGGTGATGTCGCAATTCGAGAAAGATTTGGGCGCACTTGAGTTGACGCTGGATTCACCTACCCCAGAAAGCGACCTGATTGAAGTGACTGGCAATGGGCTGTTGATTCAGTTTACCCAGCGCAACACCAGCGAGCCGGCTTACCGGGAGCGTGTGGAATGGGTGCTCGACGGCACCAACCTTCTGCGTATTGCCCGCCGACAGGCCAACCCGGAGCAACCCTCGATTAGTGACCCAATTCCCACCCGCGGCATGCAAGTGCGCCTGCTGCGAGAACCCGGTGGCTGGAGCAGCCCCGTGGTGTTTGGTAACCACGCCATTCAGGAACGTACCGACCTTGAACTGCAAGGACCCGCATTGCAACTGAACAACGGTGCGCCAGCGCAACGCCCCCCAGGTGGCGAGGACGGTGAGACACCTGGAACGCCGGAGACACCCGAAGGACAGGCGGTGCAAAGCCTGGTGCGCGCAGTTGAAATCAGCTTGACCCAACCCAACAACCAGGCGGTGACTCGGGTGTTTTTGACTGGTGGGGTGTACTGATGCAAATGCCTCGCCCCCAGACCCAGCAAGGCGCAGCCGTTGTGATGGCGCTGTTCATTGTGGTGCTGTGCACACTGGCGGTAAGCCCTTTGATCTGGAACCTGTTTGCCACTGCAAAAACCATTTCGGTGGCCGCGGCACGCGATCAGGCTGATGCGGTAAGCCGCAGCGGCGTGGACTGGGCCCGGGTTATTTTGCGCGAAGACGCAAGGGTGTCAACTACCGACACCTTGACAGAGCCGTGGGCAGTGCCCTTGGCAGAAAGCCGTATCAATGAAGGTTTGATGCGCAAGGAAGAAAATGCCACCGACATTGATGACCGTGAAGTGGTGCTGACCGGGCGAATTGAAGATGCACAGGGACGATTCAACCTGCGCAACCTGGGTGCCGACAACGCGCGCCAACAGGTGTGGCTGGCTGGCTTTACCAAGCTGAGCGACCTGCTGAGCGTGCCTGCAGACCAGCGTAATTTGCTGGTACAAACCTTGAGCACCATGTTTATGCCCAAGCTGGCCAACCCCGAGGAACAGGGAATCGATACAAACGCCCTGCCGATTGAGCCTGCGCTGAGATGGGAGGAGTTTCGAGGCAAGTACGGCATTACAGAGGAAACCTGGAACCAGTTACGCCCTTATGTGGCCATTTTGCCCAAAGCCAGTGCGGTGAATGCCAATACTGCATCTGCCGAGGTGCTTTATGCAGTAGTAGAAGAAATGAGTTTCAGCGATGCCCAGCGATTGCTGGCTCAACGAGAAAGGGTCACTTTCCGGAATGTGGCGGATATTCGGGCTGCACTGAATGCAAATGTGACCATAAACAATGATTTAATAACTGTGAGCAGCAACTACTTCCTGGTAGAAGGCACTGCACAGGTGGAGGAGGCGTTGATTCGGACCCGGGCTTTGCTCGAGCGACGAGACCAGCGCGTGTATGTGATGTGGAGACAATAATTGAATAACAACCAACCCTTGTTGGTGATTTGGTGGCCAAAGGCCCTGGACCAAACCCGTGCTGAAGAAGAAGGCCGCATGATACGGCTGCGCTATGAGGTGCTGGCACGAAGCGGTGACAAATTACACGGTGGCGAAGAGGCACTGAACAAGCTGCCCAAAGACCTGCCTTGCCTGGTGTTGGTAAACCCCACTGAAGTGGGACTGTTTGCCGTTGTACCCCCCAAGTTGACCGGCAACAAACTGAAGGAGGCACTGCCCTTTCTGGTTGAACCTTACCTGTTGAACGAGCCCGAAGAAAACCATGTAAGCCTGTGGGCCAACCTGCCCCACCACGCGGGCGGCGCAAAGCTGGCTGCGGTATTGGGCAAAACACGTGCACGCAACATCGTGAGCAGTTGCGCCCAACAAGGCTTGAAGCTTGCAGGCCTAAGCTGTGAAACCCTGCGGGAACGCACTGGAAGTGAAGGCGCTGCATGGTTAAGCGGGCAAGACTTTATTTTGGTAGACGGCATTGACACGCCTTTGTTGACACCCACCGCCCAGGCTGCTGTGTTGAAAGTCATGCTGCAACGCCGATTGCAACAAGCTGGTGCCCCAGTGATTGAATTGAACAACACGGACTACACCTGGTTGAGCAGCCAGGTGGACGGGGCCATGGGCGAAAACAAAATACGGGCCAGTGCACGCGCGCCCATTGAGCCTTTGCCCAGACTGTTGAATAAAAGTCTGCTAAACGCTGACGAACTTCGAAAAATGGGCATGCGCCCCATGGCCAACCAGGCCGGCTTGCGTAAGCTACTTGCGCCCGCTGTGGCATTGCTGACTGTAGCAGTGGTGGGCCTGAATGTACTGGCCTTTAAAATTGAAAGTGCGAATGCTTCGATTGAAGCCCAAATTAACGAGAGCTATACACAGGCATTGCCCAACACGCCCATGGTGGCCGATCCCTTGTTGTTGATTGAACGCGAAAAACGCAACTTGAACGCGGGCCTGGACACCAGCAACGCCCAAGGTGCAAGCGCCCTGCTTCATGAGGTGGGGTTGGCGATGGAACAGGCGCCCTTCAACAGCATGGTCGATTTTGCCTGGGCCGAGAACACGCTGAGCGTTCGGTTCAATGCCAATGTTTCTGAAGACCAGCAAGGTGCCGCCTTGCAGAAACTGAAAGCCCGAAGACTGGACGCCAAGTGGCTGATCGGCGCGCAATCCAACTTGCCTGTTCTGCAAGTGAAGAAGGGAGTGGCGCGATGAAACCCAATGATTTGCTAAACAAGGCACAAGCCCAACTGGACCAACTCAACAGCAGGGAACGGAAACTGGTGACTTACGGCGGTGCACTGGCTGCCGTGCTGATTGCCTGGTTTGTGCTGATTGAACCGGCAGTTCTGACCATACAACAAGGCCCCGCCAACCAGGCAGCGCTGGTGGACAAGGCAGGCCAAGTGATGCGTGCCGCACAAGACCTGGAGGCGTTGCGAGGTGCGCGCTCGCGCGTAGTGGTGCCCGAAAGCGATTTGCAGGCACGCCTGCAACAATTGCTGGAAGAACAGGGAATTTCTGAGCAAGCCACCCTGGTACGCACCGAAGAAGGCGATATTCGGGTGGAATTCAACAATGTTTCAGCCAGCGGCTTTTTGGCCTGGATGGCGCTTGCCGAGGCCATTTCCAGCATCAGCTTGAATTTGGCTGAAGTAGAAAAAGTGGAAGCCGGAGTGCTGAAAGGTTATGTCACCTTGTTGCCAGCCAGCCAGGGAAATACAGGCACACCCCAATGAAACGTTTGCGTGGGTTGTGGCCGTTTTTATTGATCGCCCTGGCAGTGCTGGTGTGGAATTACCCTGTGTATGCCGTATCGGGCGGCATTGAGTCTGCAAGCAAGGGCAAGCTTCGGGTGTTAAGCAGCAATGGGTCTGTGTGGGCTGGTCAAATGCAATTGGGCCTGTCCGATGGCGCGCGGATGTATGCCATTCCAGAGGCACTGGCCTGGCGACTTAAACTGGGCAGCGATGCCGGTTGGCTGGCCATTGAAGTAACTCATCCAAAATTCGTGCAGCCTTTGCATCTGGGATTCAATGGCGCAGGTATTACAGTGAGTGGCGGAGAACTCCGAATGCCCGCAGCCTGGCTGGGTGCAACTGGTGCGCCCTTCAATACCATTCGACCCGAAGGCTTGTTGCAGTTAAGCTGGCTTGAATGGGAAAGCGGCAAGGACATGAATGCCACGCTGAAATGGCTGGATGCCCAATCGGCGTTGGCCAGTATTCGACCCTTGGGTGAATATGTCATCACCGTGACAGGAAATCCTGATACAAGAATAGACATGACACTGGCGACCAACAAAGGCCCCTTGATGCTGGAGGGAAAGGGTCAGTGGACAAACGGACAACGATTTGTATTCAATGGGTATGCCAGTGCACAAGAACGCAGCAAGGATGCGTTGACCGGCTTGCTCAGCCAGATGGGACGACTTGAAGGCGATCGCTATCGCTTGGGTGTATTTTGATGAAAGAAGCAAAAATAAAAGGAACAGTGAGCTTGAACACTGCACGCATGGGACAAATGAAACGCTCGATTTTGAGCATCACACTGGCGTCAATGGGTTTGGGATTGGGTGTTGCAGGCCATGCACAGAACCTGAACCTTCAAAGCACCGCGCGAGTACAAAACAGCCAGGAAGACAAATTTGCATTGAATTTTGTGAATGCAGACATTGACGCTGTGGTGCGTGCAATCGGGTCGTTTACCAATCAAACCTTCGTAGTAGACCCGCGGGTACGCGGCACCATTTCACTGGTTTCGCCTGAGCCGTTGAGCGCTGCCGATGCAAAAAATGCGCTGCTGGCTGCCTTGCGCCTGCAAGGTTTTACCATTGTTGAAAGCGGTGGTATTGCCCGTGTATTGCCTGAAAACGATGCCAAAGTGCAGGCCGACAGCGTAGACCCCCGCAAGGCGATGAACCAAAGCGGCAATGCGATTGTGACCCAGGTGTTTCAGCTGAACTATGAGTCTGCCACCGCGCTGGTGCCAGTGCTGCGCCCTTTGATTGCACCGAACAACACAATTGCGGCTTACCCCAACAACAACACGCTGGTGATTACCGATTACGCAGACAACCTGCAACGAATTGCCCGCATTATTGCCAGCATTGATGGCCCTTATTCAGGCGACCTGGAAGTGGTGCCTCTTGAGCACGCCCTGGCTGTGGACTTGGCTGCCATTCTGGGACGCATGCTGGATGAAGGCAACCGGGGCACCGGCGCGGCAGTTGATGCAGGTCAACGCTTGTCAGTGATGGCCGACCCCCGCACCAATTCATTGCTGTTGCGCACGCCGAGTAAAGCCCGCCTTAACCTGGCGAAGGCCTTGATCGCCAAACTGGACCAACCCACCAAGCAACCCGGAAATGTGTGGGTGGTATACCTGAAAAATGCGGAGGCGGCCAAGCTGGCCAAAACATTGCAGGCAGTATTGAGCAGCAGCCCGATTTCCGACAACAACAGTTCTTCCGGCTTGAGTTCATTGTCTGGCGGCGGGGTGGGTGGTTTGGGTGATACCTCCAACACCAACAACAGCACACGTAACATCACCAACGGCAGCGCTGGCTTGGGTTCAAGTAGCCTGGGCTCGTCGCTGGGTGGTGGCACCTCCAGCGGGCAGTTGAGCGCCGCCTCTGGCAACGTAGACCTGAACAATGGCGGCATTGTACAGGCCGACCCATCCACCAATTCACTGATTATTACCGCCCCTGAACCCATTTATCGAAACCTGCGCTCCATCATCGAGAAGCTGGATGTGCGCCGTGCGCAAGTATTTGTGGAGTCGCTGATTGTTGAAGTGTCAACCGACAAAGCGGCCGAGTTTGGCATACAGTTTCAAGGCTTGTCAGGCGTGGGCGCAGATGGTGTTCGAGTGATCGGCGGCACCAACTTCAACGACCCCGGTTCAGGCAGCAACATTCTGGGCGCAGCCACCAACCTGGGTTCGGTGGGCCGTGGCCTGAACATCGGTGTGATTGACGGGCAAGTGAATATTCCCGGCATCGGTACTATTTCCAACCTTGGCTTTCTGGCCAGGGCACTGGAAAGCAAAGCCAACGCCAACATTCTTTCAACGCCAAATATCCTGACGCTGGACAACGAAGAAGCCAAAATCGTGATTGGCCAAAACGTGCCGTTCATTACCGGGCAGTTCACCAACAGCGGCGGCAACGGTGCAACCGTCAACCCCTTCCAGACGATTGAGCGGCAGGACGTTGGCCTGACCCTGCGCGTGAAGCCGCAAGTGTCGGAAGGTGGCATTGTGAAGCTGGGTATTTTTCAGGAAGTCAGCTCGGTGGTGGACAGCACCAACGTGTCGGGCATCATCACCAACAAGCGGTCCATTGAAAGCAATGTGCTGGTAGAAACTGGCAACATTATTGTGCTGGGTGGCCTGGTGGAAGACCGTGTCACTGGCAACGAAGAGAAGGTGCCGGGACTGGGCGATGTTCCGGTGCTGGGGCAGTTTTTCCGGTATGACAACCGCCGCCGCCAGAAAACCAACCTGATGGTGTTTTTGCGCCCCGTGGTGGTTCGCAACGAAGACCAGGCCCAAAGCATTGTGACCAACCGCTACGACTACATGCGCCAGTTGCAACAGGAAAACCAGCCCGAGAAACGTTTTGGATTGCCCAATATGGAAGCGCCCGTGCTGCCAAGCCGCCGCCCTGCCGATGTAGCGCGACCCAACACGGTAGCGCCTGCCCAAAGCAATGGCGATTCAATCAACCTGACGCCAAGCAACCGTATTTTGGTGATTCCCCGCGCGGGTGAAAGCAGTGGCAATTCGGATGTGGGTCCCAATGGCGGGAGAATTGTGAGGGGCGGTGGAAGCAATGAAAGTAGCTCGAATTTCGGCACAGCGCCCACCGGGAGTAACAAACCTTGAGCGAGTTGCGCTTCAATCCACAAACAGTTGGCCGCCTGCACTATGGTTTTGCGCGACAAAACCAGGTGCTGTGCCTGGACGCACAAAGTGAATTGTGGCGTTTGGCCTTTAGCCCACGCACGCCCAGCCACGCATTGATTGAAGCACAGCGTGTTGCCCCCTGCCCCATTGACTGGGTGTTTTGCGAAGACTCAGTGGTGCTGGAAAAAACAATTAACCAGGCCTATTCAAACCAGGAAACCAGCGCAGCCGCTGTGGCGGACGAAGTGGCAGGCGACCTGGACCTTGACCAGTTGATGCAAGACATTCCTGCAGTGGAAGACCTGCTGGAAACCGAAGACGACGCGCCAATCATTCGCATGATCAACGCCCTGTTGACCCAGGCCAGCCGCGATGGAGCGTCGGATATTCACATTGAGGCATTCGAAACCCATTCAGCGGTTCGCTTTCGCGTGGACGGCACTTTGCGCGATGTGTTGCAGCCACGCCGTGAACTGCACTCGGCCCTGATTTCGCGTATCAAGATTATGGCCAGCCTGGACATTGCCGAAAAACGCCTGCCGCAAGATGGCCGCATTACCTTGCGTATCGGTGGCAAGCCCATGGATGTGCGGGTTTCAACCTTGCCCACAGGCCACGGCGAAAGGGCCGTGCTGCGTTTGCTGGACAAAGAAGCAGGCCGGCTTGAACTGAGCCGCTTGGGCATGCCGGAGCACACGCTGAAAGAAATGGACCGCCTGTGCAACATGCCACACGGCATTATTCTGGTCACGGGGCCTACAGGTTCCGGTAAAACCACCACACTGTATGCGGCGCTTTCACGCATCGATTCTTCGACCACCAATGTGATGACGGTGGAAGACCCGGTGGAATACGACTTGCCCGGCATTAGCCAAACACCTGTGAATGCAAAAATCGACATGACTTTTGCCAAGGCCCTGCGGGCGATTTTGCGCCAGGACCCCGACGTGATCATGATTGGTGAAATCCGCGACCTTGAAACCGCGCAAATTGCGGTTCAGGCCTCGCTGACAGGCCACCTTGTGTTGGCTACCCTGCACACCAACGATTCAGTAAGCGCGGTTACGCGCCTGGTCGACATGGGTGTTGAACCGTTTTTGTTGTCCTCCAGCCTGTTGGGTGTATTGGCCCAGCGCCTGGTTCGCCGGCTTTGCCCGCACTGCAAAACCAGCACTGTGGATGAACAAGGCCACACGCACTGGCATGCCAATGGCTGTGACCAGTGCGGCCACACAGGCTACATTGGCCGTACCGGCGTATACGAATTGTTTACCATCGACGATGAATTGCGCACCATGGTGCACAACGAAAATGCGGAAGCCGAAATGCGCCAGCGCGCGCAGGCCAAGGGGATGAAGAACATGCGGGAAGACGGCCAACGCTGGGTGGACAGTGGTACGACTACACTTGAAGAACTGCTTCGAGTCACGAGAGACTGAACGAGAGACTAAGCAAACATGGCAGTTTTTCGATACGAGGCATTAAACGCCCAAGGCAAAACAGTCAAAGGCTCGATGGAGGCCGACTCCCCCCGTGCAGCGCGCAACCAGATGCGCATGCAGGGCATGACCCCGATTGAAGTGCTGGAGGTAGGCAGCGCAAAAATGACTGGCAAAAAAGCCGGGCGTTTTGACCGCGAACTGAGCAACCGGGAGGTGGTGCTGTTGACCCGTCAGCTGGCCAGCCTGCTGCAAGCTCGTCTTGCACTGGCACAAGCCTTGGCTGCGCTGGTTGAGCAGGCTGAAAAACCCTTGATTCGGGAACGCATCAACAGCATTCGCTCTGAGGTTGTTTCTGGCACACCACTGAGCCAGGCGCTTGCGCAATACCCAAAAGCCTTTCCTGAAATGTATGTGGCCACCGTGGCTGCGGGTGAAAACACCGGTGATTTGGGCGGCGTTCTGTCCAAACTGGCCGACGCACTTGAGGCCCGCCAAGCCCTGCAGCAAAAGGTGAGCGCCGCCTTTATTTACCCAGCGATTGTGACCTTGGTGGCGCTGATGGTAGTGATCGGCCTGCTGACCTATGTAGTGCCGCAGGTGGTCTCGGTGTTTGAAAGCAGCAACCAGGAATTGCCCACACTCACGGTGGTCATGATCGCCCTTTCAGACCTGCTTCGGGACTGGGGCTGGCTGATGGCTTTGGTGATCGCGATTGCGGTTTACCTGTTTCGCAATGCGCTAAAAAACAAAGCCTTCAAACTGAAATTCGATGAATTTGTGTTGACCATTCCCGTGGTGGGCCCCTTCATCCGCGCCGTGAACACTGCGCGTTTGGCCTCTACACTTTCGATACTGGTGGGCAGCGGCGTTCCCATTTTGAAAGCGCTGGCTGCAGCCAACCGCACCTTGGGTAACAGCGCATTGCAATTGGCCATGGTTGATGTGCAGGAGCGCGTGAAAGAAGGCAGTGGTTTGAGCAAAGCCATGGGTAAAAGTGGTTTGTTTCCGCCTGTATTGACCCATCTTGTGGCCAGCGGTGAGGCCACGGGCCAGCTTGCAGCCATGCTGGAACGCGCTTCGGAAAGCCAGCGCACCGAGGTTGAACGCAAGGCCATGTGGCTCACCAGCCTGATGGAACCCATACTTATTTTGGTGATGGGCCTGATTGTGTTATTGATTGTGCTGGCGGTGATGATGCCGATTATTGAAGTCAACCAACTGATCCAATGAACATACAAAGCAGAACAGAAATTGGACAAGACACCATCCGCGTGATGCTGGTGGACGACGACGACCGCATACAGCAAGCTTTGCGTCTTGCGATTGAAACCCACCCTGAATTGAACCTGGTGGGGCAAGCTTACACCTTGAAAGACGCCATGGCCGTGGTTGAGGAACTGCAACCTGAAGTGGTGCTGGTTGACCTGGGCCTGCCTGATGGCAGTGGATTGGAGTTGATTGCTCACATTCACCAACACATGCCGGGTTGCGAGAGCATGGTATTGACCGTGTTTGGTGATGAGTCACATGTGATTTCGAGTATTGAAGCAGGCGCCACAGGCTACTTGACCAAGGACACGCGCACTGCCGATATTCTTGATCGATTGAAACAACTGCGTGCAGGTGGCTCGCCAATCAGCCCTGTGATTGCGCGGCGCTTACTGAACCGGTTTCGCGGGGTCGCCACACCCGATCAACTTCCCACCAGTAAAACGGCGGTGAATCAGGAATTCACGCCCCTGTCTGAACGGGAACAACAAGTACTGGAAATGGTCGCCAAGGGATTTATGCAAGCTGAGATTGCAGACATTCTTGGGGTATCGATCAACACCATCAGCACCTACATCAAACGCATTTACAAAAAACTTGCCGTGAATTCCCGCACCAGCGCAGTTCACCGCGCGAACGCCTTGGGATTGATCAATTTAAAAGACTGCTGAAACAATGCCAAGTGCTCAATTGAAGCCCACAACTAGCTGGGCAAAACAACTTGGCCTGTTTTATGTATTTGCCGTGTGTATCGCACTGAGCGGCGCAGCCCTGCTTTTTTACCAAATTGGCAAGGCCACGCCCACAGACCCCAGTGCCATTGAACTGACCATGGCCCGTTTTGCAGTGCACAGCGATTACCAAACCGAACCACCTGCACACCTGGCCACCGCCCCGGCGGTGCTGCTGCCTCACCGAATCGACAATAAGCTGCGTGGCCCGGGTGGTTTTTACTGGTATGAAATGGATTTCAGTGTGCTGCCCGATAGCCGCGTTGAAGCACTTTACATTCCACGCTTTGCCATGAATGCCGAGGTATACCTGAACGGCGAGCGCATTGGGTACTTTGGCCCCATGACAGGCGAATACGCAGAACGCAACTGGAATCGCCCCCAAATTTTGAACCTGGGTGCCCGGGTACTGCAACCCGGCAAAAACACACTGGCCATTCAAGTGCGCGCCTTTCCCGATTACCTGGCTGGTTTGTCTTCCATTTGGCTGGGCTCGGACGAGAACCTGCGAGAAGCCTACCGTTCACGTTACGAAGTGCAAGTGACCTCGGTTTACCTCAGCACAGCTTTTGTGTTGGGCGCGGGCATCGTGCTGACCATTCTGATTGGCATGGGCAAAACACGCAGCGGCCTGTTAATGCTGCTGGCTGCCACCTGTTTTTTGTGGGGCATCCGGAACCTGGCATTTTTAACCACGGTGCCGCCCGTTGAACACGGGCTGTGGATACAAATTACCCAGGGCGGTTTGCTGGTATTTGCCAGCGTGATAGTGCTGTTGATTCTTTTGTACTGCCGTGTGCCCAAACACCGGCTTGAATGGAAAATATGGGGTGCCTACACCGCAAGCTTTCCAGTGCTGCTAATGATTAACGAGAACTGGGCGCTACGCTTGGTTGGGTACTACGGCATTCTTGGCTTGTGCATGTACAGTTGGAACGTTCTTCAATTGATGCGCTATGGCAACAGCAAACAATCGCTGGCGCCGCATGCCTTCGGATTCGGTTTGCTGTGTTACATGGCCTTAAGTGTGTCTGACCTGCTTTTTCTCGCAGGTATTTTGCCCTTCGATGGTTATTTTTTAAACCAGTACATGGGCATTGCCATGTTTTTGGCCATGAGCTACTTTTTGATTGACCGCTACAGCGGTTTGCTGGCTGAGTCGGACCGCTTCAATGAAACACTTCAAAGCCGCCTGATGGAGCGTGAGGCCGAACTGGCTGCGCAGTACCAGCGCATGCAGAAAATTGACGAAGACAAGGTGAAGATGGCCGAGCGCCAGCGCTTGATGGCCGACATGCACGATGGTTTGGGTGCCCACCTGGTGGCTGCGATTCACCACCTGCAGTCCTCCAACTTCAACCGTAAAAATACATTGAACCTGCTCGAGTCGGGCTTGCGGGATTTACAACTGACCATAGATTCGCTTGAACCGATCGAAGACGACCTGACCACCTTGCTGGGCGCGTTCCGTTACCGGATTGCCGACAATATGCGCAGTGCAGGTATTCGACTGCATTGGGTTATTGACGAAGACATACCCCCTATTCCCTATCTGGATGCGCGCAACTGCCTGCATGTTCTGCGGATTGTTCAGGAAATTTTTACCAATATACTGAAGCACGCCAACGCCAGCGAAGTCAGCCTGCAGGTTTCAAGGGGACCAAAATATGTGGGTGTTCAGATTCAAGACAACGGCGTAGGATTTGTGTTGGAAAGAAGCCAGCACGGCAGGGGTCTGAAAAACCTGAAACAACGTGCCAGCGCTTTGGGTGGCAGCATCGATATTCATTCCGAGGCTGGGCAAGGCACCCGTTTTCTGCTCAAATTACCTTTGGACACCTAAACCGGCAAATCATGAACGCGCGAGATCTTGATCACATTGTAGCCAAGCCAGTCGGCGTGATCTTGGTCGAGGATGAGCCCGCCACGCAAGACCACCTGACCCGTGTAATCGACTCTTCCCCGCACATGAAATTGCTGGGTGTGGCCAGCACGGTTCAAGACGCATACTCCCTGTTGTTCATGACCAATCCGAAGGTTGCGCTGATCGATTTGGGTTTGCCTGATTCATCGGGCATTGAAGTGATTGAGTGGTTGAGCAAACACAAACCCGAAACCGAGTGCCTGGTAATTACTGCATTTGGTGATGAAGACCATGTGGTGAGAAGCCTGGAAGCTGGTGCAAGTGGTTACCTGCTGAAAGATTATTCCAACGAGGAATTGATTGAGCATATTCTGGAAGTGGCCAATGGGGGCTCGCCCATCAGTCCGCTGATTGCACGCCAATTGCTGTCGAAGATGCAAACGCCACGCACTGTCGACGCAGAATATCCACAAAACAAGGCTGAGCAGGATGAATCACAAAAAGCCTGCAGCATTACCGACCGGGAATTGAAGGTGATTCAGCAAGTGGCCCGCGGTTTTACCGCACAGGAAATTGCAGCGCAAATGGGCATTTCCACCCACACGGTGGCCACCCACGTGAAGCGCATCTACAAAAAGCTGCATGTGCACAGCAGGTCTGAAGCGGTGTATGAAGCCACCCTTCTGGGACTGCTTGACCTTTGAACCCGGAACGCGCTGACTGCCTGTTTATTGGGCGTTTTCTGCTACTTTTTGTGGCCACCCTGCTTGTGGCGTTGCTGGGCACATTCAATGCGCCGCTGCCTGCTTTGGGCGACAGTAATTCGCACCAGCAAGCCTACATGTTTCAACAAGCCAAGGTACTTTTTTCCAGTGACCCCACCTTGAGCGCCAGTGATGTTTTGTCGCTGAATGCCAAGAAAACAGTGGTGTTACCCGACTCATGGGATAGCACCCAACCCGGATTCGAAGGCCAGGGCTGGTATCAAATCGACTTCCGCCTGGACCCCGACAAACCAGCCCCCAACGCAGTGTTCATGCCCAGGGCCATCATGAATGCCCATGCATACCTGAATGGCCACTGGATTGGCGGCTTGGGCACGCTGGAAGGTGACATTACCCGGCACTGGAACTACCCCTACCTGTTTCAGTTTTCACCCGACCTGCTCACCCCCGGCAACAACACCTTGTTGATTCAGGTGGCAGGTTACAAAAACTACCGAAGTGGATTAGGCCGGGTGTGGATGGGGCCAAACAGCGTGCTTGAGCCCATGTATGACTCGTCCTATCGCTGGCAGGTGACCGGATCGATGCTGGCCACCTTGGTGGCTTTTGCCAGTGGGTTGCTGCTGCTGTTGTTTGCCAGGGTTTTTCGGGAACAGGAAGGTTTTCTGTTTTTCAGCCTGGCCGTGATTGTTTTTGCGGTTCGTAACACCGGCTATTTCATGGACTGGATTCCCCTGCCCCACGCACAGTGGGGGCAACTGGTACACAGTCTGCATGCCTGGTTTGCCTGCCTGTATGGGCTGTTCCTGATCCGCTACATGAACCTGGGCTGGACCTGGATTCCGAAGGGCCTGGTGGCCTATGCCGCGGCCGTGTCGCTGATTACATTCATCGCCAACAGCGATCAAATCCTGAATTTCACATTTTGGCTGCTGTTGCCGGTAATCCCGGTGGTGTTTGTTCTCAATGTGCTGCTGCTCAGTCATTCATGGCGTACACGCAATTTTGAGGGTGCCATACTGGGTTGCAGTTCGCTGTTGTTTGTTTTGCTCAGTATTCGTGATTTGGCCACCATGCTGAATCTGCTGCCAATTGAATCCATACTTCTTTCGCAGTACACCGGCATTTTGTTGTTTGTGTCGGCTTGCTGGGTTATTTTCAGGCGCTACCGCGCCTTGTTGCAAGAACTGAAAACATCCAACGACTCGCTGAATTCGGAATTGGCCATTCGCGAACAACAGCTGTTTCGCCAATTCAATTTGCTGCGCAAAATTGAGCAGCAACGCGCCCAGGACGATGAGCGCCGGCGAATCATGCAAGACATTCACGATGGAGTGGGTTCCAGTTTGGTATCGGCCCTGAACCTGAGCGAAACCAAGCCCTTGAGCCAGGATGAAATGCGCGATGTGTTGCAGGAATGCCTGGACGATTTGCGCATGGCGATTGATTCACTCGACCCGCAAAGCGACGACCTGCTGGCGCTGTTGGGTAACTTCCGCTGGCGCTATGAACGCCGCTTGAAAGCCTGCGGAGTCACGCTGTTGTGGAGTGTGGCTGACATCCCGAAACTGGAGGGCTACAGCTCTCGCGACCTGTTCGATTTGCTGCGAATTGTGCAGGAAATTTTTGCCAACTGCCTGAAACACGCCAAGGCCAGCAAGATTGAATTAAGCGTGCGCTGGGATGAGGCCAATGACAAAGTGCTGCTGAACATCAGCGACAATGGTGTAGGCATGCCCCACAACACACTGGGGCGAGGGCGTGGTTTGGCGCACATGAAAATTCGGGCCAAAGCCATTCGCATCGAGCTTTACACTGGCCGCAACAGCCAGGAACAAGGCGTTGCTGTATTCATGGCCATTCCCAGAATGCGCAGAAAGTGAAACTGAATATATTGATTAAGCAGTTATTTAGCTTGCTTCCGCATTCAGTTTGTTCCACATGGCACGGCCTGCCCGGCTGATGTAAGGCTTGCCTATGCTGCCTGAAATCCACGCGCCGGTTTGTACCAGTTTGTTCAGGTTCAAACCGGTTTCAATCCCCATGCCTTGCAACAGGTACACCACATCCTCGGTGGCCACATTGCCAGTGGCACCTTTGGCATAGGGGCAGCCGCCCAAGCCAGCGATCGAGCTGTGAAATGTGGACACACCCAACTGTAAGGCAGCCAGTATATTGGCCAAGGCTTGCCCATAGGTGTCGTGGAAATGGCCAGCCACATTTTGCAAACCCACACTGTAACCCACCGCCGCAAACACCTGGCTAACCCGCAGTGCCGTGCCCACGCCAATGGTATCGGCCACATCAAATTCCTGCACGCCAATGTCTCGTAAACGCAAGGCCACCTCGGCTGCGCTTTGCACGGGCACTTCGCCTTGATAGGGGCAACCCAAGGCGCATGAAATGGAACCGCGCAAATGAATGTTGTGCGCACGGGCCAGTTCAGCCACAGGTTTGAAACGCTCGATGCTTTCAGCGATGGTGCAGTTGATGTTTTTTTGCGTGAAGGCTTCCGAGGCAGCCGTGAACACAACCGCCTCCTGCACCCCGGCTTCAATTGCCGCTTCCATGCCTTTCAAATTGGGCACCAGTGCAGAGTAGGAAACCGTGCGGTCCTGCAACTCGGGCAGAGCTTGAAGACCTGCAAGCACATCAGCACCGTCAGCCATTTGCGGCACCCACTTGGGCGACACAAAGGCTGCAGCTTCCAGCCGGTGAATACCCGCTTCAATTAACTGCTTGCACAGTTCAATCTTGATGGCTGTGGAAATGGGCGTTTTCTCGTTCTGTAGACCATCGCGTGGGCCCACTTCAACAAGAGTGACACGGCCTGGAAGTTTGATCATGCTCATTTTGAATCGTCGTTTTCAGAAAAATGAATAAGCTCGGTGCCCTCGGTCACCTGATCGCCCACCGGGTGGGGAATGGACTGCACCACACCATCGCAGGGGGAGTTCAAGGTGTGTTCCATTTTCATGGCTTCCAGGCCAATCAAGGGTTGGCCTTTCTTCACGGTGTCACCCACTTTTACAAACACGGCGAACACCTTGCCTGGCATGGGTGCAGCCACACCTTGGGCATCATGCCCTTGATCAGCTCGAATGTGCGCCGGGTTCTGCCATTGCAGATTGGTTTGTTCAGCACCCACATGAATACTCAAGTTGTCGCCATGCCAGATCAAATCAAAAGCACTGCCCGCGTGTGGGCCAGTCTCGACCAAACCTTTCAATCGAGGCAAAGCACTGCGCTGTTCTTGCGGGCTTAGGGCCAATTGCAAAATGGAGCCGGCACACTGAACAAGGGCTTGCTGCCCACGCACCAACACATGCGTGTGTGTGGCCAAAGCGGTGTCGCGATTGAACCAGCGGTCTTCCCGCAAAGGGGGTGAACTGGAGTAAAAACCATCCAGTGTCGCGAGTGGGTCTTGGGTGGACTTGTTGCTCTGGTGTTGATGAAGGGCCCACCGCGCAAGGCCAGCCAGCGCATGCAAGGTGTCGGAATCAATCGGGGTAGGTGCGTCAGTGGGGGTGCTCATTCGATCAATCAACCCGGTGTCGTAACCGCCTGCTGCGAATTCAGGGTTCAAGCACAGGCTGCGCAACCAGGCCAAATTGTTTTTCACGCCCACACAACGCAGCTGTGCCAAGGCGTTGGCCAACTTGTTCAAGGCCGCTTCACGCGTAGGTGCCCAGGTAATCAGCTTGCCCACCATGGGGTCGTAGTAGGGCGACACAGCCAGGCCTGACCGCATGGCGGAATCCAGGCGAATACCGGCAGTTCGCCCTGCATGGGTGCCAGTGCGAAACTCGATTGCATCGGGTGCTTCCCACAATTCAACCGTACCAATTGCAGGCAAGAATCCCTGCTCTGGGTTCTCGGCGTACAGGCGCGCTTCAAATGCGTGACCATCAATGTGAATGGTTTCCTGCGTGGCGGGCAATGGCAGGCCAGCCGCAATTTCAATTTGCCATTGCACCAAGTCAAAGCCGGTGATCATTTCGGTAACAGGGTGTTCCACTTGCAGGCGAGTATTCATTTCCATGAAATAGAATTCGCCACGTGCGTCCAGCAAAAACTCAACGGTGCCTGCGCCCACATAATTCACAGCCTTGGCCACTTGCACAGCCGTACGCCCGAAGGCTTCGCGTTGCGCTTCAGTGAGACCAAATGCAGGGGCTTCTTCAATTACTTTTTGATGGCGGCGCTGCGCAGAACAATCTCGTTCGAACAAATGCACCACATTGCCATGGGTATCGGCAAACACCTGAACCTCGACATGGCGGGGCTGGATGATCTGTTTTTCCAGCATCACTGTGGCGTCGCCAAATGCGTTTTTCGCTTCGCGCTGACAACTTTCCAGTGCGGCCTGCAACTCGGCTGCACTGTTCACAATGCGTATGCCTTTGCCACCACCGCCGGCCACCGCCTTGATCATTAACGGAAAACCAATTCGCTCAGCTTCAGCCTGCAAGGTATTCAGCGACTGGTCTGCACCAAAGTATCCGGGAATCAGCGGCACACCCGCGGGTTGCACGCAGGCCTTGGCCTCACTTTTACTGCCCATGATCCGAATGGCTTCTACACCGGGGCCGATGAAGGTGATGTTTGCATCGGCACAAGCCTGCGCAAATGCAGCATTCTCGGACAAAAAACCATAGCCAGGGTGTATGGCCTGTGCACCAGTTTGCCTGGCCGCGGCGATTACTTTGTCGATGTTCAGGTAGCTTTGCGCGGCCTCTGGCTCGCCAAGGCACACGGCTTCATTGCACTCCTGCACATGCAGGGCCTTCGCGTCGGCAGTGGAGTACACGGCGACGGTTTGAATACCCATGGCTTGCGCGGTGCGGTTGATTCGGCGGGCAATTTCGCCACGGTTGGCAATCAGTATTTTGGTGAACATTTTTAAATAACCCGGTTAGCCAACCCACTTCGGTTTGCGTTTTTCCATGAAAGCCATCATGCCCTCTGCGGCCTCGGCACTGCCTCGAACAGCTGCAAGACGTGCTGCCACTTCCGCGTGTGTTTCATCGGCAGTGATGTCCATGCGGGAAACATCGCGCACCAGCTTTTTACAAGCGGCCATGGCATCGGGGGCGCAACTGTCCAGCTCGGCAAGAATGGATTCCAGCTTGGCGTCCAGCGTGTCGGGTGTGGTCAATTCGTGCACCATGCCCAATTCGTAGGCCTTTTCTGCAGTGAATGTTTCACCAGTGATGAAGTAACGGCGCGCAGCCTGAACCCCCAAGGCCTGCACCACGTAGGGGCTGATGGTGGCGGGAATCAAACCCCGCTTTACCTCCGGCAAACTGAACTTCACGTTGTTGCTGGCCACAATAATGTCGCTGGCGCTGACCAGGCCGGTTGCGCCCGCAAGGCACAAGCCATGCACACGCGCCACCACGGGCTTGGGGCATTCCGCAATGCCGCGAAACAGGCTGGTCAATGTGATGGCGCTTTGCTGATTTGTATTGGAAACCGCAGCGGCTTGCTGCGCCATTTGCATCATGTAGCCCAAGTCGGCGCCCGAGCAAAATGCGTCGCCATGGCCAGCCAGCACAATGGCGCGTGTTTCAGTGTCACTGCCCAAGCGTTGAAAAGCCTCCACCAGCATGGCGATCATTTCGCCATTCATGGCATTTTTAATCTGTGGGCGGTTCAAGGTCAGCCACACGGATTTGCCCTTTCGGGTCTCAATCACAGGCTTTTCAGTCGATTGTTCTGTCATTTCAAGGTCTCCGTTCTTTTTATTGTATTTATTACATTCTGTACACGCCGAACTTCGTGTCCGGAATGTCAGCATTCAGACTGGCTGAAATGGCCATGCCCAGAATGCGGCGTGTGTCAGCAGGGTCGATCAAGCCGTCGTCCCAAAGCCTTGCGGTGGCGTAATACGGCTGGCTTTGCTCATCAAACTGTTTAAGTGTGGGGGCCTTGAACTCGGCCTCTTCTTCCTTGCTCCAGGTGCCGCCTTTGGCTTCAATTTGATTGCGCTTCACCGTGGCCAAAACACCAGCGGCCTGTTCACCACCCATCACGCTGATGCGCGCATTGGGCCACATCCACATAAAGCGCGGGCTGTAGGCACGACCACACATGCCGTAATTGCCCGCACCGAATGAACCACCAATGACCACCGTGAATTTGGGCACCTTTGCACAAGCCACCGCCATCACCATTTTTGCGCCATGGCGTGCAATGCCTTCGTTTTCTACTTTCTTGCCCACCATAAAGCCTGTGATGTTTTGTAAAAACACCAGGGGAATTTTGCGCTGGCAACACAGCTCGATGAAATGTGCACCCTTCTGGGCAGACTCAGAAAACAAAATGCCGTTGTTGGCCACAATGCCCACAGGCATGCCATACAGGCGAGCAAATCCGCACACCAGCGTGCTGCCAAAACGGGCCTTGAATTCATCGAATTCGCTGCCATCGACCATGCGGGCAATAATGTCGCGCACGTCGAAAGGTTTTTTCGCATCCACTGGCACAATGCCGTAAATTTCTTCGGCGCTGTACAGGGGTTCTCTGGATTCGCTCAAAGCCCATGGGTAGCGCTTCTCGGGGCGACCCAAATTGGCCACAATGCGGCGTGCAATTTCCAAGGCATGTTGATCGTTCTCGGCCAGGTGATCGGCCACACCCGACAAACGGGTGTGCACATCGGCACCGCCCAGTTCTTCGGCGCTGACAATTTCGCCCGTGGCGGCTTGCACCAAGGGCGGTCCACCCAGAAAAATCGTGGCCTGGTTTTTCACGATAATAGCTTCATCGCTCATGGCTGGCACATACGCGCCACCGGCCGTACAACTGCCCATGACCACCGCAATTTGCGCAATGCCTTGCGCACTCATATTGGCCTGGTTGAAAAAAATTCTTCCGAAGTGATCGCGATCGGGAAACACTTCGTCTTGATTGGGCAGGTTCGCACCGCCAGAATCGACCAGGTAAATACAGGGCAAGTTGTTCTCGGCTGCCACTTCTTGCGCACGTAGATGCTTTTTCACGCTGAGCGGATAATAAGTACCGCCCTTCACCGTGGCGTCGTTGCACACAATCATGCAGTCCACACCGCTAACACGGCCAATGCCGGCAATGGCGCCTGCACCCGGCGCAGCACCGCCGTACATACCCCATGCCGCCAAGGGTGCCAGCTCCAGAAACGGTGAACCCGGATCGAGCAAACCCGCCACGCGCTCACGGGGCAACAACTTGCCGCGTGCGGTGTGGCGTTCATTGGCCACTTTGCCACCACCCTGCGCCACCACCGCCAAATTGGCTTTTAACTCGTCGACCAGTTTTTTAAGCGCGGCTGAATTGGCTGCAAAGTCGGGGCGGTTTTTGACATTGTTGGAATCGAGAACGGCCATGTTTAGAACGGCCCCTGCACAACCCAACGGCGCAATTGTTCCATGCGGTCCTGACCCCAAAAAGCTTCACCGTCCACCACAAAATACGGGGCACCAAACATGCCAACATCGATGGATTCCTGCACCGCAGCTTTCATTTGTTCTTTCACCGCGTCGGTTTGTGCAGCAGCAACAACCGCGGCACCATCCAGGCCGATCGAATCGGCAATGACTTGCACTGTGGAGTCTTCGGTGATGTCTTGCCCGTTTACGAAATAAGCCTTGTAAAGCGCACGCGTCATTTCACCGGCTTTCTCGGGTTGCGTGTTCAACACCTGCAAAATGGCACGCGATGCTGTGGTCGGATTGATCGGGAATTTCTTGGGCCAGTTAATTTGCAGCCCATGAAAACGCGCAGTGCGAGCAAAGTCTTTCGCAGAATATTTGCCCTTGGCCGGGTTCATCATGGGAGGGGTGTTTCCCGTGGTTTTGAACACAAAGCCCAACAAGGTGGGCTTGTAATTCACGGTACGCTGGCCCTCAGCGGCAATTTCTTCAATTTGCTCGGCAGCCACGTAGCTGTACGGGCTGGTCAGGTCGAAATAGAAATCAATCGTTTGTTTGGTTGTCATGGTGCTATTCGGCTCCAGATTGGGGTTGTTGTGGTGATTCTATCGAACTTAAGCCCCTGTTCGCAGCACCGGCTTGCGCCTTGTCAGGAAAAAAGCCAACCCAGCCACTGGCTGGCCCAGGGTTGCTTTGAAACCCACATGAATACGGCATAACCGCCCCACCACAACAACAGCACCAACAGGGCGGCCAACACAGTGAATACGTAACCCGCCAGCACCAGCCTGCCATCGCGCACCCGTAAACCAAAAGTAATACACACCATGGCTGCAGCGGGCAACACATTGTCGAATGAGGCAAAAGGCACTGGCGCAGCCATGCACAGGCCTGCAAAAGCCAACACCAAACCGTTGACCGGGCGCATGCGTGGGTGACTCATGATGAACAGGCGCGGCTTGCTGTGGGGCGCAACCCGGCGAATGAACACACCCAGAATGGTTTTTAAAACACTGGCGGCTTTGGGTGGCAGGCGCTTTTCCCCGATCGACTTCGGGATTGGAACACCAAAACCCAGCGCATAACCCACGCCCAGAAGAAAAGTAAGGTACCCCAGGCTGGTGGCCACGCCCGGAATGCCAAACGGCAACAGCAAAGGCAAGGCGGCCAATCCAATCCACGTAAGTTGCTGTTTGGGGCTACGGCCAATGGCATCGGCCACCTTGGCTTGGGCCATGTTGTCGGCAAACAGCACCACACGCCGCCATGCATAAGGCAGGTTCTGCAGCGAATTGTCGAGATCAGCGGGTTGTTTCAATGGAGCGGGGTGCGAATGAAGGCACTTCATCTTAGGCGAATTTGAACACACCGGTGATGACACCTACCACTTTCGAGCGAAGGGTAAGCCCGATAGACAACATCATCACCTAAGTATCACTCTAGGTGATGAAAACGTATTCATCACGGGGGTCTTCATGTTCAAACACACTTGCCTGTTAATTGCCTTGGGTATTGGCGCTGCGCCCATCCAACCCGCCTTCGCAGAACGCTTTGCCGAAGTGCCCCGCCCGATTGATTACTTTGTAAACGGCGAGGAAATCCTCGCGGTGAATACACTTCGCGACGACATTCGCGCCCAGGGCTATTTCCCTTTGGCAAAAGCATTGCTGACCATCGGCCAAGACGATCTGCTGGGCTTGAACCGTGGCCTGGACAGCTTTGACACAGGCACCCTGGAAACTCCCCTGGGCGGCGAATTCGAGGTGGACAAAGAACAGGCGGTTCAGTTTCGCAGTGAACGCGCCATGCGCAGCGCGCGTGGTTTGAATCGGCTTGGGTACCGAAGTGGGTTTTAAACGAGGGGATCATCACTTCTGAGTAGCTTTTTGCAGTTGGGGCTTGCACTGATACCCTTTCGTGCTTCCCAGCAAACGCAAGTAAATATTCCAATGAAAAACTTTTGCGATGGCAAATTGCCAAATTGTATTTCGGCTCACTTCAATCTTGAAGAACTCACCAAGACGAATACCGGTGTGTTCAACACTCCGAAAGATCCGAAAGTAATAAGCAACTTGCGCAGGGCAGCAGAGAACATACTAGAACCCGTGCGAAAACACTTCAACCGTAGAGTGATTATTCACAGCGCATACAGAAGCCCAGCGGTTAACAGAGCTGTGGGTGGTTCGAATAATTCACAACACTCCAAAGGCGAGGCGGTTGACTTTCGCGTAGAGGGCCACACTGTTCATGAGGTCGCGAATTGGATCAAGGAAAATTTGAGCTTTGACCAGTTGATTCTCGAACATTATTTACCTGATTCGCCCCAATCCGGCTGGGTGCATTGCTCGTACTCATTCAACAATCGCAGTAACGTATTGACCAAGTTCAAGGGGTCGCAAATTTACCATCCAGGTATTTTGCTTGCACCACCGCAAAGGGCCGCGAAATGAAAGCACGCTTAATCTCAACGCTGACTACGACTCTGGCGATATGCGCATGCTCCGTCGATACAACTGGAACACAAACTTCTTTTGTTTATGAAAATTTCGTCGGTGAAGGTCGCCCGGAATACGTGGCGATCGGAAACCCGATTGAACTGCGAGTCGCCCCCAACAAGGACTCGGCCATTTCCAACAACGCGATGATTCAAAAAGAAGGGGCACTTTCCTTTGAGAACGCAATTACCCGTGCTTTGAACGCAGGACAAATTGAAGTCATTAGCAGCCAATCCGTGCAGGTCAGAGAGTTTGGTGAAATCGAGGAATTGCCCTCGGACCAGTATTACGACGAATCAATAACATGGGTTGAAAAAAAAATCAGTGCTAGCGACAAACCCAGATTACTGATGTGGATTGCAGAGGGGCACTGCCTTGTAGAGATAGGACAAACCGTCAACGAACTCAAGGAGTGCCCTACAGAATCAAGTGTCGGCTGGAGATTAGTAAATCAACCAGCGACTGAAAGCTGGATTGAAGTGAATATCAACGATTCAAAGGGGTGGGTGAAGGTCGACGGCCAGCAGATCAAAGAGGTATCCCGAATCTTTTAATAGGGAAACGTCTTTGTCTCGCTGACCGTCAAGCCGGAAATCAAGCCGCCTGCTTGGCCTGTGACTTACGACCTGAAGATTTTTTACCAGCGGCTGCGCCTGCTTTCGCAAACTCCAGCACACCGTCTTCAATCTTGCCTTTCTTCAGCACAGGTCGATCGGCCAGGTAGTTGTTCACCACTGTCCAGGGTGCAGCCGGGCCTTGCTTGGGCAAGCGATCGGCAGCGCGCTTCATGTAACCCGCTTCCAGGTCAAACATCGGCGTGTCATCGGCCTCAACACCCTCGGCGTTGGGCACCACGCGGGTGTAGCCATGCTTGTCCATGTGGTTAATCACGCGGCACACAAATTCGGCCGCCAAATCCGCCTTCAAGGTCCAAGAGGCATTGGTGTAACCGAACACCATCGCGAAGTTGGGAATGCTGCTCATCATCACGCCCTTGTAGCTCATCACCTCGCCCACGTTCACAGGCTTGCCGTCCACGTGCGCAGTCAGGCCACCCAGAATTTGCAGATCAAGGCCGGTGGCAGTGATGATGATGTCAGCCTCCAAAACCTGGCCACTTTTCAGCTTGATGCCATTGCTGACAAATGTGTCGATGTGGTCGGTCACAATGTCAGCCTTGCCTTTTTTCAGCACCTTGAACAGGTCGCCATCAGGCACCACGCACAGGCGCTGGTCCCAAGGGTTGTAGCTGGGGGTGAAGTGCTTCATGTCGAAGTCTTTACCCATGCGCGCGCGGGTTGCACCCAGCAACAGGCGTTTGATCGCCTGTGGGCGCTGCTTGCTCAACTTGAAAATCAAACGCTGCAAACCAATGTTGCGGGCCCGGCCAATGTTGTACACCCAAGTGTCGGGCATGAACTTTTTCAGCACCACGGAAACCGGATCAACAGATGGAATGGACGCGATGTAAGTGGGTGAACGCTGCAACATGGTCACATGGCTCGCGGTGTCAGCCATGGCAGGCACCAAGGTAATGGCAGTTGCGCCACTGCCAATCACCACCACGCGCTTGCCGGCGTAGTCCAGGTTTTCGGGCCATTGCTGTGGGTGAACCACGGTGCCCTTGAAGTTCTTGATGCCCGGAAATTCAGGGCTGTAGCCTTTGTCGTAGTTGTAGTAACCGGTGCAACCCAGCAAGAAATTGCTGGTAAACACCTGCTTCTCGCCGGTTTCCTCGATGACGCCTTCAACAGTCCACTGGTTGGCTTCGGAATCCCAATTGGCGGCAGTCACCTTCACACCAAACTGAATGTCTTTGGTGACATTGTGTTCTTTGGCGGCCTCGGTCACGTACTCGCGGATTTCCTGGCCATTGGCCAACACTTTCTCGCCTTTCCAGGGCTTAAAGCTGTAACCCAAGGTGAACATGTCAGAGTCAGAACGAATGCCTGGGTAACGGAACAAATCCCAAGTGCCTCCGATGGCTTTGCGACGTTCCAGAATTTTGATGCTTTTGCCCTTGCAGTTCTGCTTGATGTGGCATGCTGCACCAATGCCAGACAGCCCGGCGCCGATAATCAGTACGTCTACGTGTGGATTGTTCATTGTTTTGTCCCCGTGGTTTGACCGTTCATGTGACTTTTTGTATTGTCAGTTGAGAGAATAGTGGCGAGCCGGGTCTGTTGGCTAGTAAGAAATACTCTAAACTGGGCTAACTATTACACAGAGCAAGGGAAAATGGAATTTCTTGAAACGCTGAAACAGCGCCACAGTGTGCGTGCTTTTGACCCCAAACCTGTACCCAGCGAGGTACTGGAACGCCTACTTCAACAGGCTGCACTGTCACCAAGTTGGTCGAATACGCACCCCTACAGAATTGCCCTGGCCACAGGCGATGTACTGGAAAATTTGCGTAGCGAACTGTACGAGCGCTTTCAGGAAACCATCAAACTGCAACGTGGCGGCAAGCTGGCGCAAATTAAAGGACTATTGACCCGCAGCAAGGGCATTCCCGATGGTGATGTAAAACCTGTGGTGAACTACCCCAAGGATTTACAAGCTCGCCGCGTGGAGTGTGGCAAAGGCTTGTATGGCGTGCTGGGTGTGGCCCGAAATGATTTGAAAGCCCGCGACCAGGCCATGGCAGAGAACTTTCGCATGTTTGGTGCCCCCGCAGCCGCGTTTGTATTTGTGCACGAAGGCGTGGGCATTTACAGCGCGCTGGACGCTGGCATTTTTCTGCAAAGCCTGATGCTGGCTGCCACCAACGAAGGTTTGGGCACCTGCGCGCAGGGCGCGCTGGGCTTGTTCCGCACCCCCCTAGACAAACATTTCGACATTCCGAAGCAATACAACTTGTTGTGCGGTGTGGCGATTGGCTATGAACTGGATGTGCCGGTGAACAAGTTTCAGCCGGAGAAAATTGCGGCGAGTGAATTGATGCTGCCCAAGCGTGGGGGCTAAATGCACGCTGTTTAACAACTGAATCGGCTTGGGTTCAGCTGTCTCGCAGCTTTCTTAATCGCCCAATTGGCTTGGGTTCAGCTGTCTCGCAGCTTCTTAATCGCCCAATTGGCTTGGGTTCCGCTCTCTCGCCAGAAAACCTGTTTATCCCTTGCTGAGCCTTGCGATGCCTGAGAACGACCCTCCTAAACT
>LFEF01028695.1_pt2 | contig 36543 bp, 16 predicted proteins | sample 619371 | NCBI WGS metagenome assembly LFEF01 (sample SAMN03014291, study PRJNA259931) | freshwater metagenome | biome: lake; feature: waterbloom | place: China: Taihu Lake | collected 2006-08 | depth 0 m m
AAAGCACGAGAAACTTCGCCTGAACGTGGAATAGACATGTTGACAAAATAGCCAATACAAACGGCCATGACATTAGTGGAAATTTTTGGTTGATAGCCTAAGTGTTCTAGTGTAAATTTCCATCGATAACCTCTTGACCACAAAGCTACAGCACTAATTAATAAAGAAATATAAATGTAAAAGTAATCTGCGGTTTTAAATTGCAGTTTAATTTCTTCTAATTGTTCAGGGGTGAACTTATTGTAAGTGTAAATAACCAAAACCAATCCCAATAATATGGGTAGGAGTATGGATAGCCATTTTCCGATTTTTTGTTTCAATGGAAATTAAGTGAGCGAATTATCATTTTCGTTAGGAAAAACCAATGCCGGTTTAAAGGTTTTTGCTTCTTCCAGGTCTAAAATTCCGTAAGCAATAATAATGATGATATCGCCTTTTTGTACTTTTCGGGCAGCAGGACCATTTAAAGTAATTTCACCACTATTGCGATTTCCTTTAATAACATAGGTCTCTAATCGTTCACCATTGTTGATGTTTACGATGGAAACTTTTTCGCCTTCCACTAAGTTTGAAGCATCCATTAAAGCTTCGTCAATGGTAATACTTCCAATGTAATTTAAATCTGCTCCAGTCACCTTTACGCGGTGTATCTTGGATTTAACAACTTGAATTTGCATGGGGCAAAGGTAATTAATTTAATGAAATAGTATCAATTAAACGAATGTTGTTAACAAAAACGGCTATAAAAGCTCGATATTTTTTGCCCTTTGATTTTCGAATGCTCGGTTTTAGCGTGTTTTCATCAGCAATTTCAAAATATTCTAATGAAAAAAGGTTGTGCTTTTCAAATTTTTTTTTAACATATTCGGATATTTTTTTTATCGAATGTTGATGAAATTTTGCTTTTGCCTCCAATAATGTTTTATAAATGATAGCTGCTTCTTTTTTTTCAGTTTCACTCAAACGTTCATTTCGAGAACTCATGGCTAAACCGTTAGGTTCCCGGTGAATCGGGCAACCTGTAATATTTACAGGGATATGATATTTTTGAACTAATTTCTTAACGATTTGCAATTGTTGAAAATCTTTTTCACCAAAATAGGCATTAGTAGGCTGAACAATTTCAAATAAACGTTTCACAATTGTGCCTACACCGTCAAAGTGACCCGGACGATGCTTCCCTTCCATTTGATGTTCCAAACCATCATAATAAAAATGTTGAGAAACGGTATTTCCTTCATAAATATCTTCAACACTTGGAGCAAAAACAATGATGTTTTTACTGAGTTTAGCAATTTTTTCTACATCGCGTTCCAATGTCCTGGGATATTTTTTTAAATCTTCAGGATTGTTAAACTGGGTAGGATTTACAAAAATACTAATTACTGTATGCTCATTTTCTAATAATGATTTTTCTAATAATGAAAGATGTCCTTGATGTAAAGCACCCATTGTAGGCACAAACCCAATTAGGTTTTTTGAAGTCAAAAAGGGCATCAAATGCTCTTTAAGTTCAGATTGTTTATTGAATATGAGCATACAAAATTTATTGGTTGAGATGCAAACTTACTATTTTACTTAAATATCTGCATAAAATTTTGTAATTTTGCCTGTTTTAAAATTTAAACGACAAAGAAAAAAATATGGAGGATAAGAGGATATTGTATGTATCATCTGAGGTAGTGCCTTATTTAGCTGAAAATGAAGTTTCCTTAATGTCTTATGATGTGCCTAAAATGATTAATGACCAAGGTGGTCAGATAAGAATTTTTATGCCAAGGTACGGAAACATCAACGAAAGAAGACATCAATTGCACGAAGTGATTAGGTTATCCGGAATGAACTTGGTAGTGAATGACTTAGATATGCCACTTATTATCAAAGTAGCATCTATACCAAAAGAGAGAATTCAGGTCTATTTTATTGATAATGATGAATATTTTAAACGAAAAGCAACTTTCACTGATGAAGATGGAAAATTGTATTCTGACAATGACGAACGTGCGATTTTCTTTGCGAAAGGAGTAGTTGAAACAGTAAAGAAATTAAATTGGGTGCCGGATATTATTCATGTTCATGGATGGATGGCTTCTCTGTTGCCGGTTTATATGAAACATTTTTATAAAAATGAGGCACTTTTTTCAAACACAAAAGTGGTTACTTCTGTATATGCTCAATCTTTTGAAGGTAATTTAGATTTGGAATTAATCAATAAAGTAAAATTTGATGAAATTCCTCATGATGCTGTGGCAGAGTTGGCTCAGCCAAATTATGAAAATATTGTCAAAACGGCTGTAATTCATTCAGATGCAGTTATTATAGCTTCAGAAAACTTGTCTCCAAGTTTAACAAAATTTATAGAATCTTCCAACAAACCTTTTTTACCTTTCGTGCCGAAAGACGAGTTTGCGGAGCACTACACTAATTTCTATAAAAATAGCGTTTTATAAATTTATTTTTAAATCAATGTTTACAAAAAAAATAATTCAACCGGTTGTATTGGCTTTTTTTGGGTTTTTATTGTTTTCTTGTGATAAAGATTTCAATACCATTGGAGTGGATATCATAGATGACAATCATTTTGCATTTGGAGAACCAGATAGAGAAGCAACTGTGGTAGCTTACAACGAAGACTTACCAATTGTTCAATCAAATAACTTAGATATCAATCCACTTGGGATTTACCAAAATTCAACATTTGGTAAACGAACAGCAGATTTTGTAACGCAAGTAGTTTTACCATCAACGCCTCCAACTTTTAACATAATTACACAAAACCCAAGTATTTCGGAAGTTATTTTGTATGTTCCTTATTTTTCAACTGTAGGTGCAATTTCTGATGGGGTTACAGAATACACGTTAGATTCTGTTTATGGGACATCAAGATTAAAATTAAATGTTTTTGAGAACGGTTATTTTTTAAGAGATTTAGATCCTGCCAGCAATTTTACTGAGGTTCAAAAGTATTTTTCCAACCAAGGAAATGAAGTAGATAATTTTAAAAGAGGAGCTTCGCCAGATGGTTCCTCAATTCCAAGCGGAGAACGTTTAAATAATAATCCAAGTCTTGATGAAAATGATGCTTTTACTTTTAGACAAGCTCAAATAACTGAGACACTTGTAGATTCTGAGGGAGAAGAGACTACAAATAAATTAGCTCCCGGGATTTATTTACGATTAAACAAAGATTTTTTTCAAAAAAAGATTATTGATGGTTATTTACAAGGAAAGTTAATTAACAATAATGTCTTTAAGGATTATTTTAGAGGATTGTATTTTAAAGTAGAGCCTTCACCTCTTGAGCCTAATGGGAGTAGCTTAGCAATGATTAATTTCAAAGGAGGGAAAATTATTATTCGATATAGAGAGGATAAAGCCGTTGAAGGACAAACAAATCCTGATCGAATTGACAAAACACTTGAACTATCTCTTAGCGGCAATTCTATAAGCTTAATTAGTCAAGAAAGAGCTTCAAATTATCAGAATATACTTCAAAACGCTTCTTCATCTGAGGGTGATGATCGATTATACCTCAATGGAGGTCCTGGCTCTATGGCTATTATTGATTTGTTTGGTGGTAATCCAAATGGTCAAATATCTAGTGAACTGCTTAATTATCGTTCAAAAGGATGGTTGATTAATGAGGCAAATTTAATATTCAGAATTGACCGTGATGCCATGGGGCAAACCAAAGATCCGGAAAGAATCTATTTATATGATTTGAATAATAATCGCCCCCTCTTTGATTATGTTAGAGATCAAACCTCAGGTTCTAAACCAAAATTTTCAAAGCGAATACATAGTGGCATTATAGTGAAAGAGGACGAAAAAGGTGTTTATTACAAGATAAGATTAACAAATCATATCTCGAATATTCTAAGAAAAGACTCCACTAATGTTCGATTAGGATTAGTGGTGACCGAAGCTATTTCTGTTGTATCAAATTATGAATTAAAAAACCCATCTGCTTCTGGTTTAACAAAAATACCATTAGCATCGGTTTTAAATCCTTTAGGAACAGTGTTGTATGGAAGCAAAAGTTCTGTACCTTTGGACAAAAGATTACGATTAGAAATTTATTACACCAAACCTGACTAAATAGATAAATTATGTGTGGAATTGTTGGATATATCGGAAAAAGAGACGCTTATTCAATTGTAATTAAAGGTCTTAAACGATTAGAGTATAGAGGCTACGACAGTGCCGGAATTATGCTTCATGACGGAAAGGAACTAAAAGTTTCTAAAACAAAAGGAAAAGTAACAGACCTGGAAGAGGTTTCTCAAAAAGATAATAACTTCTTTGGATCTATCGGAATGGGTCACACCCGATGGGCTACACATGGGGTGCCAAATGATGTGAATTCGCATCCTCACTTATCTAATTCAGGTAATTTGGCCATTATTCATAACGGAATCATTGAAAATTATGAGCCATTAAAAAAAGAATTAACAAAAAGAGGTTATGTATTTCATTCAGATACTGATACTGAAGTATTAATCAATTTGATTGAAGATGTTCAGAAAAAAGAGAAAATTAAATTAGGAAAAGCAGTTCAAATAGCTTTAAACCAAGTTGTTGGGGCTTATGCTATTGCGGTTTTCGATAAAAATAAACCCGATGAAATTGTGGTCGCTCGTTTAGGAAGTCCTTTGGCTATTGGAATAGGAGATGGAGAATTTTTTGTAGCTTCAGATGCTTCTCCTTTCATTGAATATACGTCAAATGCCATTTATTTAGAAGATGAAGAAATGGCTATCGTACGTTTACATAAGCCCATAAAAGTCAGAAAAATTAAAGATGATTCGTTGGTTGATCCGTATGTTCAAGAATTAAAAATGAATCTTGAGCAAATTGAAAAAGGGGGCTATGACCACTTTATGATGAAAGAGATTTATGAGCAACCAAACGTAATTAAAGATACCTATAGAGGTAGATTACTTGCCAACAAAGGAATCATCCAAATGGCAGGAGTTGAGGATAATTTAGAGAAATTCTTAAATGCAGATAGAATAATTATTGTTGCCTGTGGAACATCTTGGCACGCAGGTTTAGTGGCGGAATATATCTTTGAAGAATTTGCCAGAATCCCGGTGGAAGTAGAGTATGCCTCAGAATTTAGATACCGAAATCCGATTATAAACAAAAAAGATATTGTTGTCGCAATTTCTCAATCGGGTGAAACGGCAGATACTTTAGCAGCGATTAAATTGGCAAAAGAAAATGGTGCGTTTGTTTTTGGTGTGTGTAATGTGGTTGGTTCCTCTATTTCAAGAGAAACGGATGCCGGAGCATATACTCACGCAGGTCCAGAAATTGGTGTAGCTTCAACTAAAGCTTTTACAACCCAAATCACGGTCTTGACCTTAATTGCACTTCGTTTAGCTAAGGCTAAAGGAACCATGTCTAATTCAGATTTCCATCGCTATTTATTAGAATTGGAAATGATACCTGAAAAGGTTGAGGAAGCTTTAGAAACGAATGAAATAGCAAAAAAAATTGCAGGTATTTATAAAGATTCTCCAAATTGTTTATATCTAGGTAGAGGTTATAATTTCCCGGTTGCTCTTGAAGGAGCATTGAAGCTTAAAGAAATTTCATATATTCATGCAGAAGGGTATCCGGCAGCAGAAATGAAACACGGTCCAATTGCGTTAATTGATGAGTCAATGCCGGTTGTTGTAATTGCACCAAAAATGGGACATTATGATAAAGTGGTAAGCAACATACAAGAAATTAAATCAAGAAGTGGAAAAATCATTGCTGTTGTTACAAAAGGCGATACACAAGTGAGAGATTTAGCCGATCATGTAATTGAAATTCCTGAAACATCCGATGCACTTTCCCCATTGCTGACAACAATCCCTTTACAATTATTGTCATATCATATTGCAGTAATGAGAGGATGTAATGTTGATCAACCTAGAAACTTAGCTAAATCGGTTACAGTAGAATAATTTTAACATTTATATTTTCAAAAAAGCAGGCAATTTGTCTGCTTTTTTCATTTTTTCTATTTTGTTAAATAAAATGCTAAAATTTTAAATTATAAATAAAAAATAGTATGAACGCATACTAAAATTTACTTTTATTGATTAAAACATAAGAAATGTTAGCGAATTTGAAATGAGAATTGTGCAAAAATCCCCTTATATAAATACAAAAAAGCATAATTTATTTCACTTTTTTTATTAATTTCAAAAATAGTTGTATTTTGGTATCGTAAACTAACAAAAACTCTTACTTTATGAAAGTGAAATTAATTCTTCTAACATTGTTTTTTTGTGGCATTTCTCTTGCACAAACAACAATAACTGGAAAAGTTGCTGATAATACTAATCAGCCAATTCCGGGAGCCAACATCAAAATTGTTGGAGATAACATAGGTACTACATCCGACTTTGACGGAAATTTTACCTTAACTACACAAAAAAAGCCACCCTTTACAATTGAAATCTCTTCAATTGGTTTCTCCACCAAAAGAGAAGAAATCAAGACAAACAACCAAAAAGTAAATATAGTTTTGGCTGAAGAAGAAACAAGATTAGACGAAATTGTAATTTCGGCATCTAGAACTCCAGAACGTATCTTTGAATCTCCAGTTACCATCGAAAGAATGGGAATGAAAGAAATTAAAAACACGACCTCACCAACTTTTTATGAAGGTTTAGAAAACATGAAAGAAGTTCATTTTAATACGTCAAGTTTTAACTTTAAATCTATAAATACCAGGGGTTTTGCAACTATTGCCAACACACGTTTTATGCAATTAGTTGATGGAATGGATAACTCTTCGCCGGCATTGAACTTTGTTTTAGGTAATCTTATTGGTTTATCCGATTTAGATGTTCATAGCGTAGAACTTTTACCAGGTGCGTCATCTGCTCTTTATGGTGCCAATGCTTTCAATGGTATTTTATTCATGAATAGTAAAAACCCTTTTGAATTTCAAGGAATTAATGCATATGTTAAACGCGGTATCACCAATCAGGAAGAAGCTGGAACTAACGAATTTTTAGATTTTGGTGTTAGAGCTGCATGGGCATTTACGCCACATTTTGCTGCAAAAGCTAATTTTACATACATGCGTGCCACAGAATGGATAGCTGCTGATGATAGAGATGTAAATGGTGGTGCAATTGGACATGCAAATAATAGAAATTATGATGGTTTAAATTATTATGGAGATGAAGTTTCAAATTTTCTTAGCAATATTGGTACTATCAGTAGAGATGGTTATAGAGAACAAGATTTGAACGACAATCAGATAAATAATGTGAAATTTGATGCTTCTATCCACATTAGACCTTGGGCAACTTCATCTAATCAGTACTGGAAAGATTCTGAATTTATTGCTCAACATAAAGTAGGTTTAGGTAACACTGTTTATCAAGGAGGAAGTAGATATGCATTAAGAAACTTTTTTATGAGTCAAACCAGACTTGAATTTAAGAATAAAAACTTCTTTATTAGAGGTTATTTATCATCAGAAGATGCAGGTGATTCTTACGACATGCGATTTGCTGCTATCAATGTTAACAGGAGAGCTAAAACTGATGTTCAATGGTTTACTGATTATGCTACTGCTTTCTTACAATCTCAAATTGGTTTAGGATTTAATGCAGCACAAGCTGATACTTTTGCAAGAGGTTTTGCTACACATAATATTAACAATACCCCTTTACCTTTAACACCGCTAAATGGAGGTTTACCCCAATTTCAACCGGGAACACCTGAATTTGCAAACGCTTTAGCAGAGGTAAGATTAAGTGCAGATGTTACTAATGGAGCTTTATTTAAAGATCAATCACGTATTTGGCATAGTGACTGGAACTATAATTTAAAAGAACACATATCGTTTGCAGATGTACAAGTAGGAGGTTCATTTCGTTCATATGTTTTAGATTCGGAAGGAACAATTTTTACAGACACTGATGGTCCAATTCGTTATGATGAATATGGTTTATATACACAAGTTCAAAAGAAATTTATGGACGACAGATTAAAGTTTACAGGTTCTGTACGATATGATAAATCGGAATTATTCGAAGGTCAGTTTTCACCTCGTGTATCTTTGGTTTATTCAGCTGGAGAAAATAAAAACCACAACTTTAGAGCATCTTTTCAAACAGGTTTCCGTAACCCAACAACACAAGATTTATTTATTGGTTTGAATGTAGGTCCTAGAGCATTAGTCGGTTCAGCTAATTCAAATTTAGAAAGATTTAGCGAAACTATTCCAGTAAGTGCAGCAGGAGTTCTATTAGGACAACCTTCCTCTGTAACATTAAATGGCGTAGATGCTTATGGTGCTGGTTTCACGGCAGAATCAGTTTCATTATTCGATCAAACACAAAATGTAAATGATTTAGTATCTATTCAAGGAACTAATTTAGTAAAACCAGAACAGGTTAAAGCCTTTGAGTTAGGTTATAAATCACGAATTAATGGTTTTGATATTGACATCAATGGTTATTACAACATTTATAATGATTTCATGAGTGGTGCTAGAGTTGTTGTGCCTTTTTATGGTGTAACAGGAAATGATGTTACAAATCCTGAATTTCAAGAAGCTGTATCAGCTTTAAGAAATAGAGACAGAAGAACATTCGATTTATACACTAATACCTCTGCTGTTATCAATTCTTATGGGGCAGGTTTAGGTTTATCTCGAAAAGTATATAAAGATTTTGAAGTATCTGTAAGTTATAATTGGGCAGCTTTTGATTATGATGAATCTGTTGACCCAGCTTTTAGACCCATGTTTAATACGCCAGAACACCGTGCAAAATTAGGTATAAATAATGATAAACTATTTAAAAATTTTGGCTTTGGTATCAATGGGCGTTGGTGGTCTGAATATGAGTGGGAGTCTACGTTTGCTGATGGTACAATACCTTCTACATTCGTACTAGATGCACAAATACAGTATGCTATACCAAGCTTGAAATCTGTAATTAAATTAACTGGTTCAAATATCGGTAGCAATGATTATTTACAAGTAATAGGTGCTGGTAGAATTGGTCAAATTTACACCTTAGGTATTTCAATTAACCCTTAATTAATTAAATCATGTATAAAAATTTAAAATATTTATTTTTTTCTTCATTTGTCTTTATGGCATGTAGTGAAGATGTAAAAGAAGAGGTTATCGCAGAAGAACCTTTATCAAAAGGCTCAGCAGATTTTACAAAATATGTAGCTTTAGGAAACTCTTTAACAGCCGGTTTTTCAGACAATGCTTTATTTAAAGCTGGTCAAGTTAATGCTTACCCAAATCTTATGGCAGAAAAATTTGCTGAAGTTGGTGGCGGACCATTTACATCACCATTGATGAACGACAATATTGGGGGTCTTTTAATTGGAGGAACTCAAATTCAAGGGCCTAGATTGGTTTTTAGTAATGGGGCTCCCGTACCTTTAAATATTGCTGTTCCGGGTTCAGTACCGACTACCGAAATTGCTATACCACTAACCGGCCCATTTAATAACATGGGTATTCCTGGAGCAAAATCATATCATTTAATCGCACCTAATTATGGCAATATTGCGGGGGTTCCAACCGGCCAGGCTAATCCTTATTTTGTTAGATTTCGTTCGACTCCTTCTACAACTGTTTTAGCGGATGCTTTATCTCAAAATCCAACTTTTTTTAGTCTTTGGATTGGAAATAATGATGTTTTAGGATATGCTACCTCAGGGGGAACAGGCATTAATCAATTAGGAAATACAAACCCTGCTACTTATGCAGCAAATGACATTTCAGATCCAACGATGTTTAATGCAGTTTACAATCAAATAATTGAAGCATTAACATCAGATGGTCGTAAAGGAGTGGTAGCTAATATTCCAAGTGTAACATCAGCTGCTTTTTTTAGAACAGTACCTTTTAATCCGGTACCATTAGATGCTCCAACTTCTAGTGCTTTGAATGCTGGTTTAATAGGACCATTAGATCAAATTTTAACTGCTTTGGGTCAACCAGATCGTTTGAAGCCTTTAGCTGCGGTGTCTAATAATCCACTTTTAATCGTAGATGAAGGTTTAACAAACTTAGGTCCCCAAATTCAGACTATTGCAGCATCTTCGGGAAATCCACAGTTAGTAGCATTAGCTCCCTTTCTAGGAGCAGTTTACGGTCAAGCTAGACACGCAACTAAAGACGACTTGGTTTTATTAACAACTCGCACAGTCATTGGCCAACCAGCTGGCTCTCCTGTTCCTTCATTAAACGCATTTGGTGTTTCCTTCCCACTTCAAGACCAACATGTTTTAGTACCAACCGAAATAGAATTCATAAATACTGCTACAACTGCTTTTAATAATACCATTGAATCAGCTGCTCAATCGAAAGGCCTAGCATTCGTTGATATTAATGCAATAATGAGAGAGTTAAGTACTAATGGTATTCGATTTGATAATTATCACATGTCTGCAACTTTTGGTCAAGGCGGTGTGTTTAGTTGGGATGGTATTCACATAACTGCCCGAGCTAACGCCTATATAGCAAATCAATTTTTAGAAGCTATTGAAAGAACCTATGGTGCTAAGTTTAGTAAGTTTAAGCCACAAGATAAACCGATTACTTATCCATCTTTCTTACCAAACTAATTATAAATTATATTTCAAAACCACCTCTAGCCAGGTGGTTTTTTTATTTTATTACACTATTTATACCTCTGAGAAGACTATGATTCTAAAACTTCAAAATATCCTAAAAAAAATAGCCTTTTACTATTGATTTTATATTTTAAAAAATTATCTTTGCACTCGAAAAAAGAGGATGTTTTTTTAAACATAAAAAGCTATTAAATAAATACATAAGCAATGTCAAAAGTAGTAGGAAAAGTTTCCCAAATCATCGGACCAGTTGTAGACGTTATATTCGATTCTAAAAATGCCGAATTACCTAAAATTTATGATTCATTAGAAATCGTTAAAAAAGATGGTTCAAAATTAGTGTTAGAAGTGCAATCACATATTGGTGAAGATACAGTGAGAACCATTTCGATGGATTCAACGGATGGTTTAAGCAGAGGTACAGAAGTGGTAGCAACAGGAGCTCCAATCCAAATGCCAATTGGTGCAGATGTTTACGGAAGACTTTTCAATGTAATTGGTGATGCAATTGACGGTTTAGGTGATTTGCCAAAAACAGGTGATAATGGTGTTTCCATTCACCGTCCGGCTCCAAAATTTGAAGATTTATCTACTTCTACAGAAGTTTTATTTACCGGAATTAAAGTAATCGATTTGATTGAACCTTATGCAAAAGGTGGTAAAATTGGATTGTTTGGTGGTGCCGGTGTTGGTAAAACAGTATTAATTCAGGAGTTGATTAACAATATTGCAAAAGGTCACGGTGGACTTTCTGTATTCGCTGGAGTAGGAGAGAGAACACGTGAAGGGAATGACTTACTTCGCGAGATGTTAGAGTCAGGAATTATTAAATATGGTGAAGATTTCATGCACTCTATGGAAAATGGAGGTTGGGATTTGTCTAAAGTTGATAAATTGGGTATGAGAGAGTCAAAAGCTACTTTCGTATTCGGACAAATGAATGAACCACCGGGAGCTCGTGCTCGTGTAGCATTATCAGGTTTGTCTATTGCTGAGTATTTCCGTGATGGTGCCGGTTCAGACCAAGGAAAAGACGTTCTTTTCTTCGTTGACAACATTTTCCGTTTTACCCAAGCAGGTTCTGAGGTATCTGCTCTTTTAGGACGTATGCCATCTGCGGTAGGTTACCAGCCAACGTTAGCAACAGAAATGGGTGCTATGCAAGAGCGTATCACATCAACTAAAAAAGGTTCTATTACATCTGTACAAGCAGTTTATGTACCTGCGGATGACTTAACTGACCCGGCTCCTGCAACAACATTTGCTCACTTGGATGCAACAACTGTATTGTCGCGTAAGATTGCTGAGTTAGGAATCTATCCTGCCGTGGATCCATTGGATTCTACTTCTCGTATCTTAACTCCTGAAATCTTAGGTAAAGATCATTACGAATGTGCCCAAAGAGTAAAAGAAATTCTTCAAAAATATAAACAATTACAAGATATCATCGCCATCCTTGGTATGGAAGAGTTATCAGAAGATGATAAATTAGCTGTTTCACGTGCTCGTCGTGTGCAACGTTTCTTATCTCAACCGTTCCACGTTGCTGAACAGTTTACAGGTATTCCGGGGGTATTAGTAGATATCAAAGATACCATCAAAGGATTCAACATGATTATGGACGGAGAATTAGATCATCTTCCGGAAGCTGCGTTCAACTTGAAAGGTACTATCGAAGATGCGATTGAAGCCGGTCAAAAAATGTTAGCAGAAGCGTAATCAGTTGGTAGTTTGTAGTTAGTGTACACTAATTACAAATCACTAATCACTAATCACTAAAAGAATGATTTTAGAAATAGTATCACCAGAAGCCACTTTATTCAAAGGAGAAATTACAGCCATCACTCTACCAGGTGTTGACGGTTCTTTTCAAATTTTGAATAATCACGCACCAATTGTTTCAATTTTAAAACAAGGAACGGTAAAAATTACGGCTCCCAATTTTAAATTCAATAAAGAAGTTGCCGGAAAGTTTACAAAGGTTAATGATCAAAATTACACCCTTGAAATTGCTTCAGGAACCATTGAAATGAAAAGCAATAAAGTAATTGTATTAGCGGATTAATTTACCATAAAATATAGAATACTAAGCCTCACTTTTGTGGGGCTTTTTTCAACTTAATAACTATGGAGCAAAATGAATTTGAATTAATAGTGTCTGAAAATAAAAGATCAATTTGGTCTTTGATACTTGCCTCCATTTGTTTTACAATTACTGTTTTCTCAATACTGTATTTTATTAAAATTATATATCAATTGGGTTTTGATAAAATTCCGGTAAAATTTCCGGCAAGAATGATAGAACTTATTGTTTTTTCAGCAGGTTTCGGTGTTACATTTTCAATCACAAAAACTATTCTTATAGATGTTGATAAAAACAAATTAATTTCAAGATATTTTATAGGCCCTTTTTATAAAGATTTTTTATCAGAGGTTCCTAAATTAGAATATATATCAGTCTTTTTCCTATCTTCAAAGGAGGTATACGAGGTAAATCTTTGGTACAACCAAAACAAACATTATAAAATGTATGTGTTTGATAATAAAAATAGTGCATTTGAATTTGCTGTTCAAGTAGTGAATAAGTTAAATTTAGATTTGCTTGATGCTACCGAAAAAGGAAATTTCAAATGGATTGAAAAGAAAAGTTTTGAATGAATACATTTTTAAGCCAAAATCGAAATCATTTCAAAACCATTAAGGGTTGTTGTTTTTGACAATTAAATCATATGAAATTTTCAATTTTTCAACCACAATTTCAATTTCTTCCTCATTTAAATGACCAAATCCTAATCGAATGGCACAAGTATTTTTATCTTGATATAAAATGGTTTTGGGTAAAAATAAATCGAGTTTTGTGGCTTCCTCAGCTAATTGTAGTAAAGAAATAGAAGGAACAAAGTGAATCCAAATGGCTAATCCTCCTGAGGGTTTTTTAAATTGAATGGCATCTTTAAAATGTTTTTTCAAACCCTCACAAATTAAATCCCGCCTTCTTTTATAGGTAACGCTGTTCTTTTTAAGTAAACGATGTATTTCTCCCTCATAAATCAATTCAGATAACAGTTGTTCCTGAATCAAATCGCCTTGTTGGTCAAGCATTTGTAAATAGTTTTTAGCTTCTGTTATAACATTTTCAGGAGCTACAACAAATCCGGTTTGAAAACTGGGGAATAAGGATTGACCTAATTTCCCTAAATAAATCACCATTCCATTTGCATCTGCACTGGCCATTGGCAACATAGGCGAACCATCAAATTGAAAATCATAATCAAAATCATCCTCAATAATGGCAAATTGAAATGCATTTGCAAGTGCAAGCAATTGAATTCTTCGTTCAGCAGTTAATGTTTGTGTGGAAGGATAATCGCGATTTGTACTTATATAGACACAACGAATTTTTCCTTTTGTAAAATGTTTTTCAATAAATTCAATGTTCATTCCGTTTTCATCAACCGGTATCGGAATAATAGTGGCTCCGGCTTCTTGAAAGATCATGTTCGCTTTATAATTACTCAATTGACCAACCAATACAATATCATTTTTACGTAACAGCAATTGTGATATAATGTATAAACTCATTTCTGTACTTCGGGTATTCATCACGTTCTGAGGTTGCACATAAAATCCTCTGGAAGCATTCAAAAAGTTGCACAATTGATTCTCAAAAAGAGTATGTTTTTGTTTTACGCTTGGATTCCATTTCGTAATAATAGATTTTCTTTTCATCGAAGTACTATACCATTTTGAAAATTCATGCATAGGATGCAATCGTAAATCAGGTTGACCGTCGTTCAAAACAAATTTGGCCTCTGAGTATTCATTAGTTGAAGATAAATGAAACGAATGTTCAAACGGGAAACCACTTCTTTGAGGATAGTGAAATGCATCTACAATCGAGTTAGAAGGGGCTTTTATTTTCTTTTTATGTGGTTTTGGGTCTAAGACAAACGTACCTTTATTGGGTATCATTTCGACCCAACCTTGTGAGGCCAATTCATCATAAACTGCCACTGCTGTATTTCTATGGATGTTGAATATGGTCTTAAATGTTCGGGTTCCAGGCAAAGCAGTCCCGGTGCTTAAATATCCCCGCTGAATGGCATTGATGATTTGTTGGGCCATCTGAATATACATCGGGGTGTTATTTGTGGAATCAACTTGAATGACTGTTTTTAGCAATTCATTAACCGGACTATCTTTCATTTTGAAACTGGACTAGTTTAATCGTCCGGAAAGTTACGAATTTTGCACCGCTTTATTAACACAATGCATATCAAAATGAAAAATAGATTTTGTTTACTTACTTTTCTTACCGCAACTTTTTTTGGAGTGGCTCAAGAGAACTTACAAAGAATAGATTCACTCCGCGAAGTAGTGGTTACTTCCTCACGAATTGATTTACCTTTTAAAGAAAATTCAAGAACAATACAAATTGTAACAGCAGCTGAGATAAAGAAACTTGGCGTAACAAATGTAGCAGATGCTTTACAACAAGTTGCCGGTATTGATGTAAGACGTCAAGGGATAAATGGTATGCAAGCCGATTTATACATAAGAGGAGGAGGATTTGACCAAACCTTACTTTTAATTGACGGTATCAAATTAGATGATCCGCAAACCGGACATCATACCTTGAATTTAGCCCTCCCAATTGAAGTGATCAAACGCATCGAAATTATCAAAGGACCTGCTGCAAGGGTTTTTGGACAAAATGCATTTACCGGTGCCATTAACATTGTAACGCAAGATAAATTAGAAAGCTCTTTAATAGCAAAGGCTCAAGGGGGTTCTTTCGGACAGTTCATCGCTGAAATTACCGGTGCAGTGAATCTGGAAAACAGCAACCATATTTTACATTTTTCCAAACAATCTTCTGAAGGCTATCGAAAAAATACCGACTTTGATAATACCAATTATGTGTTAAGAAGTCAGTTTAATAAAAATAAATTTCCCATCAATTTGATTTCCGCTTTTTCAGAACGGAAATTTGGAGCTCAAAATTTTTATGGAGTAACTAATCCCGCAGCATTGCCGTATGAAGTGACACAAGCGAGTTTGATAGGACTTTCCACCGAAATAAAAAACGGTAACTTTACTTGGAAACCACGATTATATTGGAGAAGAAACCAAGACGAATACATTTTTATCAGAACAAATCCGTCTATTTATAGAAATTTACACATTACAAACAAAATAGCGGCGGAGTTAAATGGAGCGTACCAATCTTCGTTAGGAACAACCGGAATTGGGTTAGAATTTTCAAAATATATGATTCAAAGTAATAATTTAGGAGATGCAGAACGTGAAATTGCTACCTTGTTTTTAGAGCATCGGTTCAGCTTATTTGAAAGTATTCTTGATATTACTCCCGGTGTGGCGTTTTCTTATTTTTCTGATTTTGACAATAGAGCATTTCCGGGTTTAGATATTGGAGTAAAAGTTTCCGAAAATTTAAGAATGTATAGCAATGTTGGATATACATATCGAGTACCAACCTATACAGATTTAAATTACAGTGATCCGTCAACGTTAGGAAATCCCAATTTGCAAGCTGAGCGTGCTTTTGCTCAAGAACTGGGATTCAAATACCATTCGAAAAATATCGATTTTATGGCGGCATTATTCAATAGAGAAACAGAAAACTTTATTGATTACAGAAGAGCTTCAAGTGAAGATTTATGGCAACCGGTGAATATTGATGTGGAAACAAGAGGAGTGGAAACGGCATTCAAATATTCCTTTTCAACCCAAAAAATAAACCATCAATTGCAATTGGGTTACACCTATATTGATGATTCAATAGATACCGATTTAATTTCAAAAAACGGAATTAATTCTATGCGTCATCAAGTCGTTTTCAATTATAACATCAATTTATTTAAAGGTTTTAACCAAAATATTGCTTATCGCTACATAGAGCGTACATCAAGAATTGCGTACAATGTGTATGATTTGAATACAAGTTATGCTTATAAGAATTGGGAAGCAACTATTTTGGTTCAGAACTTATTTAATACGGATTATGAAGAAAACACTTTTGTTCCCATGCCAAAAGGAAATGTGTTGTTTGGTTTGAAGTATCATTTTAGATAATTTTCAACCTTAATTAAATACAGATAAAAAAACCTGCTAAATAAATTAGCAGGTTAAGCAATGTAGGCTTTTAATTGGGGCTAAAAGGCTATTTTTTGCGTAATGATTTGATCGTTTTCTAAGACCACTTTTACAATGATAACTTGATTGGCAATATAAAGTGGTTTTGAACGATACTCTTTGGATTGAATATCTTTTTCGGTTCTCAGTAATTTTCCGGTTACATCATAAATATAAACAGAATCTATTGATACAGTTTCGGATTGAATATCCAATGTGTTGTTTTGACCCACAATTTGAACACCAGAAGTTTGGTCAATTGGTTGATCAACACTTAATGTTTCATCTACAAAACGCAATTCAAAGCGGGTGTCGAAAGTGCCTTGTTGAGCGGTAAACCAATAAGGACCTTCTGTTAAATTATGCGTTATACCTAATACATAATCATGTAAGAAGACCGTTTGGTTCACAAAGAATCCGTCTGTTTTCTCAATTGAAATAGCCATTTGACCGGTAATTGAAGAACGATATCCTATCGGAATAACTTCTTGTTGATTAAACGGCAATGCTCTAGCTTGAATGCTTAACTTGTCAGTATTTAAAATAGAGTAGATACTTACAAAGTTTCCGGCATTGATAAATTTACCATCATAACCATAATCCAATTCGTTAGTTGCTCCTTGAACATATCCTAAAAGTGTTTCATGATAAGCACCACCGGAATTAAAGATATTTAGCCATAAACGATTTTTCTCTACCGCTTCTGTTGATTTTGGTAATTCAGTTCTGAAAAATTGGTTATTTTCATCTGCAATTCGCATTTCATTATTAAAAACACCGGTATAATTTCCATTTGGCAATGTACTTTTTACATCGATAAAGAAAGCTTGACCGGAAGCAATTTTTCCTGAAGGTTCAACTCCACCTGTAATGGCAGTACTCGCTGTTTTCACACCACCGGTTAAGTTATAGCTTGCATAATCATCGCTAGTATAATTGTACACATAATTTCCGGGAATTGAACTACTAATTGCAGTATTGTGTGTCCATAAATAGATTGTTCCATCAAATATAGCAGCGTTTGCCGGATGTAAAATAAATTCATCAATGTCAATGGCAGATGGATACGGATTACCAATCAAATTAGAAGTATGTGCCCCTTTAATTACAGGTACATTTATGATACCATTATTCGGAATACCTTTAAATGAACCTTCATAAATACCATTAGTAGCATTTGTTAAACTCCAACCGGTTGGTGCTCTAACAATATAGCCTTTTGCTGGCTGCATGATTTCATTTCCACCGGCATGAAGTACCCAATTACCAATCGTTGGACTGTAACTATAGTAACGATTTGGATTTGTATTAGGGGATAATTGATTCAATCTCCAATCGCTAACCGGTGACGACCAATACGTATAATCTAGCGGTTTCATCGGAGTAGTTTTTCGATATACCGTAATTTTTCCGGTATTTACCGCGTTGTTTTTAATTTGAAGTAAGCTTCCTGTATCTTTGATAATTAAATCAGCAGAGCTGTTAACATTTATATCGCCTTCAACTGTAAATGTAACCCCGGATTCAACAGTTAATACAGTTGTCCCAACTACTTCGCATGAACAAACATGTAAGGGTTGTGTCAAGGTTAAATTAGACTGAATGATTACACTTTTTGTTTCATCCGGAACGCCTTGCCAGGTTCCATTGAAAATTACAGCAGCCGGAATTTCAATGAAAACAGGTGTAGTGTTTTTAATTTCACAATTTTCATTCTGTACTACTGCACGAATATAAGTGCTGGCTGATAAATATCCAATCTCTTCGCCTGTTAATGTGATGTCAGTAGAGTTAATATCGATTACATTAGCTGTAAAATTACTATTGGACGCTTTTTGCCATTTCACTACACTTCCTGTGTTACCGGTTAAAGTAATAGGATTAGGTAATTTACTTTTACAAATAATGGTTTCACCGGATGAAAGCGTTCCTGCAACAGTTTCTTCAAAAACAGTAACCGTTACAAATGAAGCAGGAGTAAAGGTATTGCATAGTGTATCTACTCTTCTTACCCAATAAGTAGTTGTAGAACTTGGGTCAACTGTTACAGTTGTTGAAGTTTCTCCGGTTAAAATATTTTCACCTACTGTTGAACCTTTACCCCATTGATAAAGAGAGTTCGTTCCATCTGTACCACCAATTGCAGTTAATGTAGTTGATGAAGACATACAAATAGCTGTTATTCCATTAATACCCGTTGGAGCGGTAGGTTCTATTGATGTTTTGTTTAAATCAATAATTACATTGGCCAAACCTCCAAATTCTCTAACTCTAATTTCAATAGTACTTTCTCCATCTAAGTAAAAATTACCGATATTCCCAACACATGCATTTGTAGCATACCAAGAGTCACAGGAAAACACAAGGTTTCCATTAATAAATACGCGAACTTGATCATCCCATTGCGGTAAAGTAATGGTATAATTTCCACATGGAAAACCTTTTCTTCTGGCGGAAAAAGTAAAATTGTCATTGGGAACTGTACATCCATTCCAACCGGCAGAAGACGAAGGTGAATTATTTAAATTCCAACCGTTTGTTCCGGTTTGTGTGTTTAAATTGAGACGATTGTCAACATAGAAACCAACATAATTAGGATTTGCCAAGTTGATGTCACCATTAGAAAAACCATATACATTCCAAACTTGATCACCAAAAACAGTATAATCACCAGTAATTCCAGTTATTGTAACAGTGGTAGAAACAGCAGTGGTAAATCCGCTACAAGGTGAAGACAAAACTCTTCTCACCCAATAAGTTGTGGTTTGATTTGGATTTACGCTGATTGAAGCACCGGTTTGACCGGCAATAATATTGGTTCCAATAGCTCCGGTTCCCCATTCAAATACAGAACCGGTACCACCTGTTGCAGTTAATGTTCTAGATGTTCCGGGGCAAACTTGTGATCCTCCACCGGTAATTGATGTAGGAGCGGTTGCTGGAGAAGTTACGGTTATTGTTCTTGTAACACCATTGGTAATCGTTCCACAAGTTCCATCGCTTACTCTTCTTACCCAATACGTTGTTGTAGAGGTTGGTGAAACCGTTAGTGTATTTCCGTTTTCATTCGCGATGATATTATTGCCAACACTAGCTCCGGTTCCCCATTGAAAAACAGAGTTTGTTCCCATTGTTCCTCCACTTGCTGTTAACGTAACCGATTGTCCTAAACAAATTGAACTTGTTGATGAAATAGTTGTAGGTTGAGTTGGTGCAGTTTCAACAGTTACTGTTACAACAACTCCGTTGGTAACTGAATTACAAGGAGCTAAATCTTGTCTTCTTACCCAGTAAGTAGTAGTAGAGGTAGGATTCACGCTTAAGGAAGCATTGTTTTGTCCAGATAAAATATTTGATCCTACAACTGAACCCGTACCCCATTGAAAGCGACCGTTTGTTCCGGTTGTTCCACCGGTAGCGGTTAAGGTGGTTCCTGTTCCGGAGCACAAGGATGTAACACCACTAATTCCGGTAGGTGCAGTAGATGCACTATTTACGGTGATAGTTGTAGTGGTATGTCCGGTTGCCACATTACATGGGCTTGCATCCACTCTTCTTACCCAATATCCGCTGGTTGTGGTGGCAGTTGTTGTTAAAGTAACACCATTTTGGCCGGCAATTGTATTCACTCCGGCATTGTATCCTGTTCCCCATTCATAAATTGCATTTCCTCCCATTGTTCCACCGGTTGCGGTTAATGTAATTGTACTTCCTTGACAAACTGTAATATCTCCACCACTAATTGATGTTGGTTGTGTTGAACGAATGGTCACATTCACGGTAAGTGTAACTCCATTAGTAAATGAATTACATGGAGCTGCATCTTGTCTTCTTACCCAATACGTTGTGGTTGTAGTTGGATTAACATATAAAGTGGAATTGGTTTGACCACTAATGATGTTTGATCCGATTACTGAACCGGTTCCCCATTGGAAAGTGCCATTTGAACCGGAAACCCCTCCGATAGCGGTTAACAATGTTCCACCAGCCGTTGAACATAAATTCGTGTTTCCACTAATAGATGTAGGAGCAGTTGAAACCGTTTGAACAGTTATAGTAGTGCTTAAAGCATTCGTGGTTACATTACATGGAGCTCCATCTGCTCTTCTAACCCAATAAACTGTGGTAGAAGTTGGTGAAACGGCTAATGTATTTGTAGTAGCTCCGGCAATAATATTGGCTCCTGGAGTATTTCCTGTTCCCCATTGAAAAGTGCCATTTGTACCGGAAGTTCCGCCATTAGCAGTCAATGTTACCGAATTACCGTTACAAATGGTTACATTTCCGCCACTAATAGATGTAGGTTGAGTGGAACGCGTTGTTACATTAACAGTTGTTGTTACACCGGTAGTAGTGATATTACAGGTACCACCAATTCTTCTTACCCAATACGTTGTGGTTGTAGTTGGATCAACAAAAATAGAAACACCTGTTTGTCCACCAATGATGTTTGAACCTACTGTTGAACCGGTTCCCCATTGATAGGTTGCGTTTTCTCCATGATTACCACCTGAAGCGGTTAAAGTTGTTCCACCGGATGAGGCACAAATAGTAGTATTACCGCTAATAGAAGTTGGAGCGGTAGAAAAGTTTGTGCAAGCCGTAAAATTAAATGAAACTCTTGATAAGCCTGCTCTTTCATAGTATTCCAATACAAGATTTTGGGTACCGCTTAAAAAAATACTTGCAGTTGTAGAAGATTGATAGGCATGTTCAGACCAATTACTTACAATAAAAGTAGCACCACCATCTAAGCTTAATCGATATCCATCATCACCACCAACAGTAAAGGTATAAAATCCGGGAACAAAATTATGTTGAAGTAAATATCGAACACCGAAATAATCGTTATAGGAACCACAAATCGTTGGGCCTGAAATAGGATTTGAACTTAAATCAACATCAAAAGTCAATGGACGTGTAGAAAAACCTCTGTAGGTTTCAAATACATTTGGAGGTGGATTGCCAGCCGTATCTCTATAAGTGTAAACATAGCCAATCCAAGAACCATTTCCATAAGTAACCTGATCTCCCTGAGGAATATTTACAGTAACTGTTGTTGTAATTCCACTTGTTGGTCCTGCACAAGTTCCTGAATCTCTTCTTCTGACCCAGTAGGTTGTCGTGGTAGTTGGACTTACAGTTAAAGTTGCTCCGGTTTCTCCTGCAATGATGTTTGAACCGATAGTAGAGCCAATTCCCCATTGAAAAGCACTGTTAGAACCATTAGTTCCACCCGTTGCGGTTAAAGTAGTTGAATTACTTAAGCAAATGTTTGTGTTTCCTGTTATTGATGTTGGTGCAGTAGAGGGTGTAGCAACCGTAACTGTTCTTGTTCTTCCCGCAGTTGTGTTCCCACATGCAAGATCAACTCTTCTTACCCAATAGGTTGTGGTTACAGTTGGGCTTACAGTTAACGTTTGTCCACTTTGTCCGGCAATAATATTTGAACCTACTGTTGCTCCGGTTCCCCATTCATATACAGCACCAAAGGCATGTGTACCTCCATTTGCTGTTAATGTTACGGAATTTCCAAGACAAACATTGCTAGGTCCGGCTAAAGAATCCGGTTGTGTTGAAAGAGCAGTACAATTTCCATAAGCAAATGAAACATGAGATAAGCCACCTTGTTCATAATATTCTAAAACTAAATCAACAGAACCACTCAAAAATACGGTAGCAGTAGAGGTAGTATAACTATGATCATTCCAATTGGTGATAAGATAAGACGAACCACCATTCACACTCAATCGATACCCGTCATCACCGCCTACTAAAAAAGTGTAGTTTCCTGCCGGAAAGTTTTTTCGCATGCGATAACGTATAGAGAAACGATCGGAATACGAACCACACAAATTAGGACCTGACAAAGTCCCGGTTGCTAAATTTTGATTAAATACTTCTGTTTGTGTGATAAAACCACGATACGTTGTTGTAAAAGTATTAGTCGGAGGATTACTGGTATTGATGTCCGCGTATACATAACCAATCCATTGGTCAATACCATAGGATACTTGGTCTCCAGCTGCAGGACATTGTGCTTTACTTTTTTCGCCGATTAATAAAATAAGTAAAAGACTTACAATCGAAAAACTTCGTTGAATGAAAGCGTTGAAATTTTGGGAAAGTAATGTTGTTTTCATTGTTCGGAATGTTGTTTTTTTATTTTTTTATCGACCAAATGTAATAAATAATCGATGAAATACACAAATATTTTTTTAAAATAATTTAATTCTTACTTTTTTCGAAAACGTTTTCGATATTTTCAATGGCATTTAAGTAATTGAAAAAGAGTAGTTTATTTTTTTTTAAAAAAATTCTAAAAGAAATAGTAAAAAAAGAAAATACTTACAGTTATTTTTTTGAAAAATAAGGGCAATCGATGAATCAGTAAAGTGATGTTGATTTTAGGGTAATAAAAAGTGAGGTAGTGTATAGGACAACTACATTTTATATTTGAAAAGTATTCACAACTGGTTTAGCAAAAAGAGATAAAAATTAAGTTGAAAGGAGCTTAACTTGTTCATAAACCATTTCACTTTCCCAACCTTTTCTCAACATGGTTTCGCAGAATTTTTTTTGTTTTTTCAGTTTGTTTTTTTCAGTAAGTGAAGCCCATGTTTTTTCCGCTAAGGTTAAAAAAGTATTGTGGTATTCTTCGTCAGAGAGTTGTTGTATGCTTTTTTGAATTAGATAAGTAGAAATGTGTCGGGCTTTCAGTTCATTAACAATCCTGTTTTTTCCCCAACTTTTTTGATGAAATTTACTGATGGTAAACAACGCTGCAAAACGCTCTTCATTCAGAAAATTATGCTCAATCAAATGCACGATAATTTTATCATGCAAAGCTTTTGGAATAGCCAATTGATACATCTTTTGCTCCACTTCAACATGGCATCGCTCCTGATAGGAACAATAATATTCCATCTTTTTAAGAAAATTTTGTAAGGAAGTGTCTGATGGTGAGTTCACTAAATAAAAAAGTTTCTTTTTTTGTTAATAATTTAGTAACGCAAAAGTATTGAAATTCTGTAATTTAGACGTAAATTTGTACCCGCTTTATTGAAATGAAAAGCAACAAAAAAACGATCATTTTTCAAATGAAAACAAAATTACTTTTTCTGACACTTTTGTTGAGTGTTTTTTCTTGGGGACAAGTACAATTAAGTGAAGGAACTCCCTCACAAACGATAGATTTTTCCGCTACTGTTTCCGGCGTTTCTAACGGTTCATTTACCGGAACAGGTTTTCAAGCCACGCCAACTGCCGGTCAATTGGATTCTGATGCTTGGGCTTCAACTGGGATGGGTGATGGAGCACTTGCTTTTGGAGGAGCAAGAACTACAGGAGATTATGCAAGAGGAGCTGTTAATGCCGCACAATCCACTGGAGGTTTTTATGCCTACACCGGAGCACCGCAAAGTGCAGCTAATCCTTGTTTAATGATTCAACCTGCAACAAGTGATTTTGCTCCGGGAACCTTAACTTTACGTATTCAAAATAATGGTACAGCGTTCATCAACCAAATGGTGGTGTCGTATGATTTATTTGTGAGAAATGACCAAGCCAGAGCAAACAGTTTTAATTTTTCATATTCTTCAGACAATTCTACTTATACGCCGGTGGCGGCTTTAAATTACACATCTATTGAATTGGCAGATGCTTTAGGTTGGGTGCAAGTCGGAAGTAGCCCTTCACGCTCTACAACCATTACAGGTTTATCTGTTGCTCCCGGAGATTTTTTTTACATCCGTTGGAACAGTGCGGATGTGAGTGGATCAAATAATCGAGATGAATTTGGTTTAGACAATATTGCTTTAACAGCCACATTTGGATTACCATCTTTTCCGGTTATTACCAGTGATTTAAATGCGTCCGGTTTTGTGGGTTCTCCCTTTAGTTATACTATTACAGCAATAAATGCTCCTACTTCATTTAATGCAACCGGAATGCCGGCTTGGATGAGTGTAAATACATTAACCGGTCAATTAACCGGAACGCCAACGGCTACCGGAACGTTTTTAATTACCATTTCGGCAACAAACGGAGCCGGAACGGATTCTCAAACCCTGATTTTAACCATTACCGACCCGGGCCCCGAAATTAATGTGCGTGGTGCAACAGGTGGAACAAATAACATTGTGAATGGAAACACAATTCCCAATGCGTTCAATAACACCTTATTTGCTTCTGTAGCTTTGGGCTCAAATCAAGTCAAAGATTATAGAATTCAAAATATAGGAACAAATATTTTAAACCTAACAGGAACACCAAGAGTGGTGATTTCCGGAACGCATGCAGCTGATTTTACTGTCGTGGTTCAACCAGCGGCATCTATAAACCCGGGGAATAATTTGGTTTTTGAAATTCGTTTTGAACCCCTGGCAGGCGGAGTTCGAACAGCTATCGTTTCAATTGCCAATAATGATTCTGATGAAAACCCATATACATTTACCATCCAAGGAACAGGACTTGCTCCTCAAATTGATGTAATTGGTAATGGTCAAATCATTACTCCCGGAAGTACAACGACTTCTTTAACTAATCATACCAATTTTGGAAATGTAAATGTGACAGCCGGAACAAGATCCAGAAGTTTTTATATCATAAATTATGGTGGAGATAATTTAAATTTAACTTTACCGATCACTATCACGGGTCCAAATGCCGCAGATTTTGCTATCACAACAGTTCCTACAACTCCGGTAATACCAAGTAACAATACAACAGTAGTGATCACGTTTAATCCTTCAGCATTAGGTTATAGAGAGGCGATTGTGACCATTCAAAATAATGTTCCTTCCAAAAACCCATATGTATTCACTATTTCAGGTGTGGGAATTGATTTTGATGAATGTACTTTTTCCGGTTTTTCTAACATTAGAACTCAGAATTTTGAAACAACTGCAAACTGGCCTTATACCGTTTCAACACAAAATGGGGGGAATATACCGGTTGTAGGTGCAGGTACAAATTTTGGAACCGACAGAACTACTCCGTCCAATATGTTTTTAACTACTAATAGTTTACAAGTTAGAGGCCCTTATCCAACAACATTTGACCCAAAAGCAAAAGTAATTTTAGATTTTGATGCAGTTGATTTAACCTTATATAATGAAGCCAGATTACAATTTTCATTAGGAGCATTTAGTACCAATAATTCGCAAGGATTAGATGTTTCAGATTGGGTAACTGTAAGCATCAGTATTGATAATGGAGTAACTTGGTCTAAAGAATTAATTATCAGAGGAAGTAATAACTCTATTTGGTCAATAGCTACCTCTACCGGAACTTTTGCAGGTCCATATAAAGGAATTGATATTCCTACTCAAATTGGATCAACTTCAAATTCTACCAACACAGGACCAAGAAGCATTACTATTAATAATTTACCGATTACTTCTCAATTAAGAGTAAGAATTGAGTTAGAAAATGATTTAAATACTGAAATTTGGGTGGTTGATAATGTAATTGTAAGTGGAACTTTGCCATTGTCATCAACTTTTCTTAATGCTACTTCAACTTGGTCACCTGGTCCACCAACGTCAACCACTAGAGCAATTTTTGCCGGTAATTATAATACGGCTTTACACGGCAATGTAACCGCTTGTGAATGTCTAATCAACCCAAGCAGAACAGTTACTGTCACACCTGGAGGGTTCCTAGATATTGGGGGTAGAATTACAAATAATGGAACCTTAAATGTTCAAAATGGTGGAAGTATCATTCAAAAAGATGATTATGCCGTTAATGCCGGTAACAATGTAACGGTTTCAAAAGCAACGGTAATCAAACGTTTAGATTATGTATACTGGTCTTCTCCGGTTGAAAACTTTCCTTTATTAAGTGTTTCTCCGGGAACTTCAGCTTCACTTCATTTCAAATGGAACCCAACCATAGGGGGCAATTTCGGTAACTGGCAAGTAGCCAACGAAAATATGGTGAGAGGAAAAGGATATATCATCAGAGCTCCTAATGCTTATACAAACACTCCTGCACCATTTAGCACCAATTTTGTGGGAAGACTACATAACGGGTTTATTCCGGTGGATATCTCACGAGGAAATTATACGGGCGGAGGTTATCCAAGTCCAACCAATCCTGCCATTACAGTAACAGCTGATGATGATAATTTCAATTTGATTGGAAATCCCTACCCGTCTGCAATTAGTGCATTGAATTTCTTAACGGATAATACCAATATTGAAGGTTCAGTTCGATTATGGACACATGGATTAGATCCTTCACTTTTACAAAACGATCCTTTTTATGGAAATTTTGCTTATAACTATGATCCAAACGATTACATTGTTTACAATGGTACCATGACAGTAAGCGGACCAAGTGGTTTTGCAGGCTACATCGCATCAGGACAATCGTTTTTTGTTTTAATGAATGATGGACCTCAAACAACAGAACAAGTAATCTTCAAAAATAGTCTTCGCAATGCGTCATATGACAACAGCCAATTTTTTAAACCGGCACCGGCCAAACAATCTATAGAAGGAACATCGGATTTAAAAATTTGGTTAGATATTGTCTCATCTTCCGGTAAAGCAGTTCGTACTGGGGTTGGTTATGTGGATGGAGCAACTAATGATAAAGACCGATTGTATGATGCAAGTACTAAATTAGACGGAACTACAAAGCTATATTCGTTAATCAACAACAAACCATTTGTAATTCAAGGACGAGCTTTACCACATTCATTGGAAGACCAAGTTGAGTTAGGATTCTTTGCCGCTCAAGCCGGAATGTATTCCATTGCTATTGGAGCATTGCAACCTAACAATTCATCAGTTCCGGTATTTTTAGAAGATAAATTACTGGGAATTACGCACAATTTAAAAGAAAGCCCATATCAATTTACCGCTGCAATTGGAGTGTCTGATGATCGATTTGTTTTAAAATTCGCAAACGAAACATTAAGTGTAAATCCTGTTTCATCACTTGATAACGATGTCAAAGTAATTTCGGCAGAAAATGGGGTTTTAAAAATAAAATCGTTTCAAGAAAATATCGAACAAGTTCAATTATTTGATTTGTTGGGAAGAAACGTATTGAATAAAAATGCTATCCAACAACAAGAACTTGAACTCAATCTATCAATAACTAAGCAAACCGTTTTAGTAAAAATTGAACTTGCAAACGGACAGTTAATTACTCAAAAAGTAATCTTAAAATAAATTCTAATAGATACATTATAAAACCCGTTTCAGACGGGTTTTTTTATTTCAGTCAATTTCAAAAATAGAATAAAATGGTTGTTTTTGGCAAAAAATATATTTTTTTCACAAGAAAAGTATATATTTGGATGCTAAATTCCCAAAAACCATGAAAAAAATTACCCTTTTGCTATTCGCTTTTGGGATGTTTTCTGTTTATGCCCAACAGAACTCACCCTGGCAAAGTGTTGAAAAATCCGGTTTGCAAACCGTTTCAAAAGTCGAAAGAACCAGTGTCGTAAACAAGTTTGATGCTTATGCATTAGACCTTTCCACTTTTAAAAGTCAACTCCAAAACGCACCGTTAAGAGGTGTGAGTACTACAATTTCAACGCATATTACCTACTTTCCAAATGCGGAAGGTGAAATTCAACCGTATCGCATTTATGAAGCTCCGGTAATGCACAAAGATTTGCAGGCTCAATTCCCTGATATTAAATCATATGTGGGTGTGGCAGTGAATGATAAATTTTCTACAGTTCGGTTCAGTACTACTCGATTTGGAGTACATGCCATGATTTTGTCACCTAAAGGAACAGTATACATCGACCCATACACAGCCGATTTGAATCATTACATGGTGTATCGAAAAAAAGATGCCGTATCAAGTTCTTCTTTTGAATGTTTAACAGCTGATAGCGATATCAATACAGATAAGCCGGCTTTTTTTAGCCCAAAAAATGCGTATGATATTGAATCGAATACAGGTATTTTCAGAACTTATCGATTAGGTTTGGCTTGTACTGTTGAGTATGCACAATACCATATTAACCTCGCAGGTGTGTCAACCGGAACAGTTGCAGAAAGAGATAATGCAGTACTATCTGCAATGAATGTAACCATGACCCGTGTGAATGGATTATTTGAAAGAGATATGTCTTTAACAATGGTTATTGTGCCCAACAATACGAACGTTATCTTTTTCTTGCCGGAAAAACCGGATGCTTTAACAAATAGTAGTGGAAGTTCTTTGATTAATGAAATTCAACCCATAATGAATGCGGGAATTGGTGCTGCTAATTATGATATCGGACATGTGTTTAGTACAGGTGGCGGTGGAATCGCTCAATTAAATTCACCCTGTAGTGCTAATAAAGCAAGAGGTGTAACCGGACAAGGTAATCCAATTGGCGACCCCTTTGATGTGGATTATGTGGCTCACGAAATGGGACATCAATACGGGGCAACGCATACACAAAATAATAATTGCAACAGAACAGGTGCAACAGCAGTAGAACCCGGAAGTGCAACCACAATTTTAGGATATGCCGGTATTTGTGCACCCAATGTTCAAAACAATTCAGATGACCATTTCCACGCTGTTAGTATGGCTCAAATGGATGTTTTTGTAGCAGGTTCTGGAAATTGCTCAGTAAACATTTCAAATAATAACAATGCTCCGGTTATTCAACCTATTCCGAATTACACGGTACCAAGAAGTACTCCTTTAATCCTTCCCGGAAATGCTACGGATGCCGATGGTGATGCCTTGACCTATTGTTGGGAACAAATAGACAATCAAGTATCAACACAACCACCGGTAGCAACTGCAACGGGTGGACCTAATTTCCGTTCATTGAGTCCTCAAACGAATCCGGATAGATACTTACCTAGTTTAACAACGGTCTTGACTGGAGCTACAGCCAATACATGGGAAGTAATTCCTAGCGTAAACAGAACCATGAATTTTGCTTTGACAGTAAGAGATAATGAGTTGGTAAATGGAGGACAAACGGCGAGAGCAAATATGGTGGTAACAACAAATGCAGCGGCAGGTCCGTTCGTTGTTAATTCTCCCAATACAAATGTTTCTTGGTTAGCTGGGAGTAATCAAACCATAACTTGGGATGTGGCCGGTACAACAGCAAATGGTATCAATACTCCTTTAGTAGATATTTATTTATCAACAAACGGTGGAACAAGTTTCCCTACTTTGGTAGCTTCAAATGTGCCAAATGATGGTTCCGAAACAATCACTATTCCAAATTCGGAAGGAAACCAAAACCGAATCATGGTAAGGGGAGACAACCACATTTTTTATGATGTTTCGAATACTAATTTTACCATCGCAACTACAACACCTACATTTTCTTTAGCATTTAATGGACAAGCAGATGGACAAAATAAAAAGGTATGTCAAGGGCAATCAGTTGATTTTGAAGTTTTATATGGAATAATTGGTGGATTTAGTGGTACTACAACCTTAACAGCATCAGGACAACCATCCGGCACTAATGTTTTATTTTCACAAAATTCTTTAACAAGTCAGGGCTCAGTAACAATGAGTATAGAAATTGGAACGAATGTATCACCGGGTTTATATTTAATTACGGTAACAGGAACGTCAGGAACAATTACAAAATCTTCTAATTTTTATATTGAAATTGTAAATGGAAGTTTTGCATTATTGAATTTGACTAATCCCGTAAATTTTGCTAATGGTGTATCTAATTCAGTAACGTTAAGTTGGGATTTAGATATTGCAGCAACAAATTATGATATTGAAGTAGCAACTGATATAGATTTTAACAATGTTATAGTTTCCACAAATGTACTAACAAACAATTTTACTTTAAACGGATTAACGGATGCAACAAATTACTTCTGGCGAGTAAGACCAAAAAATGCTGGTTGTCAAGGAGAAATGAGTTTAATTAATCGTTTTACAACTAGTCAAACGGCGTGTTCAAGTTTTTCTTCAACAAATGTACCGATAACTATACCAACTTCAACAGCAACCGTTAATTCCACTTTAGTTGTACCGTCACAACAAAATCAAATCATACAAAACATAACGGTTAATATAAATGTAACACATACTTGGATTAATGATTTAATTATTACATTAATTAGTCCACAAGGCACTCAAGTTAGACTTGTAAATAGACCATGTGCCAATTCTGGTTCATTTCAAAATATAAATGCAGTTTTTAGTACAGAGGGAATAACTTTGGTTTGTGCAACTATACCTGCACCTGCAATTTCAGGAACAATAATTCCGAATCAATCTTTTTCTGCTTTTACAGGTCAAAATTCACAAGGAACTTGGACATTACGTGTACAAGATGCGGCTAATGGTGATGGGGGTTCAATTAACAGTTGGAGTTTGAATTTTTGTGAAACAAACACAGCCCCTCTACCATGTGGCACAATTACATCTATATGGAATGGTAATGTTTGGTCAAATGGTCGTCCGGTAGATAACATGTCAGCAATAGTAAATGAGAATTTAATTATTAACCAAGATTTAAAAGCATGTTCATTTACGGTAAATAATTCAGCTCAAGTAACGGTTCAGTCTGGTAACAATTTAATAATTGAAAATGAAGTAGTAATAGGAACTTCTGCTAATTTGACTATAGAAAACAACGCCAATTTAATTCAAATCAGTAATGCCCAAAATACGGGTTCAATTGCACAAAATCGTTCCACAAGCCCATTAATGCGTTTGGATTATGCAATGTGGTCTTCACCGGTAACAGGTAGTCAATCGTTATTGAATTTTTCGCCTTTAACAGTGTCAAATAGGTTTTATACTTACTTAACCAATTCAAATATTTATTCTGCTATTTCAAATCCTGCTACTGTTAGCTTTGAAGAAGGAAAAGGATATTTAATTCGTATGCCGGATAACCATCCTACTACACCAACCATTTGGACAGGTACTTTCAACGGAGTACCAAAAAATGGAGACATTGAAGTGGACTTAGGATATATAAGTGCAACCCAAAAATTCAATGCGATAGGAAATCCATATCCTTCTACTATTAATGCTGAACAGTTTCTATTAGATAATCAAACTACTATTGAAGGAACGCTTTATTTTTGGAGAAAAACAAACAATGCTCCGGGAACAGCTTATGCTACCTACACATTGGGTGGAGCAACTACAACTTCACCAACGAGTACGGTGCCAAATGGAACCATTCAGGTTGGGCAGGGTTTTATTGTGGCGGCAAGGAATGTAGCCAATCCTACTGTTTTATTTACGAATGATTTGAGAGTTGACAATAACAATAATCAGTTTTTCAGAAGCTCTTTTGGTTTACCGTATAGCACACAATCTAACTTTGAAAAGCATCGAATTTGGCTTAATCTAACCAATTCAGAAGGTTTGTTCAGTCAAATGATGGTGGGTTACATGGAAAATGCCACAAATGGAGTAGATGATTTAATCGATGGGAAATATATTGGAGATTTTGCAACTGCCATGACTTCCATCATTGATCAAAATGAATATATAATACAAGGAAAAGCACTTCCTTTTGAGACATCAGATATCGTCCCATTACGATTTAAAACGGAACAATCCGGTGCCTTTTCTTTCGCCATAGACAATGTAGATGGGTTGTTTGAAGGTGATCAAGTTATTTTAATTCGCGATGAGTTAACCAATACTATACATAATTTGAAAGAAGCTCCGTTTGTTTTCACCTCTGAACCCGGAACATTTTCAAATCGTTTCCAATTGTTATTTGACAGTGAAGTACTAAGTACAATTGATTTTATTATTCAAAATCAAGTAGTAATTGCAGTTAAAGATGAGAATATAAAATTAAAATCTACTCATTCAGCAATTACCGAAATTGAAGTTCATGATGTGTTGGGTAGAAAATTGTCAAGTTTTAAAAAGGTGAATAACAATGAATTTTCTATAAATTCAATTACGCCAAGTTTACAAACATTATTGGTAAAAGTAAAACTTGACAATGGAGAACAGTATGTCAAAAAAATAATTTTTTAAGAAAATGAACAAACCGGAATTTTTTCCGGTTTTTTTACATCCAATACTCAAAAAATAACGTAGTTATTCACGAATTGTTAACATATTCATAACTTGATAGAAAGCATAATTCAACTATTCTGTTTAATTTTGTAGCTGTCAAAAATTAATCTATTAAAACATGAAAAAAAATTTACAAAATGGAATAACATCGGCTATTTTGGTCGTATTGTTTTTCTTTTCGGGGATTAGTTGGGGGCAAACTTTATTTACAGAAACAGTAGGTACTTGTTGTTCAACAACAAATACGGCTATTAGTGCTACTGTTTTTGATAATTCAGGTTTGACCTTCAGCGGAACTGCCGATACTAGAACAGCAACACCATCTACAGGATACACAGGTGCCTCCGGTGGAAGAAATGTGTTTTTTACCAATACTGTCGGAAGAGATTTAGTGATTTCAGGAATAAATACATCTAATTATTCCGATTTAGTTTTATCATTTGGACATTTTAAGAGCACAACAGCTAGTAATAACGAATTAGTGGTAGAAGTAAGTTCTGATGGAACTTCTTATTCACCTTTAACTTATTCAAGACCTACAGGAACAGGGACGGCTAATTGGACTCTGATTACTGCATCAGGCACTATTCCCTCAACTGCAAATTTACGAATTAGATTTAGACAAACTTCTGCAACTCCTCAATTTAGAATTGATGATATTAGGTTAGTAGGTACTTTATCTGTGGGTACTCCAACAATCTCAACATCAGTTACTACTTTATCAACTTTTGGCTCAGTTGTAGTGGGCACAAACAGTACAAGTCAAAATTTTACCGTTTCCGGCTCTGATTTAACTGCTAATGTAGCTGTTTCAGCTTCCTCTGATTTTGAAGTGAGTACAGATAATGTTTCTTTTACAAGTAGTGTAAACCTAACTCAAAGTGGAGGAACCCTATCAGGCCAACCCGTAACGGTTTTTGTGCGTTTTTCACCAACCGCTAGCGGCTTAAACAATGGTACGATTACTTTAACTTCTAATGGAGCTACTAACAGAACAGTATCAGTCTCCGGTACGGGTTTTGTTCCGGTGCCAACATTAACAGTATCAACGCCTTCAATTAATTTTGGAAACGTAGAAGTAGGTCAAGAATCAAATGCGTCAACTTTTACCCTTTCTGGGGTTAATTTAACAAGTGCAGTTACGATAACCGCACCAGTTGATTATTTTTTAAGTACAGATAATAGCTCATTTTCGGGATTTTTAAATTTACCGGTTTCCGGTGGAAATATAAATGGACAACCTTTAACAATTTACGTTAAGTTTGTTCCTTCTAGCTTGGGCTTTGTTTCTGGAGACCTAGAAATAAATTCTACAGGTGCAACAACCCAAATTATTACATTAGAAGGAGTAGGAATCAATCCAATTATTGGAGCTCCGGTTGCAATTGCGGCAACAGCAGTAGGTACCGAATCTTTTGAGGCAAATTGGGACGAAGTTTCCGGAGCAACAAATTATCGTTTGGATGTTTCTACTAGCCCAACTTTCTCTACTTTCACAACAGGTTCAACTACAACAGAAATTTTTACCGGGGTTGGCGGCGGAACATCTACTTCATATTTAACAAGATCATGGACAGGAGTAGATGGAGTTTCTTGGACAGCCTTTAAATCAAGAACAGATCAAGTTGTTTTTGCCGGAAATCCTGCAATTACACTACAAAATGCGGCAGATTCATATTTAATTTCAGGGACAATTTCTGGTGGACTAACAGCTTTAAGTTTTAACGTGTTAAGAACTTTTACTGGTGCTGACGGAATTTTAACAGTAAGAGCTTTTCATGGAGCAGGTTTTGCAACAGAAACGAATCTAGGTACAATTGGATTCAACGGTACAGTTCAAACTTTTAATGTTAATAGTTTAAATATTACAGGTGATTTTATCATCAGAATTGACAATAACGCAGCTGCTCGTCCGGCAATTGATAATTTAAGTTTTACACGAAATTTAACTTCTGTACCTTCCTTTTTGGCTGGATACAATAATCTTACAGTCAATGGATTGAGTCAAACCGTTAGTGGGTTATCACCGGAAACTACCTATTATTATAGAGTAAGAGCTTTTGATGGAACAACTTCTGAAAATTCAAATGTGATTACAGTCACAACTTTAGAATTAACGGACCCAATTATTACTCCATCGGTAACTTCATTAACTGATTTTGGAAATGTGATTGTTGGGAATAATTCTTCAAGTCAAAGTTTTACAGTAACAGCTGAGTTTTTGACAACTTCAGTAACCGTAACGGCATCTTCTGATTATGAAGTTAGTTTGGATAATATAACTTTTACGCCTACTGTTGAATTGTCGCAAACTGGTGGTGTGTTAAACGGAGAACCTGTAACGATTTATGTTCGTTTTTCTCCAACTGCAGAAGGTCTAAATAATGGAACAGTAACATTAAGTGCTGAAGGAGCAATTGATCAAATTATAAATGTTCCAGGAACCGGATTTATTCCCGTACCTACCTTAACAACTTCAGTAAATTTATTGCCTGATTTTGGCAACGTTGAAGTTGGCTCGTCATCTACAAGTCAAAGTTTTACCGTTTCTGGTGAATACATAACCGGAAATGTTAGTGTTAATGCACCGGTAGATTTTCTTTTAAGTACAAACAATATAACGTTTAATTCAACTCTTAGTTTACCAACTTCAGGGGGAGCATTAACTGGACAACCGATAACCATTTATGTTCAATTCAGTCCTTCAACTGCTGGAATTGCTGGTGGTGATATTGAAATTTCAGCAACTGGAGCAACAACACAAGTAGTAACTGTAAGTGGAAATGGTGTAAATCCAACTCCAAATGCTCCAATTGCTATACCTGCTAATAACTTAGATGGTACTTCATTTACTGCAAATTGGTTGGAAGTGCCAGGAGCAACTAGTTATAGAATTGATGTAAGTACCTCTCCTGACTTTGGAACAGATAATACAGCAGAAGACCTAATCATTTCAGAATATATTGAAGGAACTAGTAATAACAAATTCATTGAAATATTTAATGGAACTGGAAGTGCAGTGAACTTATCCGATTACCAATTACGATTGTATGGAAACGGTTCTACAACTCCTGTAAGTGCTGTTTTATCCGGAACATTAAATAATGGTGAAACAAGAGTGTATCAAAATTCACAACAAACAATTTATGCCGGTGCAGCGACCAACTTAAATACAATTATAAATTTTAATGGAGATGATGCTGTTGCTCTCTACAAAATTTCTTCAGATAGTTTAATTGATGTGTTTGGTGTAATTGGTAATGACCCGGGCACAGCATGGACAGTAAGCGGAAACACAACTCTTGATAGAACATTAGTAAGAAATGCTATCGTTAATCAAGGAGCACCATCTGCAACAGGATTTCCAACTTTAGGGACTGAGTGGACTCAATTCCCTGTTAACACGGCATCAAATTTAGGTTCACATTCTTTTACAAGTTTTATTCCTTCATTCTTACCCGGTTATGAAAACGTAACAGTTAATGCTACTTCTCTCGAAATTGAAGGCTTGGACTTCAATACAACTTATTATTACAGAGTAAGAGCATTTAATGGTTCAACTTCTGTTAATTCTAATGTGATTTCAGTAACTACTCTAAATCCAGTTAATTGGTATTTAGATGCTGATGGGGATTCTTATGGAGATAATAACAATTTTGTTTTTTCAGTGAATAATCCATTCCCGGGTTTATATGTTTTAGTAGGCGGCGACTGCAACGACAACAATGCTTCAATCAACCCTGGAGCGACAGAAAT
>LFEF01021547.1_pt1 | contig 35719 bp, 25 predicted proteins | sample 619371 | NCBI WGS metagenome assembly LFEF01 (sample SAMN03014291, study PRJNA259931) | freshwater metagenome | biome: lake; feature: waterbloom | place: China: Taihu Lake | collected 2006-08 | depth 0 m m
CCCTACACCCTACACCCCACACCCTACACCCCACACCCCACACCCCACACCCCACACCCCACTGAAAAAGCTCCGGCGTTCGATCGCCCGGATAGATGGTCGGGGATTTGGGTTAGGGTAGTAAAAGATACAGATTACTCACCCTTCCAGACCAAAAATTATGACGAACACCAGTAACCCGCTGCTTGCCGGTCAAGGATTACCGGCTTTTGACCAAATCCAACCCGGCCTGATTGTCCCTGGGATGACGCAACTTTTGCAGGAACTGGCCGGAGAATTAACCGATCTAGAAGCGCAGATTGCCCCCACTTGGGAAAAATTAGTCGAACCCCTCACCCGGATCGAAGAACGTTTAAGCTGGAGTTGGGGGATTATCGGTCATCTGATGGGGGTAAAAAATAGCCCAGAATTGCGTCAAGCTTACGAAACCGTACAACCGCAGGTAGTCGAGTTTATTAGCCGTTTAAGCCAAAGTAAACCCATTTATGAGGCATTCTCGTCCCTGCGTCAAGGGGAAAGCTGGGGGCAATTAGACGAGGCACAACAGCGCATTGTCGAAGCTTCCCTGCGGGATGCTCAATTGGCCGGGGTGGGATTAGCAGGGGAGAAAAAAGACAGATTTAACGCGATTCAACTGGAATTAGCGGAAATCACCACGAAATTTTCTAATAACATCCTCGATGCCACCAAAGCTTTTCAACTGAAACTAACAACCCCAGAAGATATCGCCGGTTTACCCCCTAGTCTCCTCAGTTTAGCCGCCCAAACCGCCCGCACCCAAGGAGAAACTAACGCCACCCCCGAAACCGGCCCCTGGGTGATTACCCTCGATTTTCCCAGTTATTTCCCCTTTATGAAGTACAGCGATAATCGGGAATTGCGCGAAAAACTCTATAAAGCCTACGTTAGTCGGGCCGATCTGGGAGAATTGGATAATAATCCCTTAATCGATCGCATTTTGCAACTTCGTCAGGAACAGGCCCATCTACTAGGTTATAGTACCTACGCCGAGGTCAGTCTTGCCAGGAAAATGGCCAATTCTGTGGATGAAATCGAGAAATTGCTTGACAATTTACGCCAAGTAAGCTATGAAGCGGCAAAACAGGATTTAGAGGCCTTAAAAACTTTTGCGGGAACCGACGATCTCAAGCATTGGGATATAGCCTATTGGTCAGAAAAACAGCGTCAGGCCAAGTTTAACTTTAGTGCCGAGGAATTACGCCCCTATTTCCCCCTACCACGGGTTTTAGAAGGCATATTTAGCCTCGCTAAACGGATTTTTGGGGTGGAAATTATCGCTGCCGACGGTAAAGCACCTATCTGGCATCCTGATGTGCGTTATTTCCAGATTAACGACGAAAAGGGCGAAAAAATCGCCTATTTCTACCTCGATGCCTACAGTCGTCCCGCCGAAAAACGCGGCGGTGCTTGGATGGATGTCTGTATCGGTCGCGCCAAAACCGGCACCGAGGTGCGTTTACCCGTGGCTTATTTAATCTGCAATCAAACGCCTCCAGTGGACGGAAACCCCAGTTTAATGACCTTTGAGGAGGTAACTACCCTATTTCACGAATTTGGCCACGGTTTACAGCATATGTTAACCACTGTGGACTATTCCGGCGCAGCGGGTATTAATAATGTTGAGTGGGACGCGGTGGAATTGCCCAGTCAATTTATGGAAAATTGGTGTTATGATCGCCCTACTTTAATGAGTATGGCCAAACACTACGAAACCGGTGAAACTCTCCCCGAACATTACTACCAAAAACTGCTTCTAGCTAAGAATTATATGAGCGGTTCGGCTATGCTGCGTCAGTTACATTTGTCTTTAGTAGATTTGGAATTACACCATCGTTATCAACCCAATGGCGGCGAAACTCCTAAACAAGTCAGACAGCGTTTAGCGGCAACGACGACGATAATTCCTCCCCTACCAGAAGATGCTTTCTTGTGTTCTTTTGGGCATATTTTCGCCGGCGGTTATGCGGCGGGTTACTATAGTTATAAATGGGCAGAAGTTCTCAGCGCCGATGCTTTTGCCGCTTTCGAGGAAGTGGGATTAGATAACGAAGAAGCAGTGAAAGCGATCGGTCGTCGTTTTCGCGATACTGTTTTAGCTATGGGGGGAAGTTCTCATCCTATGAATGTTTTTAAAGCTTTCCGCGGTCGCGAACCTAGTACCGAGCCTCTCCTCCGTCATAGCGGCTTATAAAAGTAGTCAAACACTTTTCTTTGTGGTGCGTTACGGTAATATTTAGCTCTTGATTTTTTCCCTGAAAACAAGGGATTGTCTAACGCACCCTACTTGACTACTTAACATTTTTTCATAAATAGGCTCTCAAACTTGCTGTAAAAATAGAAATGATAAGTTACAATACTATTGTTCTATACATCACCAATCTAGCCTTTGATAAAATTTATGGAATCATCTACTCTACCGATTCATAATCCAGCCGAACGTTTATTAATTATCCTACAAAGATGTTCTCAAGACGAAACTAACGAATCAGTTCAAAAAGTTTTATCAAGAGCAATGGAAGTGAAAAATGATCCCGATTCTTTTTATCAAGGTTTTGGTAAATTGCTAGAGCTTATTTCTCACATAGAAGATCAACTACAATATTTTTCTTCAAACAAACAGTCTTCCTATAAAAAACTTATGAAAGAAATTAAGTGTAAATTAATTAGTGTATTTCCAAGACTTGAAATGCCTTGGTCAAATTCTTTAGCAGAGCCATTAAACTCTCCTGACTGGTACGCTCTACATTGGCTTCCTTCTTGTGTAGAAGATTTTGAGGAAATATATTTAAGCAAAGAGGATTTGAACAGGTTAAGGGAAGAAATCTTAGGTTTAATTCAAATGATTGAAGATAGCAAAATTACGCAAGAGTTTAAACAATTTCTGCTGATTAAATTAAATGAAGTCCTAGAAGCTCTTAACAAATTTTACATCGTTGGCTATAATGGTCTTCGCAAGGAAATTTTGGCTACCCTCACCGAGGTGGGAATTAATGAAGTCGAAGGTGAAGATAAGGAAACCAAGAACAATATATCCCAAAAGTTATGGAAATTTTTAACAAAAATAGTTCCAGAAAAAGCACAAAAGATTAATCCGTTAATTAGTCTCCCTGTCAATGTTTATAAGCTGGCAGAAATGATCACCAATAATAATACTTTGCCTCCAGGTAATTAGCAAAAAAGGTTTGCTATCATATTTAAATCTTAGATTTTGGTGTGTTACACTTCGCTAACACACCCTACTATATATTTTTATTAAGAATCATCTGTCCCTTGTAACATTAACTCTTAATTCTTAACAAATTACCATAGATTCTCAGAGAAAAACTGATTATAATAAAGGGAACTGAACAGAACTGCTCGATCGATAGATAACTGATTAATTAAAGTTTTATTACTTTTGATGGCCTGGGATTAAGAGAAGTAAATTTATTCTCGATCGCCCCCTGAAAGTGAGAAGAAATAGTTTTAATAAACAAAGAGTTTTCCACTTGGCAAAAATCCTCTGGGGGCAATACACATGGAAGTTCTAACCGAGACAATTAACCCAACTTCGATCGAACGGGAACCGATCCATCTCTATAACCGAATTCAACCGCACGGGGTGCTTTTAGTTCTCAGCGAACCAGAGCTAAAAGTCAGCCAAACCAGCAGTAATAGCCGCAGTTTATTGGGTATTTCTCCGGGGGAAATTATCGGTAAAACCCTAGAGGAAATCTTCGATCCCTTTCAGATCGATCCTCTGAAATCAGCCATAGAAAATAACGATTTTGATGCTATCAATCCCTCCAAAATTTGGGCGCGGGTTAAAGGGGATGATTTTGCTGTCTTTGATGCTATTTTCCACCGTAACGCCGAACAAATGCTGATTTTAGAGTTAGAACCAGCTATTTCCTATGAAAACATTCCTTTCCTGAGATTCTATCACCTAGCCAAAACTTCGATCGATAAACTTGAAGCCACCCGTAGCCTGAAAGATTTCTGTAATATCATCGTTAAAGAAGTAAGAAAAATGACAGGATTCGATCGAGTTATGTTATACAAATTCGACGAAGAAGATAACGGTGATGTGATAGCAGAAGACAAAATAGAGCAACTAGAACCCTATCTCGGTTTACGTTATCCCGCTTCCGATATCCCTCTCCCGGCACGAAATTTATTAAGTGCTAATTGGATTCGACAGATTCCCGATGCTACCTCTGAACCCGTCGATTTAGTGCCTAGTCTTCATCCCGAAACCCAACAACCCTTAAATTTAACCCTGTCCAGTCTTAGAAGTGCTTCTCCCTGTCATTTAGAATATCTGCATAACATGGGAGTGGGAGCATCTCTAACCATTTCTCTGATTGAAAATAAACGTCTCTGGGGTATTATTGCCTGTCATCACCGTACCCCCAAATATGTACCCTACGAACTCCGTAAAGCTTGTGAGTTCTTAGGAAGGGTAATTTTTTCGGAAATATCGGCACGGGAAGAAACCGAGGATTATGACTATCGAGTAAAATTAACCTTTGTGCAATCGCAATTAATCGATTATATGGCGGAAGCTAATAACTTTATTGATGGATTAATTGCCCATAAACCGAATCTACTTGATCTAACTAAAGCCACAGGAGCCGCTATTTGTTTAGGCGGCAATTATACCTTAATTGGAGTAACACCGAGCGAAGAAGAACTAAATTATCTGATTACTTGGCTAGAAAAAAACGTCCATGAAGATGTTTACTATACTAATTCCTTACCGCAAATTTATGCCGATGGGGGTAAGTTTAAAGACATTGCCAGTGGTTTACTAGCAATTCCCATTTCTAAACGTAATTATCTCCTCTGGTTTCGTCCAGAAGTAATTCAAACCGTGAACTGGGGTGGTGATCCGGGTAAAGCGATCGAAACGACTGCCATAGATGGTGATATTCGTCTCTGTCCGCGTAAATCTTTCTCCCTCTGGAAAGAAACTGTTCGTCTCAAATCTTTACCCTGGAAAGCAGTAGAAATTAACGCCGCACTAGAATTACGAAAAGCGATCGTCAATATCATCTTAAAACAAGCCGATGAATTGGCACGTTTAGCGCGGGATTTGGAACTATCAAACGCCGAATTAAAAAAATTCGCCTACGTCGCTTCCCACGATTTACAGGAACCCCTCAATCAAGTCGCCAACTATGTGCAGTTGCTAGAAATGCGCTACACCGAAGAACTGGACGAAGATGCTAAAGAATTTATTACTTTTGCCGTCGAAGGTGTCAGCTTGATGCAAACATTAATAGATGATGTGCTGGCTTACTCAAAAGTGGATATGCAGGCGGTAGAGTTTAATACCATCGATGCTAATCTGGCACTGGAAAAAGCTCTCGCTAACCTGAAAGGGAGAATTCAAGAAAGTCAAGCTATAATCACCGTTGATCCTTTGCCAATTGTTATGGCAGATAAAACCCAGTTAATGCAATTGTTCCAAAATCTCATCGGTAATGCCATTAAATTCCGGGGAAAAGCAACTCCCACTATTCATATTGCTGCCCAACGTCAAGAGGAGGAATGGCTGTTCTCTGTCACCGATAATGGAATTGGTATCGATCCCCGATTTTCCGAACGCATTTTCGTGATTTTCCAACGACTGCACACCCGCGACGAGTACCCCGGCACAGGTATGGGTTTGGCGATTTGCAAGAAAATTATCGAGTGTCATCGCGGACGAATTTGGGTAGAATCCCAATTAGGTAAAGGAGCGGTTTTCTATTTTACAATTCCCCTAGGAGGTAACGAGCGTGAGCGCTGGCGAGGACGTGCCACACAAAATTATCTTATTAGTGGAGGACAGCAAAGCTGATATTCGCCTCATCCAAGAGGCATTAAAAACTAGCACCGTCCCGCACGAATTAGTTATCGTTAGGGATGGTGTCAACGCCATGGATTATCTGCGTCGAGAAGGGGAGTATCTCGATTCTCCCCGTCCTAATCTGATTCTTCTCGATCTGAATTTACCAAGAAAAGACGGACGGGAGGTATTAGCGGAAATAAAAAACGATCCCAGTTTAAAAAGAATTCCTGTGGTGGTTTTAACCACTTCTCGCAACGAGGAGGATATTTTTTATAGCTATGAACTGCACGTTAATTGTTATATAACCAAGTCACGCAATCTCAACGATTTGTTCAAAATTGTCAAAAATATCGAGGCTTTTTGGTTAGAAACCGCTACTTTACCCGGGGAGTGAATCATTATCAGTTATCAGTTATCAGGTTTGAGTTTTCAGTTAATAGTATCAAGTGGCAAGTTCGGAGCTTTCTTTTCACTGATTACTGATTACTGTTTACTGATCACTGAAAAATCTTCCCAGTTCCTAACCTCCGAAATCTCTTTAACTCTTGATTAAAAAATGGGACTCTCGCAGGATATAAAAGTTCTTTTAATCGAGGATAATTTAGCCGAAGCTCGATTATTAAAGGAAATTCTTAAGGGTAATGAAAAAAAAGAATTTCATCTGGTTAATGTCTCAAGATTATCCGAGGCTATTTCCCTGTTACAACAAACAAATTTTGATGTAATTTTATTAGATCTAACTTTACCAGATAGTCAGGGTTTGGAATCCTTAGCTCCCCTTTTGATTACGGCTCCGAAATTGCCGATCGTGGTTTTAACTAATACTAATGATGATAATTTAGCTTTGGCAGCACTGCGTCAGGGAGCGCAGGATTATTTAATTAAAAGAGAAGTAAGTTTAGAAATTTTAACTCGATCGCTATGTTATGCGATCGAACGAAAACAGATGGAGGAAGCTTTACGAGAATCGAACGAAGCTTTAAAAATGAGCGTGATTGAACGCACTAATCAACTGGAAAAAGCTCAGGAATTAAATCAGTTAAAAACTGAATTTGTTTCCATGTTATCCCACGATTTTCGCAATCCTTTAAATAAAATTTTACTCTCGGCTGGATTATTAGAAGAAAGTCGCGATCGGTTGACAAAAGATCAGCAAGTTAGCTATTTTCGCATGATTCGATCGGCCATTAAAGACATGGATCAATTGCTCACAGAAGTGTTATTAATTGGCCGGGCCGATTCTGGGAGATTATACTGTCAATTTGATCTGGTGGATTTGCTGGATTATTGTCAGAAATTGGTAGAATCTTTTACTGTTAAGCCGGAGCCGCAATTAGCAATTATTTTCCAAATTGAGGGCAGCTTAGAAAGAGGACTTTGGGATATAAATTTAATTAAACATATCTTGACAAATTTACTAGGAAATGCTCTCAAATATTCACCCCAAGGAAACCCCGTAGAATTTAAGATTATTGTCGAATCCGAGCAGGTAGTCTTTAAAATTGTCGATCGAGGAATTGGTATTCCCAGCAAAGATCAAGAACATTTATTTAAACCTTTTTATCGCGGTAGCAATGTCGATAATATTCAAGGAACGGGATTAGGATTAGCCATTGTCGGACGCTGTGTGGAAGCGCACAAAGGACAAATTCACTTGGAAAGTGAGGAAGGAAAAGGCACAAAGATCACGGTAATTTTACCGATTATTACCGACATTGAACACCTAAATTGAGATGAACGATAGGGTGGCACCACAATTTTTTTTCTGCTGCCCCTCTGCCCTAGGGTTGATTCATAGTAGGGTTGATTCATGAATCAACCCTACCTCTCCCCTCTCCCCACTCCCCTTCCATAGGATCGAGGATCACCCTGAGCGTTCATCCGATCGAGTGATTTTCGGGAAAAGTGTTAAAAAAGATTGCTGTTTGTAAAGACAACTGTTACCGTAGGTTCAAGAGTGCGCTTTGAAGGAGGAAAAATCCCATGCACCCTAACCTATCCATCTATCCCTCGATTGCTTCGCTACTTATGTAGGGTATAGATGCACAAGTCAAAGATTTCAGAAGCAAAACCAATAAATTTCTGTACTGTTGCTTAAAACAGGAGTTTGATCATGAAATTACAGGGAAAAACAGCCCTAGTCACGGGGGCATCCCGGGGCATTGGACGAGCGATCGCCTTAGAATTGGCCCGACAAGGTTTAAGCAGAATTGTGATTGTTGCCAGAGATCAAGAGCGATTAGAAAAACTAGCCAAAGAAATTGAGTCCCTAGGGGTCATTGCCACACCTTTAGCCCTAGATTTAACCGAAAATGACCTTGTTAGTCCTTCAATTATCCGCGTTTGGCAAGAATGCCGCGGCATCGATATCCTCGTTAACTGTGCCGGTATTGCCCATCAAACCCCCTTTCTACGCTCGCAATTTTCGCAAGTGCAAGCAGAAATATCTTTAAATCTGATGGCCATGTACACGGTTACTCGCTTAATTGCCCGCCGGATGGCAATTCGGGGACAGGGAACGATTGTCAATGTTTCCAGCATGATGGGTAAAATTGCCGCTCCTAGCTTCGCTACCTACTCGGCCACCAAATTTGCCATTTTGGGTTTTAGTCAAGCTCTCAGGTCGGAATTACGGGAACACAACATCAAAGTTATCACCCTCTTACCCTCTTTAACCGATACGGATATGGTGCGAGAATTGCAGTTATTTCGATGGTTAAAACCGATGAGCGCCGAAGAAGTCGCCCAAACCCTAATTACCGGGTTAAATAGGGACAAAACGGAAATTGTCGTCGGTTGGCAAAGTCATCTAGCTCTTTGGTGTCAAAAATTGGCCCCGAAACTGCTCGAGAAAATTGTCGATTTAGCCTCTCCCTTACGTCAAGGCAAAGGAAAGCGAGGATGGCGAGAAGTGTTTAACTAGGGTTTAATTAAATCTATCAGGGTGAGCCATGCTCACCCTAATCACCTTAACCAACAGGCAATTAAACAGCTGTCAGGGTTTTTTCTAGAAGTTGTCGGGGAGCTTGAACCGAACCACGACAGTGGATTTCGGCAGAATTATTGGGACTTTCAATCAGTTTAACTTTATCCAATTCGGCTCCTAATTGGCGGATCGGTTCCTCTAATAGTTGAGCGATGTGTAAGGCAATATTTTCTGCGGTGGGAACCACTTCGGCAAAGTAGGGAATATCCTTATTTAAAAAAGCATGATCGAAGGGTTCCACTACCAATTCATCGATCGCTTTTTGTAAATCCCCTAGATCTACAATCATACCGGTGCGGGGATCGATTTCTCCCGCCACGGATACTTCTAGGTGATAATTATGACCATGACCGTTTACCCTGGCGCATTTGCCGTAGATTTCCGAGTTTTGTTCCAGGGTTAATTGCGGTAAAGCCAAACGATGAGCGGCACTAAAATGGGTTTTGATAGTTAAAGTTGCTTCCATATCTTTTCCTTGATATTCTGCCCACAATTCGGGGTGTTCAAATAGTTGAATTTTGACTAATGGTAAATAGGGTGCTAATCTTTGCCAGATAACTCTGGCGATATTTTCTGTGGTGGGTAGGGTTTGCTGAAATTCCGGCCAGACTTGATTGAGATAGGAGTAGTCTAATTGACTGGTTATCTCTCGTTTAATTACCTGTTTAACGGTGGAGAGATTCTCCACCATGCCATAAGGATTGAGTTCTTTGTATAGGGAGACGTATAATTCGTAATTGTGACCATGACCGGGAAAACGGCTACCAAGACCAAAACGTCTTTGATTTTCGGCTTCGTCCCATTCTGGCAGATAATAGCGATGGCTGGCTGAAAACCGCGCTCGACGATTGATGATGCAATCCATAAATGTGGGCGATCGATGACTTTGTAAAGTTACGTTAAGAGTAACCCTTTCTAGCATAAACCAGTTTTGTCCCCTCTGGCTTGCGGACCGGAGAAAGTTATCCCTCAATTCCGGCAGGATGCGATCGCTGTGAGTCGATAAGTAGTCGTGCAAAATTAATTTCCTAGTCGAGACAGGAGACTCCGAGACAGGAGACAGGAGACGGGAGACGGGATACAGCTATTAGGGATCGGATTTGAGTTTTCAGTTCACTGTTTCCTCACATCAGAAGTCTGACGGAGTAGTGGCTTAGATGTGTAATTAATTTTGCTTAGTTACTTAGTGAGAAAATTTATCTTTGAGAAGGCAAAGGAATTGCTTTTTTACCACTAAAATAAACTTTCTAGCTTCTTCAATATTAATCATCACTTCCTCTAAAGTTTCCCCCTGAGTAATACAACCATCTAAATCTGGAATTAACGCGGTGTATCCGCTCTCTTCTTCGGGATAAATTGAAATCGGATATTTAAGAGATAAAAAGTATTCTAATATTGGTGTTCCATCGATAGGTCTAAATAGGTTTGACTAAATCGCCAACTTGAGCATTATCAAAAGGTTTTAATTCATCGGATTCTACCACTTCAGATTTATAACTCCTCAATCCCAAAGAAGAATTTTCTATTCTTTTTCTATAAGTTTTTTTCTGATCGGTTTCAATTATAGATATTTTATCTTGAACGAAAATAATTCTTCCCGTACCTCTTACTAATTCGAGAAACCCTAAAGATTCGCCAGTATGGGGATCTAATATTTCTTCGTCATCGATACGATAAACCATCATTCTTTGACCTTCTCGAATTCCGTTCTGTTCACCTCTATTCATTACTAATTTATAGTCGTCAATAACCTTAACGACAGTGGCAGGAAAAGTTCCTTTGGGGGATAAAAGGGGAGTTTCTGTGACGTTTTCCATATTTTCCTCTACAGGTTTAATTATTTTTTATAAATACTCGGTTTGACTTTGATTCTTTGAATAATTGTATCGTCGTTATTAGCTAATCCGTCTAAAACATTTTGATAGCCCGCTTCTGGCTGGTCGAGAACTGTCTGTATTTTTTGATCGCTTTGTACATTTTTAACAACCCCCTCACCGATTAATACTTCAAACCCATCTTCGTCCGTATAGTAAAACGATATCATTAGTTGAGCGGCAAATAAATTGGAGGCTTCGAGTAAGCATTGAATATTATTATTTGCGTCCTTTTGAACTCGTAGGATTTTCGGAATAATATTTTGCTTGACTCTTTGATATTCTTCTAGTGCCGTTTGTAACGCTGTAATTAGAGTTGCTATAACTAATATAGCTATCGTGATTATAACAAAAAGAACCACTAGAGGAATAGGTGTCTGCCCAGCAAATGCCCACGCAAGTAAACTAGCGACAAAACCCAGGAATCCCAGCACCAATGACTGAATTCCTAAAAAACTAGACCAAATTAACCCCCAAAAGTTATTTTTCATCTTTGTTCAAAACTCAAGAGACCGGTGATTAGCCAGTCTCTCAAGTCTTATCTATCTATTCTACTCGATTCCTTCGATACGGTCCTCCACTTCTTGATAAAGTTCCTGTAAGCGGTCTAAATTCTCTTGAGAAGTTTCCCAGTAACCGCGACCATTAACTTCTAACAGGGTTCCCACCATCTTGCGGAAAGAATTAGGATTGAGATTCATCAGACGCTGACACATTTCCTCATCTTGAATAAAAGTGGTGTTGACATCTTCATACACCCAATTATCCACCGCGTCAGCAGTTGCAGACCAACCCATCGTATTAACCAAACGCTTCGATAATTCTCGGACTCCTTCGTAACCGTGACTTAACATTCCCTCGTACCATTTGGGATTGAGTAACTTGGTGCGGGTATCCAAGCGCACGGTTTCCGATAAAGTACGCACCTGAGCATTAGCGGTGGTAGTATCAGCAATATAGGCCGCCGGTTTTTTGCCATCATCGCGTAAACTAGCGACAACTTTTGTCGGGTCCGAGTCGAAATAGTGGGAAACATCGGTTAAACTAATCTCGCTAGAATCCAAGTTTTGGAAAGTCGCTTCCGCAGTTTTTAAAGATGCTTCAAACAACTGACGATTATCGGCCATCATCCCCGGATTATCGGAGTCGAAAGCAAAACCCTTGCGGTTGAGATACATATTCTGTAACTCTTTTTCGTCTTCCCAACTGCTATTTTCCACCGCGAGATTGATGTTAGAAGAATAGGAACCAGAAGCATTAGAAAAGATGCGGGTGGCTGCCTGTCGAACCGTTAAACCCATTTCTTTTGCTTGTTCCATAGCGTGTTTGCGGACATAATTCATCTCCATCGGTTCATTTGCCTCCGCAGCCATTTTTACGCCTTGGTCAAGCAAATTCATCTGATTGATAAATAAATCCCGGAAGACACCAGAACAGTTGACCACCACATCAATGCGCGGTCTTCCTAACTCCTCTAGGGGAATCAATTCCAGTTTATTCACCCGTCCCAAAGCATCGGGAAGAGGACGAACCCCCACCATCCAGAGAATTTGTGCTAGGGATTCCCCATAAGTTTTGATATTATCCGTTCCCCAGAGAACACAAGCGATGGTTTCGGGATATTTACCGCCATTATCCAGTTTTTGCCGTTCTAACAGACGATCCACCACGATTTTAGCCGATTTGACCGCCGCTAGGGTCGGGATAGACTGGGGATCTAAAGCATGGATATTTTTACCCGTCGGTAAAACTCCGGGGTTACGGATGGGGTCGCCACCGGGACCGGGAAGAACGTATTCCCCTTCTAATGCTTTTAATAGCGCCCCTAATTCATTATCGGCACAAACCTGTTCTAAACAGAATTCTAGGTATTCAAACAGGGGTTTTAATGCCACCGGATCAACTTGTGGATAACCCATCGACTGTAAAGTTTCGATCCAAGGTGATTTCTTGCCTATATTCAAGAAATTCAGCTTAGAAAGCATCGATACCCGACCTTCTGGGTCAGTTTGAGACTCGACTAAAGTTGCGACGGCAGCGCGAGTCGCGAGGGTGATGTTTTGCAGTAATTCCACATCCTCCAGCACACCTCGATCGCTATTGCGATAAACTTCCTCTATATCCCGGCCGATGCTGTTGGCAATAATTCGGGGTAAGGAGAGTAAATCGTCCTCTTCCCGGTCTAAACTGGCAATATTGACCAAAGTTGCCACCGCTTCCAGCGCCGAAGGGGGTTTCCCAATAACATGAAGTCCGCAGGGAAGTAAACGCGATTCAATTTCCATCAGTTTACGATAGACGGAACCGACAATATTATCCCGTTCCTCTTGACTGAGATGGGCAGTGTCACCATCAGGTAAACTTATATCTTTGTCGAGATTGACCAATAAACATTTATCGACAATAGTATTGACAATTTGCACCCCACGCCCACTATCCTTCAGAGTTTGGTAGGAACCGATCAACTCGCTTAGTTCTTTTAACCCTTTGTAGAGTCCGGCATTTTCTGCGGGGGGAGTGAGATAGGAAATAGTTTCCGCATAACTGCGACGTTTAGCGATCGTCGCTTCGCTGGGGTTATTAGCGGCATAATAGTAGAGATTGGGAATCATCCCGATGAGGTTATCGGGGTAGCATTCCCCAGACATTCCCATCTGTTTCCCCGGCATAAATTCTAGGGAACCGTGGGTGCCAAAATGAAGAACCGCATCTGCTTTCCAGACTTGATTGAGATAGGTATAGTAGGCCGCAAAACCGTGGTGGGGACTAGCAGAACGAGAAAAGAGCAGACGCATGGGATCCCCTTCATAACCGAAGGTGGGTTGAACCCCAATAAAGACGTTACCGAATTCTTTGCCGTAGATTAAGAGATTTTGTCCATCACTGTTGAGGTGTCCCGGTGGTGGTCCCCAATTTTCCTCTAAACGGACGGAATAGGGGGTTAAGCGTTCGTATTCCGGTACGGACATCCGATAGGCGATATTTAGCTCCGGACTATGGTATTGTGCGGTGGCATCATGGATCACCGCTTCCATCAGTTCTCGGGGAGATGCGGGTAGATCCTGCAAGTCATAACCGTTATTTTGTAACGCTTGCATCACTTCGTAGATAGAACCGAACACATCTAGATAGGCTGCGGTTCCCACATTCCCTTTATCGGGGGGGAAACTAAAGACGGTGATGGCGACCTTTTTATTGAGTTTCGGTTTCTTTCTTAGGTTAGCCCATTTTAGCGCCCGTTGAGCGATCGCTTCTACCCGGTCCTGTAAAGCGATCGCTTTACCCGTGGCCCCATCCCGGCCCGATAATATAATAGGTTCGATCGCACCGTCTAATTCCGGAATAGCAATCTGTAGCGCCACTTGAATCGGGTGTAACCCCAAATCGCTTTCTTCCCATTCCTGAGTAGTTTGGAAAACTAGCGGTAACGCGCACATATAGGGACGATTGAGACGTTTTAAGGATTCTATCGCTTTCGGGTGATCTTGTCGCGCTGGACCCCCCACTAAAGCAAATCCTGTCAGGGAAATTACCGTGTCAACGATAGCAACCGCCCCTTCGGCTTGGCTCAGGGCAAGTTCCACTCCTTTTAAGCTTTTATCCCAGAAATATTCCTCTACGGGTTTAGAAAAGTCTAATCCCCCGGCAAAAACAGGAAGGACTCGCGCACCCATAGACTCAAATTCCTGCACGAGAGCGACATAATGAGCGTCATCACCAGTAACGAGGTGAGTTCTCTGTAAAATTAAGCCAACACAGGGAGCTAAGGGGTCTTTGAGGTCATCAGCAATATCACTGCGGTTATTGTACCAAGCGAAGTATTCCTTGACATCCTCGAACATTTTCAGGGATAAAGGATGCCAGATACCCATATCCGGATAAACTACCGGTTCTTTATAAACTACACTGTCATCCTTGTTATCAAAGACGTACTTATCCGCCAACATTAACAGGAAATTCTCTAAATTTTCTGCGGAACCTCCCAGCCAATACTGGAAACTTAACATAAAGTTGCGTGCGTCCTGAGCTTTTTCCATGGGGAGGTATTTCAGGACTTGCGGTAAAGTTCGCAATAACTTTAACATCGCATCTTGGAAACCAGCGCCGGAGTTTTCCCTGCGCTTTTTCATAAAATTAGCGATGACACTCTTAGACTGTCCCAATTGAGCCATAGAAAAGCTGCCTAACTTATTTAAGCGCATTACCTGGGGCATAGAGGGAAAGACGATCGCCGCATCTAATTTATCCCGATGGGGACCGACAGCGGCCACCACTTTATCGGCTAAATCTTCGATAAAGATGAGAGAAGCAATGAAAATATTAGCTTTGGCTACATCCTCTTGAAAATTGCGATAATTTTCCCCATCGCGCAGTTCTTCGATTAAATAACCACTAATTTCGATCGCTAGTTTCGGGTTGTTAGCGTTGATTTCCCTGACCGCACTACTCAGCGCACTTTGGTACTGAGGTTCTAGCACGACATAGACCACCTTGACCAGCGATCGACCATTCAACCCGTCGGGAACTATGTGACGAATGGTGGACTTGACGTGAGTGAACATATATGATGGTTCTCCTTATGATTGCTGAGTCTGGTATGAAGTGATTTTCGTCATCTGATGACGATCGCCCTTTGTTTAAGGTATTTGGATATATATGTTTCTGTTTTGTATCAGAAAATGTCACCCAAGTGAGTATTTACTCTGGGTTTTGACACAATTCGATAAATATCTTGCCATATTTTGTAACAGATGGTAAAGAGCTTTTTGAGTAACTACTCAGGCTTTTCTTTACAAAAATTAATATTTAATCTATTGACTTTTAATTACAAAAGTGTTATTAATCAGCACCTCAGACGAGATGTCCCTGTTCAAACATGATCAGGGTTAGGATTCGAGATCATCTCATAGACATCTGCAAGTGCTATAACTCAATCAAGATGAGCTTTTTGTCCTTGTCCTAGACCTCTGGTAAAAATCAAAAATTGTTGTTAGGGTTAGGATTCAGTAGCCGGTAAGCTGTACTGGATTTAAACTGAGTAGGGGAAATTTTAGTACAAATGCTCGAACTGGCAACTCTGGCACTCTGGTGCAGTCTTAAGGAGTAATTTAGATAGTCAACAGCTTAATTATAGTGAGGAAATCAGGCAATAGTTTCAGAAAATTTGGCAAGTTTAGGTTAAAAAATCAACAACAAGGAAGTAAAGTTCTTAAAGTTTCGTTATGGTGGTAGAATTGGTTTATGGCTAAAAAGTTTTTATTTGATTCGATACATCTATGACCGAGTTATTTGCTAGTGCAGCAGGCCGACATTTGCAAGATGCCAAAATTTTGCTGTCTAAAAACCGTTGGGACAATGCCATTTACCTAGCTGGTTATGTGGTAGAATGCGCTTTTAAGTTTTTAGTAGAACAGTATTTTAAAAATGATCAAAAAGCCGCTAAAAAATTCGGACATGATCTCGAGGAATTAGAAGGTAAAGCGAGGGAAAGATTAGGAATTCTCTATCCTATTTTAGAGCAACAGTTACCAGTTTCTCGCATCCAGGGAACTGTTCTAGGGCAAAATCACCCAGAAAGAAGATATTATCAATCTGGATATTGGACTGAAGATCAGGCTAACTCGGCCGTTGAATATGCTGAAGAAATTTATCGAGATATTATTCTCAGATTAGTGCTAAACGGTTATATTTCTAGTAAGGATATTTAAGATTCTGATGATTAGTTTTAGTGAAACTTTTGCTAGGGTAAGGGACTGCTTTCAGGATTCCAGTCTTGGTTCTCTTGTAGCCAAACTAGAATCCGTGATTATTATTCGTGATGTTGAGGGAAAAATTCGCTTATTTCTAGGGTTAACAGGGACAAACAAGATAGAATCAAACGAAGAAAATCATCTATCTACACTCCTGTCTGAAAAACTTGAGGATTACTATGGCCATGATATTTGGTGGCAAAAAGGAGAAGGAGATGCTTATAAAGCCCTGATTGATCTTATCATGAAGGAAAAAGTTAAGGCACCTTGGTTCGATGAATCGCCAAGCTTGAAATGGTATATTCTAGAACGTCATCTGGCTAAACAAGCATGGACAGAGAATAAAATTGGGCAGCAACTGCCTTGGGATTTTGAAAAAGTTGAAAAAGGATATAAACCAGCTATTGTCTCCTTTTTTTCCTTCAAAGGAGGAGTTGGTCGCACCACTACTATTGCCGCTACTGCCTTAACTTTAGCGCGGAATGGTCATCGAGTCGCTATAGTTGATCTTGATTTAGAAGCTCCCGGTCTGGCCACAATTTTTTCTGAGGATTTTGCCGATAATTCTGGTGTCATGGACTATTTGCTAGAAAAGAAAGTTCAAAAAGACAAATGGAAACTGAGTTTAAAAGATATTAATGACTCAAATTTGTTAGGAGATGAAGGTGAAATCTTAAAATTGCTACCAGCAGGAAATGTGGATCAAGATTATTTAGAAAAATTGGCTCGTTTAGACTTTCAAAATCTTGTCAATGGTCAACTACAAGGCATTTTAAAACAAATGCTAGAAGAAATAGAAAGGTTAAGCAGACCACTGGATTTTATTCTCATGGATGCAAGAGCAGGTTTTCATGATATTGGTGGTTTAGCTATTACTTATTTTTCCCATGCAGTGGTTATTTTTGGTACGGAATCTCGACAAAGTTGGGCAGGATTAACCCAAGTTATCCAACATTTAGCCCTATCTAACCCTGAGGATCCTTTACCATTAATTTTAGTTCATGCTCTCGCTCCATCTTTAGGAACAGTTGGCCGAGAAAGAGAGTTACGAAATTTTCGACAAAGAGCCTATACAATTTTCCAAGAAAACTATTATACTGAATCTGAAGATGTCCCTAACTCTAATGATACTGATGCACCATTTTTCCCGATAGTTGTCCCCTACGATAATAGTCTGCGGGGAGATATTGCCCTCTTTACTCGTGACTCACGGCACGATACTCCAGAAGAAAAAGAGAGATTAGCAAATCTCGTAAAAGTTATGACCGATTCTCCTTATCAAACTATTGCTGAAAAGCTTTGTCAATTATTTGGACGTGATGTGATTATAAACAATCGGTAAAAATTATGGCTGAATTCGATAAAAAAAAGTTACTGGAATTAATGGGAGCAGTTGCTCCTGGAAAAGCAACTGCTGAACAGGAAAGTGATGATGAAGACGTATTTCTCAAAAATTTCTTACCCGTGGTTGATTATAGAAAAGCTTTGGAGCCAAGCATTTTATTAATTCAAGGTGGTCGGGGTGTGGGTAAAACAGAATTATTTCGTTTACTAGCCATTCCCTCTGGACGAGAAGCTTTAGTTAATAGTTTAAATATTCGAGGTCTTGCTCCTTTAAATCAGACCAGATGGATTGCAGGATTTGGTCGCACTCGCAAAACTGCAAAACGATTTCCGTCACCAGAAATTATAGAAAAAGAAATGCAAAACGCTACTAATCTTGAATGGCGTAGTTTCTGGTTAGGATTGATTTTAGGTGTCATTTTACAGGAAAAAGAATCTGATATTGCCAGCATTATAGGTCAAGAATTAGATTCAAATATTACTACTATTCTTAAAAATAGGTTATCGCTTTTATCAGAATGGAGAATTTTAGTTAAAGATAATTTTGAACATCTAAATTATGTTCTTGACAAATTAGACGAACAATTAATTAGTTCTGACCAATGGCTATTTATTACTTATGATGAATTGGATCGGTTATTGACTACTTATAATGCTCTAGCTAATCCGATTAGAGAATTATTAGCTTTTTGGCTCGATCGCTCTCGTCGTTGGGAGAGAATTCGACCAAAAATATTTCTTCGTACCGACCTATTTAGAGAGGAATTTTTGGGATTTCCTGATGCTTCTAAATTACAATCCCATCGGCTAGAATGGCAACGCTCTTGGCTCTATCAACTCTGGATTAAACGGTTAGCTAATTCCGATCAAGAAATGAGAGACTATTTACAGATGATCCCTAATTTAATTTATGAAAGCTCAACCCAACTAGGATGGAATGTTAGTAGTGATGAACGATTATTTGAAGAATTAATCGAAAACATGATCGGTAAATATATGGGAGTTAGTCCTAAAAAAGGCATTACCTACCGATGGATACCTAATCATCTTCAGGATACTGGGGGTAGAATTGCTCCTCGCTCTTTTCTAAAATTATTCGACCTAGCGGCAGCCAAAAGATTAGAACGTTTTGAACAACTGACCGAGCTATACCTTCTACAACCCCCTGATCTCCAGAGTGCTTTAATGGATACTTCAGAGGATAGAATTAAAGAATTAGCACAGGAAGAATATCCTTGGTTAGAATCTCTAAAAACTAAGTTAGAAGGGTTAAAAACTCCTATGCCGAAAGAAACTTTTTTAGAGGCTGTGCGCTCAACTAAATGGAGTCCTGAAAAAGAAAACAAACCTCCCGTTCAGGAACCTGAAGGGATTGTGCAATATCTAATACAATTGGGTGTGGTGGAAAGTCAGATTGATGATCGAATTAATATACCTGAAATTTATTCATATGGGTTTAAAGTTAAACGTCGCGGTGGGGTTCAACGTCCTCAATAACTTGAGGATATCGACAATAATTTTATGTAGAATAAATAGTAAAATACATGAAGCAATAATAACTAATACTGGCAGATTTTAACAGTTGATAACTCCGATAGTTAATGTGTGTTAGTAGGTGATAAACCCTTATTATTTTCAGTAATCGATCGACAATGTTTTTTAATTGGATAACTTTACCTTATTTATTAATTAATCCTGTTTTAATTCCCTTGAGTATAGCTCGATCGGAAACTATTCTTGCTCAAGAAGTCAGCGATCCTAATTATCAAAAACTGGTGCAGTATGCTCAAAATCAACAACTCGATCGCTTACCCATGGCCGATATAATCCAGAATATCGCCACTCAATTTTTAGGAGCAAAATATCAAGCAGGATTACTCAATCGCTCGGCAACAGAAAAATTATTTATCTCTTTAAAAGAGTTTGATTGTGTCCTATTTGTGGAAACAGTTCTCGCTTTGAGTCACAATTTTGCTTTAAAAAATTATCAGTATTCTGCTTTTAGTCAGCAGGTTTTAAATCAGCGTTATCGCCACGGTATTCTCGACGGTTATTGTAGTCGTCTGCATTACTTTTCCGATTGGATTAATGACAACCAAAAACGAGGCAATCTAGAAAATATTACTCAAAAATTAGGTGGAATTACTCTTGACAAAAAGCTCAACTTTATCAGCAAAAACCGCCCTCTATATCCCCAGTTAAAAACTCAAAATAATTACGATTGTATTCAACAGGTAGAACGGCAATTAGAAAGTTTATCCTTAACCTATATTCCCACCGCTAAGATTAAAGATATTTATCCACAACTACAAGCTGGAGATATTATCGGTGTCGTGACTAATATCCCTGGTTTAGATACCACCCATACCGGTCTAGTTTATCGCTTTTCCGATGGCAAAATTGGCTTAATTCATGCCTCTCCTGCTGGTCAAGTTACCATTGCTAAAGACCTAGAAAAATATATCACTAAAGTGGACAAAGCCATCGGTATTTTTGTTGTTCGTCCCCTTGATCCAAGAAATAATTAACCCTGAATTGCTTTAGCTAATTGAACGTGGAGTTTATGACTAGCTTTAAAAGCCATGTAATGAGCGGTGGGAATAGTTCCCAGTAAACTCAAATCACCAATTAAGTCCAATAATTTATGTCTTGCTGGCTCATTATCAAAGCGTAAAGGAGGATTTAACCATTGATTTTGATCGCAGACTAAAGCATTTTCTAAACTGCCTCCTTTAATTAAACCAGCCTTTTGCAGATACTCAATTTGATCGGCAAAACCGAAAGTACGGGCATCTGCGATCGCTTGACTAAAACTTTCTTGATCAGGACTCCAACTATACCATTGATTACCGATCGGTTTATAGGTAAAATCGATCCCGTAGGTAAAACGTAATTCAGGGGAAGGAATCGCCGCCACAAAAGCATCTCCTTCGTACAACCAAATCGGTTGAGAAATAGTTAAATCCGATCGAGAAAAAGAGTTATCTAAACCGGCATTTTCGATCGCTTCTACCCAGATTTTGGCCGAACCATCGAGGAGGGGAATTTCCGCACCATCCACCTCAATGCGAGCATCCTCTACCCCCAAAGCGGTTAAGGCTGCTAATAAATGCTCAACGGTTCTAACCTTGGCTTCTCCTTGTCCCAATTCCGTTGATAAAGTCGTTTGGTAAACCGAAGAAACTAGAGCGGGAATAATCGGTTGATTGGTTAAATCTCTGCGGACAAAATAACGTCCTTCTCCGGGATTGGCCCCACAGACGCGCACCCGTGTTATTTCCCCCGAATGCAGGCCAATTCCCGATAATTCAAATTGTTTAGGGATAGTAGAAACCATAATTATTAAGTAATAAAGCTTTTATCAGTGAACAGCAAAAAGAACTAAATTTATCGATAACTGATAACTGATAACTGATAACTGATAACTGATAACTGATAACTGATAACTGATAACTGATAACTGATTAGAATCGTTCCCCGATCCCGAAATGGAGACGAGAACCACCATCGACATTAAAACCGAAGTCAACCCGAATTTGGCCGACGGGAGATTGTACCCGAACACCCAAACCGTAACCGAGACCGGTACCGGGTAAATCCCGGACAATCCCTGGTTGACCAGGGACATCCCCTTGGGAACCAACAGTAGTGCCGAAATCGACAAATAAAGCCCCCCCGATAATGGCGACAATGGGAAAACGATATTCGGCCGTCGCTTGGAAATAACTGCGACCGCTACCCACTTCTCCCTCGGCGTAACCCCGTACAGAGTTACTACCCCCAACGATAAAAGCATCGTAGGGGGGTAAATCGCCTAATACTGTCCCTGCTTGCACATTAAAAGCGAGGGATTGCTGACCTTTAAAAATATCGGTTTCAAAGAGATTAAAGGAATTAATCAACCGAACGGGGATAAAGTAACTGTAACTACCCCGAACACGAGTGCCGAAAATACTGCCAGAACCGACCGGAATAGTTTGTTCTAAACCTAGACGCAGGAAAGAACCACTGGTGGGTTGCAGGGGATTGTCGCGAAAATCTTGAATAGCGCCAATATTTAGGGAAAGTAGATCATCGATCCCAGAGGAACTAAAAGCCAGTTGTTGACTGCCAAAACCGTTGAGAGGTGCAGACAGAGGGGAGATGTCACCATTGGCATTTTGCACCTGTACCTGTTGATAGTTAAAGCCTAGGGAAACCACCCATTTTGGTTTCGTAAACACATCAGGGGCCAAAGGACGGACAAAAGTAATACCGCCACCCGTCCGGACGATACGGGGACTATCATTATCGTTAAGAGTCCGAATTGAGGAATTTTCCCCATCATAAACCAGAGAAATCGACTGTCGCCGGAAAACGTTGACCGTGTAGGAAGTGCGGAAATTATCCTTGGCAATCCAAGGATCGGAAAAACTCAGATCAAATAACAATTCCCGTTCCCCTAACTGGACTTCTGCCCCTAAAGTTTGGTTATTACCGCCAAAATTGCGCTGTTGATAGCTAACAGTCCCGAATAAGCCCGCATTCGAGCTAATACCACCCCCAGCGGCCAGGGAACCGGTATTACCTTCCACCACATCGACGTTAACGACCACCTCCCTTGGGTCGCTGCCAGGGGAAAAAGACAGACGCACATCCTCGAATAAACCGAGACCGAAAACACGCTGTAAATCCTGTTGGGCTGTATTGCGGTTAAAAATATCCCCCGCTTTTAGGCGCATTTCCCTAGTAATGATAAATTCTCTGGTTTTACCCTTGACCGGTTCCTGTTCGACGTTAAAGTAGCGTACTTGAATTTTTTCGATTAAACCTTCGGAAATGACCAGAATCACCCTACCATCGGGAGTGACTTGCGGCGCACCGATCACCTGGGCCAGATCATAGCCGTTTTTGCTGTACCAGTCATTGATTTTTTTGACCCCCGCCTGTAATTCCCGCAAATTCAGGGTTTTGCCGTATTGACTGGCGAAAATTTCCTCGACCACCCCGGCAGGTAAAATCGATTTGTCCACGGTTTCTGGGGCGATTTGAATCTGTACACCCTGAAAAACGGGGTTAGGTTGCACCTCGAAGGTGACTCGCACCCCTAGGGGCGTATCTTGAGGAACTGCCCGCACATCGGCAAAAAAGCCCGTGGCAAAAACGGCGTTAATATCTTCTTGTAGTTGCGATCGAGTCGTGCTGCGTCCGGGTCGGGTACGAATGGTATTATAAACTAGATTTTCTAATTCTCGATCAGCCCCCTGTACTACCACTTCAGCCACCAAGACCCGCGACTCCTCGGCCTGCGCTGGTGGGGGTGTTGTGGGAGTTTCTGGAGGGGTTGGGGTTTCCGGCGGCGGTAGCACGGGTGGAGTAGTTTCTCCCGTCGCGGGAGGCGACTGTACTAGCTGCTCGACCCGGGGAAAAACCGTCTCTGGGGGTTCTTCTTCGGCCATTACCGTCCCGTGAAATAATCCGAAAATAGCCAGCAGCAAGGCCAGCGAGGAATATCGCCTCGAAAAATTGAGATTTTTAAGCACTTCCACACACCCAGTAACACCATTATGGTTTTGTTTGTTTTCTCTGCCCGAGAAATTTAACGAACGTTAAAACTCTAGCAGATCGCTTACTCTCAGTAAATCCCAGCTTGACCAGTGACTAAAGAGACACTGCCTCAGGTCTGATACTGGTCAGCCGTTAGCATTAAGTTTTTATCTTGCCATATCTTAGCTTTTTTCGGTTTGGCTCTATCCCCACTTCACCCTCTAGGATTATTGCCACCTCGGTTGGTGAACAATTAATTACGCTAGCGCCGACATCAACCTTTCTTTTGTAATAACTGTACCAGCTGCGAGACCTGTTGGCGATTGAACATTTGCAGCAGGGTACTAGCTACTAATTCCGGTTCCAGGGGGATCAGGATTTGTGGTAATTTGGCGGTGGCTAATAATTGCAATTCTTGACTGACGGTGATTTCTTCCCCGCGACCCCATTCTAATAAATCATTAGCTTGTTTTAATTCTTTAATAATAACCGGGGCGAGAGTACGATAGGAATGTTTGGGGTTAGCCAGGGCTGATTGGGCATTTTTAACTAAATATTGCCATTTTGGCTGTTCTGAAGCCAATTGAAGAGATAAAGTTAATTTTTGTAATTGCTGACGGGAAGCACTGGTTTCTTCCTGTTTGAACAGTTGTAACATCTGTTTGAGGATATCTCTGACGCGGATGGAGATAGAAGAGGCTGCCGCCATAGCTGGGTTAGATTTTCCTTGGCCGAGAAGATAGTTAAGATGGGCCTGTAATTCGGCAAAAGTCGGTTCACCTTTTTTAACGATAGCGTTAGCTTCCTCGGCTTGCAAACCTAAGGGACTCTGCAGCTTATTGATCAATATCTTAAGCAGATCATAACCCTTGAGGAACAAAGATTCTAATTTTTGATCGACTTGTATGGGATTTTCTTTCAGTATTTTAAAAGCATCCTCAAGACGGTGAGCAGTTTTTTGGATACTGCTATAACCTAATATGGCCGCCCCCCCCTTGATGGAATGGGCGGCACGAAACATCTCGTTAATCTGTTCAGTGTCGTTCACGAGATTGCCTAAGTCTAAAATCCCCCGCTCCAAAGTTTGCAGGTGTTCTTTTGCTTCTTCGATGAATATACCGAGAATTTTCCGAGCGTTAGCGTAGTCCAAGGTCTTATCCCCCTTATCAAGATGCTGTCCAATCCTAGATTGCCCAGTTTTTCAGGAAATATATCAGTTATTAGGCAATGGCTAGGAAAACTGGCCCAGACGGACACAAGCTAAGTTCAAAAGCCTGCCCACAAAAGTTCTCAGCTTCTCTTGCTCAAAATAGATCGAGCAACGGCAGGCAAAAAGCTAAGGAAAGAATCGGGGATGGGAGCAAGCTGACTAGAAATTATTATTGATCCGTGGCAGCTAGTCAACAACTGAGGTAATTAGAGTTAGATGGACTGATTCACTGAGAAGTTTATCCAGAAATTCCTCCTAAAGTTGCATATTCTTTAACCGCTTTCGGAGAAACCCTGAAACCGATTATTCTGCCAATGCACCAATTAGGAATTGAGAAAAATGCCAGACTTTAAGGTTTTAAATTTCCTCCTCGAATAAACCAAGTAATTGTGGCACTGGTAAAAGCAGTGATAGCGACAATAGCTATTTGTTTCCAGTTTTTTAATTCCCCAACTTTCTCGATTAAATCGGGATTTTTTTGGGGTTAATACTGCTTGGGATTGAATTGTTCCTTCAATTTTAGCCGTGATAATTTTGATTTGCGTGATTTCTTTCTGTAGGTTAATAAATTGCTGGTTATTTTCTTCTCTCAGGCTTTCTAGTTGTTGGCGATTATCTTCCTTTAGCGCGTCAATTTGCTCGCGGGTTTCTTCTCGCAGGGAAATCATTTGCTTGCGGGTTTCTTCTCGCATTGCCGAGAGTAAGTCTTTCAATTCTTGAATATCATTGCTAGTAACAGTAGTCATACAATTAACCCCAAGAGAATCTATTTAACCAGCACTCTTTAATTCTATTATACTTCACCTATGCTAAAAAGGGAAAATTCATCAAATTTAATTACCTCGGAGTCAGGATAGCGAGTATCAAAACGATAACTGCTCACGGTTCCTTTTTCTGTATCTAAAATGCTAAAAACCGTTACATCATTACTGGCAATATAGGGTAAAGGTTGATTAACCCAATCCACTAGAGGAGCAATATTCGGGATAATTGCTTCTAATCCATTGGGATTACCGATGGCCGCATAATTTCTATCGAGAGGTACAGGACGTTTTTTATCCCCTAAATGAGCGCCATAACTATTACCAACGTTAGAAGATTCGAGAAAATTCATACCGTTAGGACTAAGAAAACGATTCCATAAATGAGAATGACCATAAAAAACCAAATTAACCTTGGCTGATGCTAATAAAGGAATTAGATCACGAATAATATAATCATTTTCTTGGGGATAATCATAACGTACTGATCTAACTTTTTCCGTGGCATCCCGTTGAATTGTCGGCACGGGATCGGTGTAGGGTGGAACGATATTGACCCCTAGGCTATGGGGAGGATGATGAAACATAACTACTTTATATTTAGCCTCTTGAAATTCTCGACTATTTAACTCTTTTTCTAACCATTGATATTGAGGACTATCCTGAGCAATTGGCTCAAAAATATGCTGACCATAACCCCAGCGTTCCGGTCTATCTAAATCTATTTGATTTTCGTAATATCTTCCCCTTGCACTGGCTTCTAAATTGGGATTTCTCCAGATATTAGTAACATATAAAACTACTAAACGAACATCGCCAAAGGTGAGAGAATAATATTTATTTTGAGGCAAAGAAAAAATTTCTTCGTAGGTTTCTGTGTTGAAAGCATGATTTTTTAACCAGTTTTCATTAATTGCTGCTGTATCCTCTGCTAGTTGTTTAGCGATCAACTGAGGAATAGCATCTTCAAACTGTTCATTTAAACCTGTAGAATTAGAAAATCTGCCCATAACTTCATGATTACCAATAGCAGGAAATAAGGGCGCATTTTGAATAATTTCTCCCCCCTTATAAATAGTCTGAATACCATTCTTTGTCAGAGTATAATTAGCACGACCTTGTACACAGGGAAAGAATGCGCCACCGCGACTATCATCAAACCATTCGGAAGCTCGATCGGGTATATTAACTAAATCTCCTGCTAAAAAAACTGCATCCACATGTCCAATAGTTTCGCTAACTTTTTGCAAATTAGCGGCAGTCATGGGCATTAATTGATGATCGGAAGTGAGCAGAATTTTGAGATTAGTTCCTTTTTTTGGTCTTGGTGTAAGGGTATAAATATCACTTCTAATCGCTGTATTTTCCTGAAAACTGGTGACTTGATAGGGAATCCTTTCCCCAGGATTTAAATCAGTAATTTCGGCCTGATGTCGCCAGATTTCTCGCTCGCTTAAAGATTGATAAGCTTCAAGGGTTCTCGATTTGGCATCTTCTCTAACTCTAGTTAATTTGCTAGTACGAGCGAGGGCAATTTTCTCTAGTTTTTCCCCGTAGCGCACCTGATGACCAGTGCCAAAAAATTCCGTAAACCAAACCACTTGTATTGATGTTTCGGTGGGTAATTGTAAAAAAGGTTCGGTTAAAAGTTGATTCTTGTTCATTGTCGCTAAAAGATAACTGCTGTACTGCATTTAAACAGTCCTGACGAGTAATTGAGATAGTTCCCAGCTTAACTGGCAATAACTAGCAGATTCGCCATTTTATCGGCTAATGTAAAACCTTAGACTCTAACTGCTGCTGTTGCCAGAGATTTTGATAGACCCCAGGTATTGCGATTAACTCCTCGTGGGTTCCCATCTGGACAATTTCTCCGCGATCCATGACAAAAATGCGATCGGCAGTGGCAGCGGCCGATAATTGATGGGAGATAAAAATCACGGTTTTTTGGCTTTCTTGTCTGAGATTTTCCAAAATAGCCGTGGCTGTTTGATTATCGACGCTAGATAGGGCATCATCGAGGATTAAAATCGGCGCTTGGATGGCTAAAGCGCGCGCTAAAGAGGCCCGTTGACGTTGACCCCCGGAAAGAGTAATCCCACGTTCTCCCACTAAAGTTCCGTATTTTTGCGGGAAATTCTCGATTTCCTCCTCAATTCTCGCTTGTTTGGCCGCCGATGCCACTGCCGGAAAATTCAGCAGCGGATCGCCGTAACGGATATTATCTTCAATGGTGGTACTAAATAAAAAACTTTCTTGGGGAACATAAGCGATCGCTTTTCGTAGATCTTCAAGGGCAATTCGAGTGACATCTTGATCATCAATAAATAACTGTCCCTCGGCAATATCCAAAAGACGGGGAATAGCGTTAGCAAGGGTAGATTTTCCTGATCCGATCGCACCGACGACCGCTACCGTTTCTCCCGGATTAATGGTAAAAGAAAGAGATTTTAAGGCTGGTTCCTTAGCATCAGGATAGAAAAAAGTCAAGGCTTTGGCGGTAATTTTTCCTTGAATATTTTTTAGGTGAATACAATCGGCATTGTCTTTAATTTTAGCCTCAGCTAACAGGATAGTTTCTAGGCGATCGATACTCACTTCTCCCTGTTGGTAGGCCGTAATAGTGAAACCTAATAAAGCAGTGGGAAAAACTAATCTTTCCGCCAAAATTAACAGAGCAATAAAGTCCCCAATGGTGATATTATCCGATATAATTTGTCTAGTACCGAGGGCAAGCAACGCCAATAAACTCACATAGGATAAAGCTTCAATCAGGGGAAAAAGAAAATTACGAGTCTGGACTAAATCTAAATTAGCCTGTAATAATTTGCGATTTCTTTGTTTAAATGCTAGGCGCTCGTTACCTTCTTGGGCATAGATTTTAATCAGAGTAATACCACTCATATCCTCTTGAATTAAATCGCTCAGATGCGAGAGTTTTTCTTGTACTTTTTTCTGTTGCCGCTGCAGACGACCACTAAATAACTGCACAGCAATTAACATCAAAGGATAGACAGAAATAGCGGCGATTGAAAGGGGAATATGAATCGCTAACATTACGGGCAAAGTTAACCCATAGGCAAAAAAAGTATTGGCTAAACTGAGTAAAGCAAAACCCACCAGACGACGCACATTATCCACATCGCTAGTGGCACGGTTGATTAAATCTCCTGAAGTTTGCCGAGAAAAATAGGCAGGTTCAAGGGTTAATAAATGCTGAAAGATTTTTTGTTTAAGATCGAACTCTACCTGACGACCGATCCCGAATAATAACACTCTAGATATCATGCGGATAAACCACATAATCGAGGCTAAAGCGACAATTAAAGTCAGATAATAAATGATTTTTTGGAAATCAAAGGATTTACTCAAATCATCGATGCTATCCCGGATTAAAAGCGGTATGTAAACACCCAAAAGATTAACAATAAGCAAAGCAACTACCCCCCCAGTTACTATTTGCAAATGGGGACGTAGATAATTTGCTAGTTTTTTAATGCGAGAATAAGCCATATTCAGTTATCAGTTATCGGTAAGCAGTTAGAACAGGGAACAGGTAAAAGGGGGAATAGCCCCCCAAGATTTTATTTTTTCTCCTTGTCCTGATTTGGTGGCGGTTTAACATTAGAACCACCCTGGGGCGGTTTACCGGGTGGTTTATCAATTTTAGGTTGATAGCCGTGCTTAAATTTATCATATCGTCTTTCTTGTTTGTCCGACATTTAAGTTATCTCTGTTTGATCCTGCTAAAATTCAATATAGCGAATTTCCTCTGCATTAATCAAAATAAGCTGCCCGCGCATCTAAATTAGTCTAGGTCGATAAGGGAACACCAGAACACCGGAACACTGGAACAGTAAGGGTTATCTGCTTTTTAGCTAACTTAATAATGCCCAGTTTAAATTCGTCTTAGCTTATCTTCAATAGTTAAAACTACCCCTTCTAATTCGGCGACTTCATCTAATAAAAGGGAAGCATCGATCGATAATAATATTCTTTTGTCCTTGGCAAGTTCCAAAGCATAACAGAGATTGTCTCAAGCTGGTAGCATCGCTAATACTTGCGGGGATTTTTCAGTAATCGGTAAATAGTAACCAGTAATCATTGAACTGCAAACTCAAATCCGATAACTGAGTCAAGATAGCTAAAAATCCCCATCGCCCTACCATGCGTTTCAGACAAATTTTTATGCTTTTATTACATGGCTGGCAATATTTTGTAACAATCTATACGAATTTTCCCGTTGAAGACTGTAAATTTAAGTTAATTGCTTCGGTGATAACCCTGAAATAAACTGATCTTTCTAGCCCAGATGACTAAAAACCGACTCTATACATCGAATCCTCAAAACTGTTATGCTTCCGGAAAAAATCTCTTAGACAAAAACTATTGCTAAATCTCCCTAGATGGAGAAGCAAAAGCGATCGAGAGATACAAATAATTAAAGCACCCTTACTGAATCAACAGTTACTTGCAAGAAATTTTCTCGGTTATCACCGCAGTCAGTTAGGGTAAATAATGAGAATTTTTCACCGTTTCATCACCTTTGTTTAGTTTCTAATCACGATTTTTTAGTCCATGAGTAAACTTTCCAGACGTAGATTTATCTTCACTGCCGGGGCAACTGCCGTAGGAACAGCAATTCTCCACGGTTGCGCCACTCCCAATAATACCGCGACCAGTCCCTCCCCGGCCGGCAGTCCTGCAGCTTCCCCCGTTGCCAGTGGAGAAACTCCCGAAGTCACCACCGCTAAACTAGGTTTTATTGCCCTCACCGACGCTGCCCCCTTAATTATCGCCAAAGAAAAAGGTTTATTCGCTAAACACGGGATGCCCGATGTGCAAGTGATGAAACAAGCCTCCTGGGCGGCAACCCGGGATAACCTCGAATTAGGTTCGGCGGGCAACGGTATCGATGGGGCGCATATTTTATCCCCCATACCCTACCTAATGACCTTGGGCAAAATCACCAAACAGCCCGTACCAATGTATATTCTGGCGCGTTTGAATACCAACGGTCAAGCGATTTCCATTTCTAATGAATACATGGATCTAAAAGTTGCCCTCGATAGCGGTGTACTGAAAGAATCCTTCGCTAAAGCTAAATCTGCGGGCAAAGAAGTTAAAGCCGCCGTAACTTTCCCCGGTGGTACTCACGATCTCTGGATGCGCTATTGGTTAGCCGCCGGCGGCATCGATCCGAATAAAGATCTATCCCTAATTGTTGTTCCTCCACCACAAATGGTGGCTAACATGAAAGTCGGCACGATGCAAGCTTTCTGTGTGGGGGAACCTTGGAACGCCCAATTAGTTAACAAAAAACTCGGTTATTCAGCCCTGATTACTGGGGAATTGTGGAAGGATCACCCCGAAAAAGCCTTCGCTTTACGCGCCGATTGGGTGGATAAAAATCCCAAAGCGGCAAAAGCTTTAACTATGGCTGTTCTAGAAGCGCAGCAATGGTGCAATGATCCCGCTAATGTTAAGGAAATGTGCGAGATTATTTCAGGACGGGAATGGCTGAAAATTGACCCCGCCGATATCTTGGGCAGAATGCAGGGTAATATCGATTTCGGTGATGGTCGCAAAATCGAAAATAGCCCCGTAGCCATGAAATTCTGGGCTGATAACGCTTCCTATCCCTACAAGAGTCATGATACTTGGTTTGTGACTGAAGACATCCGTTGGGGCTATATTCCCGCCGATACGGACATCAAAGCTTTAGTTGATAAGGTTAACCGGGAAGATATCTGGAGGGAAGCCGCTAAAGCCCTCAATGTTCCCGCCGACCAAATTCCCGCTACCCCTTCTCGCGGTGTGGAAACTTTCTTTGATGGCGTTACTTTTGACCCCGAAAATCCCACCGCTTACCTGAAATCTCTCAAGATTAAAAAGGTTTAAATCAGTGAGCAGTAATCAGTAATCAGTAATCAGTAAACCGTCAACAGTTAAAGATGATTTTCTGATCACTGGTAATTAATAACTGATAACTGAAATTCTTGGGGAGCAAGCCAAGATCAATGCTGATAACTGAACCACTGACCACTCCACCACTGATAACTGAACCACTGATAACTGATAACTGATTATGGCTGTTTCTATTTCTCGTCGTTCTCAAAGTCCAAAATGGGTAAAAGACCTGCAAAAAAAATTACCCAAACTAGCAACTTCGGCGATTGCTTTATTAATTTTCCTTGCCATCTGGCAAATTCTCTGTTTTAGCCCCGATGCTCCCCTTCCTAGTCCCACCAAAGTGGTTAGCGATACCTGGGAATTAATTATTAATCCCTTCTTCAATAATGGTGGCACGGATGTGGGGTTATTCTGGCAAATTTTCGCCAGTTTACAACGGGTGGCCGTCGGTTTTACCCTTGCCGCTATTGTCGGTATCGCTGCGGGTATTTTAATCGGTAGCAACGCTCTAATTTATGATGCGATCGATCCGATTTTCCAAATCCTGCGTACCGTTCCCCCCCTAGCTTGGCTACCCATCTCCCTCGCCGCTTTTCGTAATAACGAACCTAGTGCCATATTTGTAATTTTTATTACAGCAATTTGGCCAATTATTATTAACACAGCCGTGGGAGTACAGCAGGTTCCCCAAGACTATAAAAACGTCTCTAGAGTGCTAAAATTATCAAAAATTGAATACTTTTTTAATATTCTTTTTCCCGCCACTGTTCCCTACGTTTTCACGGGATTAAGAATCGGTATCGGTTTATCTTGGTTGGCGATTGTAGCGGCGGAAATGCTGATCGGTGGCGTGGGAATTGGCTTCTTTATCTGGGATGCTTGGAATAGTTCCATGATCAGTGAAATTATCCTCGCCCTGATTTATGTGGGTATTGTTGGTTTCTTACTCGATCGCCTCATGGCCTACATCGCTAAATTAGTTGTACCAGAAGAAAATAAATAGGGTTTGCGGCAAAAAGTTTTTCGGTGGGGGCAGGGTGTGGGGTGTGGGGTGTGGGGTGTGGGGAGCTTTTTAAGTAAACAGTAAACAGTAAACTAAAAACTCACATCTGATAACTGATAACTGACAACTGATAACTGATAACTGATAACTGATAACTGATAACTGATAACTGATAACTGAAAATGTCTGCATTTATTGAAGTCGATCACATTGATAAGGTTTTCCCTCTCCCCGATGGCCGTCAATATATTGCCCTAAAAAATATCGATCTCAGCGTTACTCAAGGGGAATTTATCTCTTTAATCGGTCACTCCGGTTGCGGGAAATCTACCCTCTTAAATATGGTCGCCGGACTCGATCGCCCCACGGTGGGAGGGGTGATTTTAGAGGGAAGAGAAATTAAAGGCCCCGGCCCCGATCGCATGGTGGTCTTCCAGAATTATTCTCTGCTGCCTTGGTTAACCGTCCGGGAAAATATCGCCCTAGGAGTTAACCGTGTCCTGCGTCATCTGCCGGCTGCTGAACGCAAAAGTGTCATCGAACATAGTATCGATATGGTACACCTGCGCCATGCCGCCAACAAACGACCGGGAGAATTATCGGGAGGCATGAAACAACGGGTAGCGATCGCCCGCGCCCTAGCCCTACGGCCAAAAGTCCTGCTACTCGATGAACCCTTTGGGGCGCTGGATGCGTTAACCAGAGGCAATTTACAGGAACGTTTGATGGAAATCGTCGAAGAAAGCCACGTTACCTGTATCATGGTCACGCATGATGTGGATGAGGCCCTATTACTATCCGATCGAGTGGTGATGTTAACCACTGGTCCAGAGGCCCATATCGGTCAGATTCTCGATGTTCCCATTCCCCGGCCCCGGCATCGTTTAGAAGTAGTTAATCACCCTAGTTACTACGCCCTCCGTAACGAGATCGTTTATTTCCTCAACCAACAGAAGCGATCGAAGAAAGTCGGTCAACCCACCGGACCGGTGACGGTGATCGGCCAAGCTACCCGACTGAAAACCAATCCCACCATCGGTTTTATCCCCCTCACCGATTGCGCCCCGATTATTATTGCCAAAGAGAAAGGCTTCTTCGCCGAGGAAGGATTAGAGGATGTTATCCTGCAACGGGAACCCAACTGGAAAGCGCTCGCCCAAGGAGTGGCTACCGGTCGTCTCGATGCAGCCCAGATGGTGGCGGGAATGCCCCTGAGCATGACCATTGGGGCCGGCAATAAGCCCTCTGTCCCCGTGATTAGCGCTTTGGTACTCAGTCGCAACGGTAACGCCATCACCCTCAGCAATAAATACAGGGAATTGGGGGTAGAAAAACTGGAGGACTTGAAGGATGCCCTCCTGCAAAGTCCCGATAAAATCGCCACTTTCGGCATGGTTCACCCCGCCTCCATGCACAATCTACTGTTACGCTACTGGTTAGCTAGTGGCGGCATCGATCCCGATAGTGATGTCAATTTAGCCGTAATTCCGCCGCCTCAGATGGTTTCCCTACTAAAAGCGGGTAATATCGACGGTTATTGTGTGGGGGAACCCTGGAACTCCTACGCCGTTCAGGAAAAATTAGGCTACGTTATCGCCACCGATCTTGATATTTGGCCCGGACACCAGGAAAAAGTCCTCGGAGTCAAGGAAACTTGGGCGGCGAAACATCCCGAAACCCATATCGCCATGGTCAAAGCTTTAATTAAAGCCTGTGAATACTGCGATGATCGGCGTAATCGAGAAGAAATCGTCAATATTCTCAGTCAGCCCCAGTATGTGGGCGTGGATAGCGCAATTATTCGCCCCGGTTTCCTCGATGGTTACGATCGCGGTTTAGGAACTGCCCCCGAACCCCTATTCCGATTTAATCAGTTTTACGTCGATCAAGCTAACTGTCCGGGCCGGAGTGAGGCCCTATGGACCCTAACTCAGCTTGCCCGTTGGGGTTACGCACCTTTCCCCCGCAACTGGGTGGAAGTGATTGAACGCGTCCGTCGTCCCGATCTGTTTGGTGAAGCTTGCCGGTCCCTGGGCCTTCCCGATTTGGAACCCGATCGCCACAGTTTTGCCCTCTTTGATCATCTTATTTTCAGTCCCGACGATCCGATCGGCTATCTGGAACGTTTCTCGATCCGTCGCGATTATCGCGTCTCAGAAGTTCTCCTCGATGATCCCGTCGCTAATTAAGGTTGGCTGAATAAATCTAAAAACCTTGTTGGGTAAAACTTTTAGACTTTTTGGCAATCAAAAAGTACCAGATATGGGAGTGATCGGGGGGAAAATTCAGGGACTTTTTCCCTGAAAATTAGGTAATTGACCAGATGAAAATCGCTAAAACCCTAAACCCCACACCCTGTCCCCACGAAAAACTTTTTCAGCAGACCCGAATTAATGGTTGTGGTGGGCAAAGCCCACCTTAAAATAAATCTAGGACGAATATGCAAACTTTTACCGATAAGACCGTGAATTCCAGCACCACCACCCAGCCTTTTTTATTAGTTAGTAATGTTGCCAAAGAATACCCCTCTCCCGAAGGGGTTTACACCGTTTTAGACGGTGTGGAGCTGCAAGTTAATGAGGGGGAATTTGTCTGCATTATCGGTCACTCCGGCTGCGGTAAATCGACCCTTTTAAATATGGTAGCGGGGTTTTCTTCTCCTAGTCGTGGGCAAGTGCTGCTACAGAATAAAGAGGTTAAGGAACCAGGGCCAGACCGGATGATGGTATTCCAAAATTATTCGCTTTTGCCCTGGAAAACTGCCTTTGAGAACGTTTATATCGGGGTTAATTCGGTTTATCCCGAAAAATCTCAGGCTGAGAAGGTGAAGATCGTGGAAGAAAATCTATCCTTAGTGGGATTGACAGAAGCAGCCCAGAAAAAACCCCCTCAATTATCGGGAGGTATGAAACAACGGGTAGCGATCGCCCGCGCCCTGGCCATTCGTCCCCAAGTCCTCATCCTCGATGAACCCTTTGGGGCCTTAGATGCGATTACTAAAGAGGAATTACAGGAAGAATTGCTGAAAATCTGGCAAGAACACCAGTTAACCGTGTTGATGATTACCCACGATATCGATGAGGCTTTGTTCTTGTGCGATCGCTTGGTGATGATGACCAACGGCCCAAGCGCCAAAATCGGTGAGGTGTTAAAGATGCCTTTTGCCCGTCCCCGGGTTCGTTCCCAAATTACCGAGGATCCCCGTTACTACGAACTTCGCAATGAAGCCCTCGATTTCCTCTACAATCGTTTTGCCCATTCGGAGGATCCCAACGAGGATGCCCCCGAACAACCCCCCACAGAAAATCTCGTGGGTAAAATTGTTACTGCTATCGGTGGGATAGCCTTACTCGCTTTTGTCGGTTTTAGTCTAATACAAATGTTCACCAGCAAGACTCCCAATACTGCTAATCCGGCTACCATCGAGGACTCCAGATAAGTAACAGTTATCAGTTATCAGTTATCAGTTATCAGTTATCAGTTATCAGTTATCAGTTATCAGATTTGAGTTTTAAG
>LFEF01040173.1_pt1 | contig 35498 bp, 26 predicted proteins | sample 619371 | NCBI WGS metagenome assembly LFEF01 (sample SAMN03014291, study PRJNA259931) | freshwater metagenome | biome: lake; feature: waterbloom | place: China: Taihu Lake | collected 2006-08 | depth 0 m m
TGGCCGCTGCGCGGCCAGACTTCCCTCGCTCCGGCGCTCCTCCGGGGGCACGCCGCGAAGGGACGTCCCTGTCCCTTCGCGCCTCGCTCGGCATCCATGCCTCGTGTCCCCCTACACAACGCCTGCGCTCGGCCTCCTGAAGGGGATTCATGAGTCGCCTGACAGCGCCTGCGCCTGAAAAACAAGAAACCGATGCCACCGCGAAAAGCACGGATACCGACATGAGCTGGCGCCGCGAACCGGGGCTCCTCAGGAGGCCGAGTGGAGTCGATGCGCAAGGGGTCGAGCGGCATGGACGCCGCGAGAGCTCCGAAGGGACAGGGACGTCCCTTCGGAGCGTGCCCCTGGAGCAGCGATGGAACGAGGGAACCCCGGCGCAGCCGGGGCCGGATGCGGGGTGTGCTTTCTCTTTGGTTACTTTCTCTTTGCACAAGCAAAGAGAAAGTGACTCGCCCGTCAGGGGCGAAACCCTGACCGTCGAACAGGCACGGCAGCAAGTGGAGACACAATGCTTCAGACGTCATCACTCTGCTCCTCTCCATCCGCCAACGCATCCAACGCCGAGCCGATCAGCTGTTCGGCCAGGGTTTCGAAACGCTCGTCCAGCGGATCGCGGTCGCGGAAGGCCAAGGCGTTCCAGGGGTCTTCGGCTTCGGCGGCAATGGGGCTGAACTCGGCGCCGAGCCAGGCTTCGCGGGCGCGCTTGCGGGCGCAGTCCAGCGGCTCGCTGCCGCGGCTCGGCTTGCGGTAGCCGCGGGCGAACGCCTGGCTGCTGCGCGGCAACAGCGGCAGTGGCTCGCGGATCGCGCTGCGGTAGGCCACCAGCCAGGGCTCCAGCAGCTCGGCCGCATTGGCCAGCGGCCCCAGCTGCCAGTCACCGGCCGGCGAAAGCATCAGGCTGTGGCGTTCGATGCCGGGCGTGGCGCACAGGTTGAGCAGCAGGTGGCGCAGCCAGAACGGCGGCAGGTCCCATTCGCCGAGGCGGCCGAGCTTCCAGCCGAACAGCCCGCCCGGCGTCACGCCATCAAGCCAGCCATGCACGCGCACGCCGGCCAGGGTGATGTCCACCGGCAGCGGCTCGGGCACGGCGTCCGGGCGCAGTTCGAACAGCCGCGGTGCAAAGGCACGCACCGGGCCGCGCAGTTTGCCCCACAGCGCCTGGCCCAGCTCGCCGGTGGGCAGCCAGCCCGCCGCGCAGGCCATGCGCCGCTCCTCCTCGTCGCTCCAGCCCTGCTCCATCGCTTGCAGCGACAGGCGGCGCAGGCCGTTCCAGGCCGGCATTTCCAGGTCGAACGGTTCGTCGCTGGCAAGCGATTCCTGATCATCGGCCAGGCGCAGGCCGAGGCGCTGTTCGAGCAGGAAGCGCGCCGGGTGGCGGAAGCACTGCAGCAGCTGCGACGGCTCGATGGTCAGCCAGGCCTCATCGGGTTCGGCGAGCAGGCTGGCGAAGGGTTGCGCCTGCGCCTGGGGTGGCTCGGCCAGGCGCTGGGCGGCGCGGAACCAGGGCAGCGAATAGCCGGCACAGGGCGCTTCGCCGAAATTACGCGGCGAGAACGGCTGCAGCGGATGCGCGATGAGGATCTTCTGGCTGACCGGCCGCGCCTCTTCGGCCAGCACGGCGGTCATGTCCACCGCCTCCAGCACCTCGCTGAGCAGTACCGAGGGCGGCAGCACGGCGTTGTCGCGCGGGTCGCGGCCGACATAGGACAGGTACAGCGCCTGGCGCGCCGAGAGCAGCGTCTCCAGCAGCAGGTAGCGGTCGTCGAGGCGCCGCGCCCGGTCGCCACGGCGCGGATGTCGGCCGATCAGGTCGAAGCCCGACGGCGGCGTGCGCCGCGGGAAGGCGCCATCGTCCAGGCCGAGCAGGCAGACCACGCGGAACGGCAGGCTGCGCATCGGCACCATGGTGCAGAAGGTCACCGCACCGGTGAGAAAGCCGGAGGCGCCGCCGCCCTGCTGCAACGCGGCGCTGAGCTGCTGGTGCACCAGTTCCAGCTCGATGGGCCGGGTGAGGTCGGCGGCCTGGGCCTGATCGCGCAGGGCGGCGCAGGCCTGGGAGAGCAGCAGCAGCGTCTCGCCGGCCTCGCGCTCGTCGAACAGCGTATCGATCAGCACTTGCAGGTCATCCGCCCACTCGGCCAGCGGGCGCGGCCGAGCCAGTTGATCGGCCAGGCTGCCGAGTCGCTCGACGAAGTCCACCAACCGCCCGAGCAACTGCCCGCGCGCGCCTTCCAGCGCGTCCAGCGGCCAGTGCTCGCCAAGCAAGGGCGCGCGGTCGCCGGCCAGCTGCGGCGGTGCAGCGAAGCCCAGCAGCAGGCGGTCCAGCCCCTGGCGCCAGGTAAAGGCCGGTTCGGCCGGCAGCCCCAGCCGTGCGCGCTGCTCGCCATCGCGGCCCCAGCGCACGCCGGCCTCGCGCAGCCAGTCACGCAGCAGCGGCAGGTCTTCGCTCTCGATGCCGGCGCGGCGGGCGATGGCCGGCTGTTCCAGCCAGGCGAGGATTTCCTCGGCGGCGAAACGGCTCTGCGCCAGCAACAGCAGTTCGAGGAAGGCCTCGATCAACGGCACCTCGGCGCGCAGGCTGCGGTCGGCGAGGCTGTAGGGAATCCGCGGGCTGCCCTCGCGCGGGGCGAACACCGCCTCGATGAAGGGCGCATAACGTTCGATGTCGGGGGTCAGCACCACCACCTGATCCGGCGTCAGCGCCGGGTCGGCGGCGAAGCGCGCCAGCAGCTGGTCGTGGAGGATTTCCACCTCGCGCAGCGGCGAGTGGGCGATATGCACCTCCAGCGAACGGTCGTTCTCGGCCAGAGTGATCCGCTCATCGGGCAGGCGGGTGCGCAGGCGCAGGATGTCGTTCTGCAAGGCATGCAGCAGGCTGTCGTCGTGCAGGTCCTCGTCTTCGGAATACAGGCCGAATTCCTGACTGCCTTCGCTGGCGGTCAGGCTGAACAGCGAGTCGAAAAAGTCGCGGCCCTGCTTGCCGAGACTCGCCAGCAGCGGATGGCCCACGTCCAGATACCAGTCATCGACACCGCTCTCCGGTTGCCTGGCCAGCTCGCGGATATCGCGAATCCCGCCCCAGGCCTCGCGGCTCGGGTTGAGCGCGCAGACCACCACGTCGATGTGCCGCGCCAGGCCGTCGAGCACGCGCAGATGGTGCGGCGGCAGGCTGCTGATGCCGAACACCAGCAGGCGCTCGGGGAGGTCCGGCAGCGGCTCGTCGCGGTACAGGCGCTGCAGCAGGTCGCCGAGCAGGCGCGCGCGGTGCGGGTGGCCGTCCTTGGTCAGTTCGCGCCAGAGCAGCGCCTGCCAGGCTTCGTCGGGACCGAGGTCGAGGGTTTCGCCACGCTCCCAGGCCGCCAGCCAGTCGTCGCGATAGAGCAGGTACTGGTCAAAGACGTCGGCGATCTTGGCCGCCAATGACAGCCGCCGGCGCTCATCGCCGCCATCGAGGTACTGCGCCAGACGCGGCGCCAGCTCGAGATTGGCCGGCTCGCACAGCCAGCCGTAGAGGCGCCAGGTCAGGGTGGTCGGGGAGAATGCCGACTGCTCGGGCAGGCTGCCCAGCACCGTGCGGCTCAGGTCCCAGACGAACGCCGCCGGCAGCTGCAGCTCGAGCTGCATGGCGATGCCCTGCCGGCGCGCCAGCTCCAGGGTCAGCCAGCGGCCCATGCCCTGGCTCGGCACCACCACCCGCGCCGGCGCGAAGGGGTCGGCCAGCGGCTGGGCGAGCAGCGCGGTGGCCAGTTCGCCGAGGGTTTCGAGATCAGGGGCGTGGTAGAGGCTGAGCATGGGCGCACCGCGTGAACAGAAGTCGCTAGGTTACAGGCCGCTCCGCAGGGGAGCGAGCCGTGTGCTTGAGTCTGCATCCCGGATGCGACAGGCCGTGTCGCGGTATTTCTCCTCCTTTCGCCCTGCCCTTTTGCTTCTCTCGACCAATATCAATTGCGCCGCGGCTGCCTAGCATGGGCTCGAGGGGCGGCTGCTTGGTCGCCCGCCATCCGCTCGGGAGTCGTTCATGAACCGCAAGACGCTACTCGTCCTTTCCCTTTCCGCCACCCTGGGCGCCACGCCGCTGCTGCATGCCCAGGAGCAGGCCCCGCAACGCACCCTTGGCTCGGTGGAGCGCAGCCACGCCAGCCAGGCTCGCGCCTTGCTCGACCAGGCCGTGCTGACCTTCCAGGCCAAGGGCCCGGAACAGGCGATGGCCGCCTTCAACGACCGCAACGGTGAGTTCGTCCGCGGCCAGTACTACATCTTCGTGCTCGGCGAGGACGGCACCATGCAGGCCAGCAGCGGGCCGTCGGCCAGCCTGGTGGGGCTGAACGTCGGCGAGCTGAAGGACGCCTCCGGCAAGCCGTTCATGCGTGAGCTGCTGGACAAGTCGGCCAGGCAGGAAAGCGGCGAAGTCGAGTACAAGTGGCTCAACCCCGCCGACAACAAGGTCGAGAACAAGATCAGCCAGTTCCGCAAGGTCGGCGACCATGTGCTCTGCGTCGGCTATTACATCCCCCGCGCCACGGCCGAACATGCCAAGGCGCTGCTCGACCGCGCCGTTCGGCAGGTCAAGGACAAGGGCGCCGAGGCAGCCTTTCGCAGCTTCAACGACCCGCGCGGCGGCTTCGTCTTCCAGGACGAATACGTCTTTGCCATCGGCCTCGACGACGGCCGTTACCGCGCCAGCGGCAGCTCGCCGAACCTGGTGGGCGTCGATGTGCGCAGCGTCACCGACGCCGCCGGCAAGCCGCTGTTCAAGGACATGATCGAACTGGCACGCAAGCAGGGTTCGGGCACGGTGGATTACGTCTGGCGCAACCCGGCGACCAATGCGGTCGAGCAGAAGCACACGCTGATCCAGCGGGTCGACGACGTGCTGCTGGGCGTGGGCTACTACACCCGCCCCTGAGGGCACTCGCAGGGTTTGTGACGGTTCGGTGAACGGGGCCGGCGGGCCAGGGTCAATCGAGTATCCCCGGTGCAGATCTGCGTCTTCATGACGCGGCTGTCGTCGTTGCCGCTCGCCGGGGCAGGAGCCCGAACCATGCTGACCCTGTTGCACCTGCTGTCGTCCATTGCCCTGCTGGTCTGGGGTACGCATATCGTGCGCACCGGGATCATGCGGGTGTATGGCTCGCACCTGCGGCGCATGCTCGGCCAGAGCATGGGCAACGCGCCGCTGGCCTTCGGCGCCGGCATCGGCGTCACCGCGCTGGTGCAGAGCAGCAATGCCACCGCACTGCTGGCCATTTCCTTCGTCGCTCAGGGCCTGATGGGGCTGCCCATGGCACTGGCGATCATGCTCGGCGCGGACGTCGGTACCGCGCTGATGGCCCGGGTGCTGACCCTCGACCTTTCCTGGCTGTCGCCGCTGCTGACGCTGGTCGGCGTCTGCCTGTTCCTCTCGCGCAAGCAGAGCCGCACCGGCCAGATCGGCCGCGTACTGATCGGCCTCGGCCTGATCATCCTCGCCCTGCAGCTGATCGTGCACGCCGCCGAGCCGATCACCGAGGCGCGCGGCATGCAGGTGCTGTTCTCCTCCCTGGCCGGCGACACCCTGCTGGCGGTGCTGGTGGGTGCGCTGTTCGCCGTCCTGTCGTATTCCAGCCTGGCGGCGGTGCTGCTGACCTCGACGCTGGCCGGCGCAGGTCTGATCAGCCTGCCGGTGGCACTCGGCCTGGTGATCGGCGCCAACATCGGCAGCGGCCTGCTCGCCTGGTTCAACGCCAGCCTGCAGCCGGCCTCGGCGCGGCGGGTGGCGCTGGGCAACCTGCTGTACAAGCTCGCCGGCCTCATCGTGCTGCCTTTCCTGGTGCCGCTGGTGGCCTGGATGGACACCCTCGGCTACAGCGCGCAGACCCAGGTGATCGGCTTCCACCTGGTCTACAACAGCCTGCGCTGCCTGCTCCTGCTGCCCACCGTGCACCCCATGAGCCGGTTGTGCGAGCGCCTGCTGCCCGAGCGCCAGCTGGACAACGGCGTGGCGCAGCCGCGGCACCTCGACCCGACGGCGCTGGACACACCGAGCCTGGCACTGGCCAATGCAGTGCGCGAGACCCTGCGCATCGGCGACATGGTGGAGCTGATGCTGGCGCGCCTGCTGGAAGTGCTGCGCGAGGACCGTGCCGAACCGGGCGAGGAGATCCGCCGCCTGGACGACGACGTCGATGCGCTCTACAGCGGGGTCAAGCTCTACCTGGCGCAGATGCCCCGCGAGGACCTGGCCGAACAGGAAGGCCGGCGCTGGGCGGAGATCATCGAACTGGCGATCAACCTGGAGCAGGCCGGCGACATCATCGAGCACATGGCGAGCAAGGTGCAGAACCTCAAGACCGCCAAGCGCCGTTCCTTCTCCGACAGCGGGCTGGAGGAACTCGGCCAGCTGCACACCCAGCTCAGCGCCAACCTGCGGCTGGGCCTGTCGGTGTTCATCTCCGGCGACTCCCACGGTGCGCGCCAGCTTCTGCAGCAGAAGCGCCAGTTCCGCAAACTGGAGCGCGAGCTGGCCCATTCCCATGTGCATCGGCTGCACCGACAAGTGGTGGAAAGCATCGAGACCAGCGCGGCGCATCTGGAGCTGATTGCCGACATGAAACGGCTCAATTCGCTGTTCTGCAGCGCCGCCTATCCGGCTCTGGAAGGCCCGGGCAAGCCGCGCACTGCGGGCGACACCAACCGTGAGGTGCTGCCCAGCGAGCCGCACTTGCCGGGGCGTCCCGCCTAGCCTGCGCGGCGCTGCCAGAGGCGGAACAACGGCTCGGCGAGAAACATCACCAGAAACAGCCTGAGCACCTGCACCGCGGTAACCAGCGCCACCGACAGCTGCAAGGCTTCGGCGGTCAGGCACAGCTCGGTGATGCCGCCGGGCATCATGCCGAGCATCAGCGACACCTCGTCCAGCGCCGTCAGCCAGCCCAGGGCACCGCCCAGCGCGGCGGCGACCAGCGTGGCCAGCAGGGTGAACAGCAGGATGCGCAACAGGAAGGCTGGCGCACTGCGGAAGAATGGCCGATCGAAATGACAGGCCAGCGAGCAGCCGATCAGCCACTGGCCGAGCGCGCCGGCCCAGCCCGGCAGGCCGATGTGCAGGTCGAACGCCACGCTGGCCAGCGCGCAGGCGGTCAGCGGGCCGAGCATCCAGGGGTTGGGCTGGCCGAGACGCTTCCAGAGCAGCGCCAGCAGGCCACCGGCTGGCAGCAGCACGGCGAGCCAGGGCCAGCTCACCGGGGCCGCGGGCGGCGCCGCGACGGTCGGCAACCCCCAGGTGAACAGCGCCGGCACGATCAGCACCACCAGCAGCAGGCGCAGGCTGTGCGCCGCCGCCACGCTGGCCGCCTCGGCCTGGTGCCGGTTGGCCAGCACCACCATCTCGCTGGCGCCACCCGGCATGCTGGCGAAGAATGCAGTGGCACGGTCGCTGCCGCTGCGCAGCAGGATGAAGATGCCGATCAGCCCCAGCAGCAGGGTGCCGACGGCGCCGGCGAGGATCACGCCGAAGTGCGCCAGCACCTCGCGCATCACTTCACCGGTGAAATGCAGGCCGATGGCGCTGGCGACGATCCACTGCCCCACCTGCCGGCCGCGCGGCACTTCGCTCACCAGCCAGCCGCTGCAGCGCACGGCGATCACCGCCAGCAGCGAGCCGACCATCCACGGCAGCGGCCAGTTGGCCAGGCTCGCCAGCCAGCCGCCGAACGCACCGATCAGCGGCGTCGCCCACCAGGCCGGCAGCCGCTGGTGCATATCAGGCCTGTGCCTCGACCGCGTTGCCGCGACGACGCTTGAGGTACCAGCGCAGCCCCGGCATGGCCAGCATCGCCACGGTCAGCCCCCACAGTGCCAGAGTGATCGGGCTGCCGTAGAGAATGCCCAGCTCACCGTTGGAGATCGACAGTGCGCGGCGCAGGTTGTCTTCCATCATCTCGCCGAGGACGAAACCGAGGATCAGTGCCGACAGCGGGAAGTCCAGCTTGCGCAGCAGGTAGCCGAACACGCCGAGGCCGACCATCAGCACCAGGTCGAACACGGTGCTGTGCACCGAATACACGCCGACCATGCTGATCACCGTGATCGTCGGTACCAGCACCCAGTTCGGCACGCTGAGCATGCGCGAGAACAGGCCGACCAGGGGGATGTTCATGATCAAGAGGATCACGTTGCCGATGAACAGCGAGGCGATCAGACCCCAGACCACGTCCGGCTGCTGTTCGAACAACAGCGGGCCCGGGGTGATGTTGTACAGCGTCAGTGCGCCGATCATCACCGCGGTGGTGCCCGAACCCGGCACGCCGAGGGTCAGCATGGGGATCAGCGAACCGCAGGCCGAGGCGTTGTTGGCGGCTTCCGGTGCCGCCAGGCCGCGCAGGTCGCCATCGCCGAAGCGGCCCTTGTCGCCGGCCATGCGCTTCTCGCTCATGTAGGTCATGGCGCTGGCGATGGTCGCCCCGGCGCCCGGCAGGGTGCCGATGACGAAGCCGGCCACGGCACTGCGCACCATGGTCCAGAAGGTCAGGCAGAACTCCTTGAAGTTGAACAGCAGCCGGCCACTGGCCTTGACCGCCTTCTGCCCGCTGTGGGTCTTTTCCAGCATCAGCAGGATCTCGCTGACGCTGAAGAAGCCGATCACCACGATGACGAACTGGATGCCGTCGGACAGGCTGACGCTGCCGAAGGTGAAGCGGTAGACGCCGGTGGTCGAGTCGACACCGACGGTGGCCAGCGCCAGGCCCATCAGCGCGGCCATGAGGGTCTTCACCGGCTTGTCGCCGACCATGCCGCCGAGACAGGCGATGGCGAAGATCATCAGTACGAAGTATTCCGCCGGGCCGAAGGCCACCGCCCACTTGGCCAGCAGCGGAGCGAACAGCACCACGCCGCAGGTGGCGATGATGCTGCCGATGAACGAGCTCACCGCCGACAGCGACAGGGCGATGCCAGCCTTGCCCTGACGGGCCAGCGGGTAGCCGTCGAGGGTGGTCATCACCGCCGCGGCGTCGCCCGGCACGTTGAGCAGGATCGCCGAGATACGGCCGCCGTATTCGCAGCCCAGGTACACCGCGGCGAGCAGGATCAAAGCCGTCTCCGGCGGCAGGCCGAGGGCAAAGGCCAACGGCAGCAGCAGCGCCACGCCGTTGATCGGGCCGAGGCCGGGCAGCAGGCCGACGACGGTGCCGACGAAGGCGCCGAACAGCGCCACCAGCAGGTTGGTCGGCCGGGTGGCGACATCGAAGCCCTGCATCAAGAAATTCAAAGTTTCCATATCAGCTCTCCAGCAGACGCAGCAGGCCGAGCGGCAGCGGTACGTCCAGCAGGTAATCGAATAGCCCGTAGAGCAGCACGCCGAGCAGCACGCCGCTGATCACGCTGGGCCACAGGCGACCGTTGAACAGCAGGCCGAGGGCGAAACCGGCCAGGGCAGTGCTGATGACGAAGCCGAGGATTTCGAACAGCAGGGCATAGGCCAGCAGCGCCAGCACGCAGAGCACGGCCCGCTGCGCCTTGGCACGATCGAACGCTGGCGTCGGCTCGCCGTGCGGCTTGAACAGCAGCCACGCCGCGCCGCAGGCCATCAGGAACAGCAGCAGCAGCGGATAGGCGCGCGGCCCGACCGGGTCGTAGGCGAAGGGCGCCTCGAAGCCCCAGGCGAGCAGGGCGAGGCCGGCGCAGGCGAGCAGCCACGCCGCGGCGAAGACACGTACGTACATGACGGGATACCTCAGGGGTTCGGCGACCCGGCAGTTGCCGGGCCCGCCGTGCGGCCCGCGGGCGCGGGCCGGTTCGCGTTACTTGACCAGGCCGAACTCGCCGGCCAGCGCCTTGTAGTCCTGCACCTGCTTCTCGACGAAGGCCTTGAGCTCGTCGCCGGTCATCGACAGCGGGAACAGGTCGCGCTGCTCGCGCAGCTTGGCGAAGTCCTCGTCGGCCAACAGGCTGTCGAACTGGCTCTTCCACCAGTTGAAGTCCTCGTCGGAGACTTCCGGCCCCATGTAGAAACCGCGGATCACCGGCCAGCTGATGTCGTAGCCCTGCTCCTTGGCGGTGGGGATGTCGGCCAGCTTGCCCGGCAGGCGCTCGTCGGAGAGCACGGCGAGGATGCGGATCTTGCCGGCGTCGAGTTGCGGGGTGACTTCGCCGAGGCCGCTGGAGGTGACCTGCACATGGCCGCCGAGCATGGCGGTGAGCGTCTCGCCGCCGCCTTCGAAGGCGACATAGCGCAGCTTCTGCGGATCGACGCCGGCGGCGCGGGCGATCAGTGCGGTCTGCATCCAGTCCTGCCCGCCGATGGTGGCGCCGGCGCCGAACACCACGCTGCCCGGGTCCTTCTTCACCGCGGCGATGAGGTCGTCGAGGTCCTGGTAGGGCGCATCGGCACGCACCGAGATGGCGCCGTAGTCGGTGCCGACCGCGGCCAGCCAGCGCACCGCGGTTTCGTCGTAACGACCGAACTTGCCCTGCGCGAGGTTCAGCAGCGAACCGCTGGAAAAGGCGGTGATGGTCCCCGCCTCCGCGGCGCGCTGGGCGACCACGGCGTTGTAGGCCACCGCACCGACGCCGCCGGGCATGTAGGTGACGCGCATCGGCGCCTTGAGCAGGCCGGCGTCCTTCAGGCCGCTCTGGGCCAGCTTGCAGGTCAGGTCGAAACCGCCGCCGGGCTTGGCCGGGGCGATGCACTCGGGGCGCTTGGGCTCGGCCAGCAGCTGGCTGGAGAGCAGCAGGCAGGACGACAGCAGGGCGATACGGCTGAGTCTGGTTTTCATCGGGTGTTCCTCGCGTTCTTGTTCTGTTTACCAGATCGGCAGGCTGTAGCTGACGATCAGACGGTTCTCGTCGGCGTCACGGGCGAAGTCGGAGCGGAACATCGCGTTGCGCCAGCGCACCGCGACGTTCTTCAGCGGGCCGCTCTGCACCACGTACTTCAGCTCGATGTCGCGTTCCCATTCGCTGCCGTTGCTGCCGCCCGCGTATTCGGCGTTGTCGCCGGAGATGTAACGGGTCAGGAAGGTCAACCCGGGGATGCCCATGGCGGCGAAGTTGTAGTCGTAACGGGCCTGCCAGGAGCGCTCGTCGGCGTTGGCGAAGTCGTTGATCTGCACGAAGTTGACCAGGAACGGATCGCTGCCATCGATATAGGCATAGCCGGTATCGCCGCGCATCTGCTGGTAGCCGAGGCTGACCTTGTGCCCGCCGAGGCTGTAACCCAGCATGCCGTTCCAGGCCTGGTTGTCGATCTTGCCGGCGTTGGCCGCGCCGGTGTCGTCGCTGAACATCACGCGCAGATCGGCGCTCAGCGCGGAGTTGTCGGTCAGCGGCTTGACCGCCAGCAGGCCGAAGAAATGCTGGCGGTACACGTCATCCAGCTCGCCGTAGTAGTAGCGGCCGGTGAGGTTCTTGTTGAAGGCGTATTCGGCCCCGGCGAAGGTCAGGTGATCGGCCTCGGCGGCACTGGCGAAACGGCTGTTCTTGTTGTTCAGCTGCAGGTCCTGGGAGTTGGTCGAAGCGCGGTCGATGACCTTGTCCAGGCGCCCGCCGATCAGCGTCAGGCCTTCGATATCCTTGGAAGTGGCGGTGCCGCCTTCGAACACCTGCGGCAGCGTGCGGCTGTCGCTGGCCTTGACCACCGGCATCTCCGGGATGTGCGAGCCATAGCGCAGCTCGGTCTCGGCGATCTTCGCCTTGGCGGTCAGGCCCAGGCGGCTGAACTCGTCCGGGGTGCCGCCATCGTCCTGCACCGGCAAGAGGTCAGTGCCGGCGCGACCACCGCCGGAGTCCAGCTTGACGCCGAGCATGCCCAGCGCATCCAGGCCGACGCCGACGGTGCCTTCGGTGAAGCCGGACTGCACGTCGAGGATGAAACCCTGGGTCCACTCTTCGCGCTTGGACTGGGCGGTGCCTTCGCGGAAATCGCGATTCAGGTAGATGTTGTGGGTCTGCAGAGTTGCACTGCTGTCTTCGATGAACGCGGCCTGGGCGAGCGGCGCCAGCGAGGCGGCGGCAACGGCGAGAGCGAGACGAGCAGGAGCGGGTGAGCGTCTGACGGCAGTCAGCATCGGGGTATCTCCACTATTGTTTTTGTTGTGACGGCGCATGCGCCGCGCGAGGTGGATCGAGCCACCTGTAAGCGATCCTATGGGGTCAAGCTTTCGCCAGCCTTTCAGCGTCGAAAGCCTGCGGCGACTCTTGCCGTCTGCCGCTACACTGGCGCCCCGTCGCAATGGCAGAGGACAGGCAATGCGGATTCTTCTGGTCGAGGATCACCCCCAGCTGGCCGAGAGCGTGGCGCAGGCGCTGCGCGGCGCCGGCTGGACCGTGGACCTGCTGCACGACGGCATCGCCGCCGACCTGGCGCTGGCCAGCGAGGACTATGCGCTGGCGATTCTCGACGTCGGGCTGCCGCGGCTGGATGGCTTTCAGGTGCTGGCGCGCCTGCGCGGGCGCGGCAAGACGCTGCCGGTGCTGATGCTCACCGCGCGCGGTGAGGTCAGCGATCGCGTGCACGGCCTCAACCTCGGTGCCGACGACTACCTGGCCAAGCCGTTCGAGCTGTCCGAGCTGGAAGCGCGGGTCAAGGCGCTGCTGCGACGCAGCGTCGGCGGCGGCGAGCGCCAGCAGCGCTGCGGTGTACTGGTCTACGACCTGGATGCGCGGCGCTTCAGCCTGGCCGACGAGCCGCTGACGCTGACCTCCCGGGAACAGAGCGTGCTCGAGGCACTGATCGCCCGTCCCGGCCGGGTGATGAGCAAGGATCAGCTGGCCGCCCAGGTGTTCGGCCTGGACGAGGACGCCAGCGCCGACGCCATCGAGATCTATGTCTACCGACTGCGCAAGAAGCTCGAGGGCCAACCGGTGCGCATCGTCACCTTCCGCGGCCTGGGCTACATGCTCGAGGCGCTCGATGGCTGAGCCGGAGGTCGCCGGCAGCCTGCGTGCCCGGCTGCTGCGCCGGCTGGCGATCCTGCTCGCGCTGCTGCTGCTGTTCAGCGGCTGGAGTGCCTACTGGAACGGCCGTGCCGCTGCCGATACCGCCTACGACCGCACCCTGCTCGCCTCGGCCCGAGCCATCGCCGACGGCCTGGTCACTCACGAGGGTGTGCTGCGCGCCAACGTGCCCTACGTGGCGCTCGACACCTTCGCCTATGACAGCGCCGGACGCATCTACTACGGGGTGCTGGACATCCAGGGGCGCCTGGTCAGCGGCTACGAGAACCTGCCCGCCCCTGCCGCCGACACCCCGCGCACCGACGATTACCCGGCCCTGGCGCGTTTCTACGATGGCGAATTCCAGGGCCAGGGCGTGCGCCTGGTGAGCCTGCTGCAACCGGTCAGCGAGCCGGAGCTCAACGGCATCGCCGAGATCCGCGTGGCCGAGACCCTCGGCGCCCGGGAGCGAATGGCGCGCAGCCTGCTCACCGACACCCTGTGGCGGGTCGGGCTGATGGCCGTCGCCGCGCTGCTGCTGGTATGGCTGGCGGTAAGTGCCGCGTTGCGGCCGCTGGGCCGGCTCAGCGAGGCGGTGCAGGAACGCGCACCGGACGATCTGCGGCCGCTGCCGCTGGTCAGCGTGCAGCGCGAGCTGCGCCCGCTGGTGGTCGCGCTCAACGGCTTCACCGAACGCCTGCGCGGCCAGTTCGAACGCCAGGCACGCTTCATCGCCGACGCCTCCCACGAGCTGCGCACGCCGCTGGCGGCACTCAAGGCGCGCATCGAGCTGGGCCTGCGCGACGCCGATCCCGCCGCCTGGCGCAGCACCCTGGAGGACGCCGGACAGAGCACCGACAAGGTCATCCACCTGGCCAATCAGCTGCTTTCCCTGGCGCGCATCGAAAGCGGCGCACAGTCCATCGCCGAGGGCGGCGCGCAGCGCCTGAACCTCTCGCAGCTGGCCCGCGAGCTGGGCCTGGCGATGGCGGCACTGGCGCACAAGCGCGGCGTCGCCCTGGCCCTGGAAGCCGAGGCGCCGGTATGGATCGACGGCGAGCCGACGCTGATCAGCGAACTGCTGAGCAACCTGCTGGACAACGCCCTGGCGCATACCCTCGGTGGCGGCAACGTGGTGCTGCGGGTGCTCGACGGCGCCGTGCTGGAGGTGGAGGACGACGGCCCTGGCATTCCGGTCGCCGAGCGCGATCGCGTCTTTGCCCGCTTCTATCGCCGCGACACCAGCGGCCATGGTGCCGGCCTGGGTCTGGCCATCGTCGGCGAGATCGTCCGCGCCCACCGCGCCGAGATCAGCCTCGATCAGGGTGCGCTGGGCGGGCTGCTGGTGCGGGTGCGCTTCATACCGGCTGAGGGCTGACGCCGGGGCCGGTTTCGCCGATCGCCGCCTCGGGCGCACAGACCACCCGGTTGCGACCGGCGTGCTTGGCGGCATACAGCGCCGCATCCGCAGCGGCCAGCAGCGCCTCTGCCGAGGCACAGGTCGACCCCAGCGTGGCGACGCCAAGGCTGATGGTCAACGCCACCGGCAGGTCGCCGTGGCGCAGCTGCAGGCGCTCGATGTCCTGGCGGATCCGCTCCGCCAGCACAACCGCCTGGCGCTGATCGGATGCCGGCAGCAGCACGACGAACTCCTCGCCGCCATAGCGTGCCGCCAGGTCGCCGGCACGCTGGCAATGCGCCATGAGCACCGCCGCCACCTGGCGCAGGCACTCGTCACCGAACGGATGGCCATAGCTGTCGTTGATGCGCTTGAAGTGATCGATGTCGGCCAGCAGCACTGCCAGCGGGCTGCCGCTGCGGCGGGCACGGCGAATCTCCTCGTCCAGCACGCTGTCGAAGCGCCGGCGGTTGGCCAGCTGGGTCAGCGCGTCGGTGGCGCTCAGGCGCAGCAGTTCGGCATTGGCGGTCTCCAGTCCCTGCCTGGCTTCTTCCAGCGCGCGGGTGCGCTCGTAGACCCGCGCCTCCAGCACCTCGTTGGCCTGCAGCTGCAGGTCCAGCGCCTCCTGCTTGGCCTGCAGGTGCAGGGCGCGCTCGGCGGCGAGCGACTCGGAGGTCTCCAGGGCCAGCTGTTGCGCCGCGATACGCCGGTTGCGCTCGATGTTGATGCGCTCGGCCAGCGCCATGGAGAGCAGCACGAACTCGGTGAACATGCCGATCAGCTGGCCGTTCAAGGTCCAGGCGTTGAGCGGCAGCACGCCATTGAGCGCCAGCAGGTTGACCACGGTGAAGATCAGCAGCGCGCTCCAGGCGATGCTGAACAGCCGCGCCGACGGATTGCCACGCGCCCAGAGGTTGAGCGTTACCGCCATGGTCAGCCCGCAATGCAGCAGCGCGACGCTTTCCATGAACAGGTAGCGCCCCAACGTCGGCACCAGCAGCAGAACCAGCACCGCCGCGCCCCAGTACAGCGTCAGCGTGATGGACACCCACCACACCCAGCCGCCGTAGCGGCGCACGCCGAGAAAGCGCAGGGCGAACAGCATCGGTGTGAAGAAGCACAGCGCGGCGGACAGTCCGTAGAAGCGCGCCGACAGCTCGGGTATTTCCGGCCAGAGATAGAGCTGGCCGAAGCCGGTGATGCTCAGCACGTAGAACACCGCACTGAGCAGATAGAGCACGTAGAAGAAGTAGCTGCCGTCACGGGTGAAGACCAGCAGGCTCAGGTTGTACAGCACGATCACCAGGATGCCGCCGAAGAACAGGCTGACCAGGGTGACGTCCCGCAGGCGGCCCTCGACGAACTGCTTCTCGTCGATCAGCTCCAGCGGCAACGCCAGGGTTTCGCGGGCCTGCACCTGCAGATAGACCACCGCTCGCTCGCCCGGCGGCAGCTCGAGTGGGTAGACAAAATGATGGTCGGCCAGCGGTCGAGCGCTCAGCGCCAGGGCGTCGCCGGCCAGCATCGGGGCACCCCAGCGCCCGCTGTCCGGGTAGTGCAGGCGCACCGCGACCCGGTCGAGCACCGGCCACTTCAGCAATAGGTACCAGAGCCGCGCATCCGTCCCGCCGTTGCGCAAGGACATGCGCAGCCAGGCACCGTCGGGCTGCTTGCCCAGCGTCGGACGCGCCAGCGGTTGCCATGGCCAGGCGTCGCTGGCCGCTGCGTCGAAGTCCGCCGCGGGCATGCCGAGCACGTACTCCAGGGCGCCGAGCTGCAGGGTCGAGGCGCCGCGTGTCTGGACCGCCGCCGAGCCAGCCGCGGTGGCGGCCACCGTAGGCGACAGCAGCAGGCAGGCCAACAGCAGCAGGAGCAGACGTGTCATGGGATTGCCTCGGGGTGCAACGGGCTGGCGTACTGCCAGCTAACCGGCGCCATTTATCCAACGACGCGCTCGTCGCCATGATGCCACTGTGATGGCACGTTGTCCCGCTCCGGGCGACAGGCTGCCGTCAGGCCCGTCGTCGCGCCCAGAACTGCTGCACCAGTTCGAGCATGCCGTCGGCCAGCTGCGCCACGCCGGACGCGCTGCGCTGGCTGTGCAGGCCGTTGGTGACGTGCTCATTGGAGCTGCCACGGATGCTGACGATGCTCTGGCTGATCTCCTCGCTGGCCGAGCTCTGCTGATCGACCGCCGCGGCGATCTGGTTGCTCATGGCGCTGATCTCGGTGACCCGGCTGTTGATGCCGCTCAGCGAATGCTCGGCTTCGTCCGCATGGCTGACGCTGTGCTGCGCCTGCTCGCGACTGCGCTGCATGACCTCCACCGCCTGGCGCGCGCCAGCCTGCAAAGAGCCGATCATGCGCTGGATGTCGGTGGTCGCCAGGGAGGTGCGCGAGGCCAGCTGGCGCACTTCGTCGGCAACCACGGCGAAGCCGCGGCCCTGATCGCCGGCGCGCGCGGCTTCGATGGCGGCGTTCAGCGCCAGCAGGTTGGTCTGCTCGGCGATGCCGTGAATCACCTCGAGCACGCGGCTGATTTCCTGGCTGTGACTCTCGAGCTGATGGATCACCTCGGCGGCCTGCTGGATGTCACCCGCCAGCCGGGTGATGCTGTCGCCGGTGCGCCCGACGATCTGCCGTCCGCTGGCCGCCTCGCTGTCGGCCCGTGCCGCCACCTCGGCGGTGCGCTGGGCATTGAGCGCGACATCCTGCACGCTGGCGGTCATCTGCTGGATGGCGGTGGCGATGAGGTCGGTCTCGCGCTGCTGCCGCGAAGCGCTTTCGGTGCTGCCCTGCATCGCACCGAGCAGGTTGCGGGCATGCTCGCTGAGCTGGCGGCTGCAGTCGGCGATGCGCCCGACCATGGCGCCGGCTTCGGTTTCCAGCATCTTCATGGCGAAGGCGATCTCGCCGATTTCATCCTTGCGCCCGGTGTAGATCAGCTGACTGACCGGGTTGTGCCCCACTCGCCGCGCCTGCCGGGCCAGGCGCGACAGCGGCGCCAGGGTGAACGCCGCAAGCGCGGCGGCGGCCGCACCCGTCGCCAGCCCGGCCACTGTGGCAATGCCAGGAGCCGAACCCAACAGGCTACCGAGGGCCACACCGAACGCACCGGCACCGGCGGCCAGCAGCGCCACTCGCTCGCGCAGGCCCATGGTGCAACGCAGTGCCCGAGCCCCACGGCCATCGCGCAGCGCGGCATACAGCGCCTCGGCAGCACGGATCTGCTCGGGTTGGGCGCGGGTCCGCACGGACTGGTATTCCACCACCTTGCCGTCGCGGCTGACCGGTGTAGCGAAGGCGCTGACCCAGTAGTGGTCGCCGTTCTTGCAGCGATTCTTGACGATGCCCATCCACGAGCGGCTCGTCTGCAGCGTCTGCCAGAGATCGGCGAAGGCTTCGACCGGCATGTCCGGGTGACGCACCAGGTTATGCGGCGCGCCGAGCAGTTCGGCTTCGTCAAAGCCGGAAATCGCGACGAAGTCCGGGTTGGCGTAGGTGATGGTGCCTTTGAGATCGGTGGTGGACAGGATGTTCGCCGTTTCACCGACCATGACTTCACGGCCGCTGACGGGCAGGTTGAGGCGCATAAACAGATCTTCCTTGGAAAAATGGTCTGAGTACGCGAGGCAGGTTCGGCGCCGCTTCTGGTGGCGGCGCTCGGATCGGTGCGAAGCACCTTCTTGTTTACGTGCTGCTTGCTGCGTTGCTGTTTACCTTGCTGTCGTGACGACAGCGCAATCAGCCCTCCTCTTTCTCGCCGGTATCGGTTTCCAGTTGTTCGAGCAGATCGATCAGGCGCCGGCGCAACTGGCCGAGCTCGCGGGACTTGAACGAGCGGCGGGTGCGTTCGAGCACCTGGATGGTGTCTTCCAGCGCGGTACGCAGGGCTTCTTCGGTCAGCATCGATTCGTCTTCGTGTGCCACATGCAGATTGGGTGCCGGCTTGGCCCCGGTGGTTGGCCGGCTGGTTTCAGAGCAATAAAAAAGGCGCCAGTCGAGGTTCATCCCGGAGGGATGTCACGGCTGGCGCCTTAGCTATCAGGTCCGATTGTCCTGAGCGGTAAAGCAGCTTTCGCAGCATGCGAAACTAGTGGCATTCTGCCTGCACGCATGCGCCGTAACAAGCCCATCGATGCCGGTGCAGGCGGCGGCGTTCGGCGTCTGCGCCCTGCACCAACCTGGGTCACCGGCTGTACGTCAGCCGCGTCGTCGTGTCCAGAATTGCTGTACCAGCATCTCCATGCTGCCGGCCAGCTCGGCGACGCCCGAGGCGCTTTGCCGACTGCGCAGACCGCTCTCCACGTGACGATCGGAACCGCCGCGAATGCTGACGATGTTCTGGTTGATGCTCTCGCTGACCGCGCTCTGCTGTTCCACCGCCGCGGCGATCTGCATGCTCATCGCACTGATCTCGTTGACCCGGCTGTTGATGCCCTGCAGCGAGCGCGCCGCCTGTTCGGCCTGTTCGACGCTCTGCATGGCCTGCTCGCGGCTGCGCTGCATGACTTCCACCGCCTGACGCGCACCGCCCTGCAGCGCGCCGATCATGTCGTTGATCTCCCGGGTCGACTGCTGAGTGCGCGAGGCCAGGCTGCGCACCTCGTCGGCGACCACGGCGAAGCCCCGGCCCTGCTCGCCGGCACGCGCCGCCTCAATGGCTGCGTTGAGCGCCAGCAGATTGGTCTGCTCGGCGATGCCGCGGATGACATCGAGCACCTTGGTGATGTCGTTGCTGTGCGCTTCCAGCTGGTGGATCACGTCGCCGGCATGCTGGATGTCCTGCGCCAGCTGGCCGATGGCGGCGCCGGTGCGATTGACCACCTCGGTGCCGGTGGCCGCCTCGTTGTCGGCGCGGCTGGCCGCTTCCGCGGTGCGCTGGGCGTTGTTCGCCACGTCCTGCACGCTGACCGCCATCTGGTTGATCGCGGTGGCGACCTGATCGGTTTCGCTCTGCTGGCGCGCCGCGCTCTCGGTGCTGCTGTCCATCGCGCCGAGCAGTTCCTGGGCGTGCTGGCTGAGCTGGCGCGAGGCGTCGCCGATGCGGCCGACCATGGCGCCGGCTTCGGTTTCCAGCATCTTCATGGCAAAAGCGATTTGCCCGTATTCGTCACGCCGGCCGGCGTAGATCAGCTGCCCCACCGGATTGTCGCCGACCCGGCGCGCCTGTTCGGCGAGTCGCTGCAGGGGCGCCAGCGCCAGGTAAGTCAGAAAGCTGGCCGCCGCGGCCGCCACCGTCGCGGTAAGCAGCGCCACGCCCAGGCCAACACCACCGAGCAGAGCTCCGCCGATCACGCACGGGGCCGCACCCAACGCGGCGCACAGCGCCACGCGACTGCGCGCGCTGAGCGGCGCACGCCGCAGCGCCGCCGGCGGCCGCTGGTCACGCAGCTGGGCGTACAGCCCTTCGGCGGCGGCGATCTGCGCCGGCTGCGGCTTGGTGCGCACCGACTGGTACTCGACCACCCGGCCATTGCGGCTGATCGGCGTGACGAACGCGCTGACCCAGTAGTGATCGCCGTTCTTGCAGCGGTTCTTGACCATGCCCATCCAAGAATTGCCGCCGCGCACGCTGGACCAGAGGTCGGCGAACGCCTCGCGGGGCATGTCCGGATGGCGCACGATGTTGTGGTGCTGGCCGAGCAGCTCGTCCTCGTCGAAGCCGCTGATCTTGATGAAATCCGGATTCACATAGGTGATGTCACCGTTGAGATCCGTGGTGGAAAGGATATTGGCGGTATCGCTGATGGAAACATCGCGGCCGGTGACCGGCAGATTCATGCGCATGGTGGCTCTCGTGAGCAAGGCAGTTGTCGTTCTGTTCCGCCATGCACGTCTCGGTCGACGCACCTCGGGTGCATCGGGCGCTCCTGCCAATCGCTCACCCTGCGGTGATGGTCCCTGCCTCGGACGGCCCAACGGGTCGTTTGTATCGTTTTTGTCGCGCGGAAAACGGGCATGAAAAAAGCGCCAGCATCGAACCGTCCCTGCGGTTGATCCTTGATGGCGCTTCAGTCGACAGGCCCGTCGGTCCTGTCCGGTCAGCATGTCTCCTCGCCTGGAGACTGATGCCATAATGATGGCACCTGCTTTCCGCGTGCAATGCGACTGAAGTCCTACTCCGCTGGTCGGCTTTTATTCCGAACATGCCAAAGTGATATCAATATTGTACAAATATATTTTCTCTGTACAGCTTTATAGCAAGAAATTTCGCGCGCCCCTCCGCAACCCTTGGTCGGCAAGTCGGTCGTAGCAAAGGGTGCGCGGATTAGCGGATCGGCATGGCGGGGTCCGTGGGCTGTTCCAGGCGCAGCCGCCTGCTAGACTCAAGTTCCGCGCAGACTCACAAGGGATGCCCGGGATTCCGAAAACAACCAAAAAGGAGTGCATCCATGAAAGGCAAATCCTTGGCATGGATCTTTACCGCTGCTCTGGCGGGAACCGGCCTGAGCACAGTGGCACAGGCGCAAGAGAAGTTCGTCACCATCGGCACGGGCGGGCAGACCGGCGTTTACTACGTAGCCGGGCAATCGATCTGCCGCTTCGTCAACCGCAATGCGGAAAACATCAAGTGCAACGCCCCGGCCAGCGGCGGCGGCGTGGCCAACGTCAACGGTCTGCGCAGTGGCGAATTCAACTTCGGCATCATGCAGTCCGACCACCAGTACAAGGCAATGGAAGGCGTCGCACCCTTCGAGAAAGAAGGGAAGATGGACGACATCCGCGCGGTGTTCTCCCTGCAGAGCGAAGTCTTCACCGTACTGGCCCGTCGCAGCGCCAACATCAAGGGGCTCGATGACCTCAAGGGCAAGCGCGTCAACATCGGCAACCCCGGTTCCGGTCAGCGCGACACCCTCGAAGAGATCATGAAGGTCAAGGGCTGGGACAAGTCGGTGTTCTCCCTGGCCGCCGAGCTGAAGCCGGCTGAGCAGGCCAGCGCACTGGGCGACAACAACATCGATGCCATGACCTACTTCGTCGGTCACCCCAACGGCGCGATCCAGGAAGCCACCACCACCACCGACGCGGTGCTGGTGCCGATCACCGGCCCGGAGATCGACAAGCTGCTCGAAGAGCGCAGCTACTACACCAAGGCCGAGATTCCCGGCGGCCTGTACAAGGGCAACGACCAGGCGACCCAGTCCATTGGTGGCAAGGCCGTGCTGTCCACCACCTCCAAGGTCGATGCCGAAGTGGTCTACCAGCTGGTCAAGTCGGTGTTCGAGAACATCGAGCGCTTCCAGCGCCTGCATCCGGCCTTCAAGGACCTGAAGCCGGAAGAGATGATCGAAGTCGGCCTGAGCGCGCCGCTGCATGAAGGCGCCGAGCGTTACTACAAGGAACGCGGCTGGCTGTAAGGTTGGACAGGCCGCGTCGTCCGCCGGCCTGATTGCCATGCCTCAGCTGAGAACCCGTGCGCCGTATGGCCACGGGTTTTCGCGGTTCCGTTACCTGAAAAAAACAGGCCTCATTTCATGCAAGACAAACAACTGTCCACCGAGGAACTGATCGCCCAGGACGTCGGTGCACGTTCGCCCGCCGGGCCGATGGCCGCGGTCATCGCCGGGCTCGCACTGCTCTGGTCGCTGTTCCAGCTGTGGATCGCCTCGCCGCTGCCGTTCATCCTCGGCTTCGGCGTGCTGAACGACACCGAAACCCGCTCGATTCACCTGGCCTTCGCCCTGCTGCTGGCTTTTCTCGCCTACCCGGCCTTCAAGCGCTCGCCGCGTGACCGCGTGCCGCTAATGGACATCGCCCTCGGGCTGGTGGCCGCCGCCTGCGCCGCCTATCTGTTTCTTGCCTATTCGCAACTGGCACAGCGCCCGGGCAACCTGACCACCCTGGACCTGGTCACGGCCTGTATCGGCATACCGCTGCTGCTGGAAGCCACCCGCCGCGCCCTCGGCCCGCCGCTGGCGATCATCGCCCTGGTGTTCCTCGTCTACAGCGTCGCCGGCCCCTGGATGCCCGGCCTGCTGGCCCACCGCGGGGTGAGCTTCACCGCACTGGCCAACCACCAGTGGATCACCACCGAAGGCGTGTTCGGCATCGCCCTCGGCGTCTCCACCAGCTTCGTCTTCCTCTTCGTGCTGTTCGGTGCCCTGCTCGAGCGGGCCGGCGCCGGGCACTACTTCATTCAGCTGGCCTTCAGCATGCTCGGCCATTTCCGCGGTGGTCCGGCCAAGGCGGCCGTGGTGGCCTCCGGCATGACCGGCCTGATCTCCGGCTCGTCCATCGCCAACGTGGTGACCACCGGCACCTTCACCATCCCGATGATGAAACGCACCGGCTTCTCGGCGGAGAAGGCCGGCGCGGTGGAAGTGGCCTCCTCGGTCAACGGCCAGATCATGCCGCCGGTGATGGGTGCGGCGGCCTTCCTGATGGTCGAGTACGTCGGCATTCCCTATGTGGAAGTGATCAAGCATGCCTTTCTCCCGGCGCTGATCTCCTATATCGCGCTGATCTACATCGTCCACCTGGAATCGCTCAAGCTTGGTCTGCAGGCGCTGCCGCGGGCCAACGTGGCGAAACCCTGGATGCAGCGGCTGATCGGCTTCGCCTTCGGCGCTGCGCTGATCTCCGGCCTTTCGCTGGGCGTCTACTACGGCCTCGGCTGGCTCAAGCCGGCCCTCGGCGATGCCGCGCTGTGGGTCATCGCCGGGCTGCTGGCGCTGGTCTACCTCGGTCTGCTGAAGATCGCCGCGAGCAACCCGCCGCTGCCGCACGAAGATCCCAACATGCCGCTGGAGAAGCTGCCGGAAACCCGTCCGGTGCTGCTCTCCGGCCTGCACTTCCTGCTGCCGGTAGTGGTGCTGGTCTGGTGCCTGATGATCGAGCGGCTGTCACCCGGCCTCTCGGCCTTCTGGGGTTCGGTGATGCTGGTGATCATCCTGCTCACCCAGCGCCCGCTGCTGTCATGGATGCGCCATGACCGCAGCCACGTGGACGGCACCTTCATGGACGGCGTGATCGACCTGCGCGAGGGCCTGATCGCCGGTGCGCGCAACATGATCGGCATCGGCATCGCCACCGCGGCGGCGGGCATCATCGTCGGCGCGGTGTCGCAGACCGGCGTGGGCCTGGTGCTGGCGGATCTGGTGGAACTGCTGTCGATGGGCAATCTGCTGCTGATGCTGTTGCTCACCGCCTTCCTCAGCCTGATCCTCGGCATGGGCCTGCCCACCACCGCCAACTACATCGTGGTGTCCAGCCTGCTGGCGCCGGTGATCGTCGCCCTGGGCCAGCAGAACGGGCTGATCGTGCCGCTGATCGCGGTGCATCTGTTCGTCTTCTACTTCGGCATCATGGCCGACGTGACGCCGCCGGTGGGCCTGGCCTCCTTCGCCGCGGCGGCGGTGTCCAAGGGCGACCCGATCCGCACCGGGGTGACCGCGTTCTATTACAGCTTGCGCACCGCGGCGCTGCCGTTCCTGTTCATCTTCAACACCGACCTGCTGCTGATCGGCGTGGACTTCTGGCACGGCGTGCTGATCTTCATCATCGCCACCATCGCCATGCTGATCTTCGCCGCCGGCACCCAGGGCTATTTCCTGGTGCGCAGCCGCTGGTACGAGAGCCTGCTGTTGCTGCTGGTGGCCTTCACCCTGTTCCGCCCCGGCTTCTGGATGGATCTCATCCATGACCCGTATCAGGAGATTCCGCCGGCGCAGCTGGTGGAGGCACTGGGCAACGTCGAGGAGGACAGCCAGCTGCGCCTGCGCGTGCTCGGCGAGGACGCAGTGGGCGATGCCCGTGAGTTCGTGCTGCTGCTGGCGATCCCGGACGGCGCCTCGGGCGAGGAGAAGCTGGAGAAGATCGGCCTGATGACCTACGAGCAGGACGGCAAGCTGCTGGTGGACAGCGTCACGTTCGGCAGCCCGGCTGCCGAGGCGGGGCTGGAGTTCGACCAGCAGATTCTCTCGGTACGCGCGCCGACCGACCGCTGGCCGAAGGAATTCATGTGGATTCCGGGCTTCCTGCTGTTCGGCCTGATCGTCTGGATGCAGCGCCGCCGCCGTCAGACCTGATCGACTCGGAAGCGTCTGAAACCCCGGTCACGTGCGAGCGTGCCGGGGTTTTTCATTTGGTGCTCCCACCGGCGTACCCGCGCCAGGGCACCACGATCAACCGAAGAACCAGTAGCACACCGCGATGGCAGCGATGATGCCGGCCAGATCCGCGACCAGGGCACAGCCCACCGCATGCCGCGCGCGCTGGATGCCGACCGCACCGAAGTACACTGCCAGCACGTAGAAGGTGGTCTCGGTACTGCCCTGCACCGTCGCCGCGACCAGCGCAGGGAAGCTGTCCACACCCTGACTCTGCATGGTCTCGATCAGCATCGCCCGCGCCGCGCTGCCGGAGAACGGCTTGACCAGCGCGGTAGGCAGGGCGTCGACGAAGCGGGTGTCCCAGCCCAGCGCTTCGACCAGCCAGCGAATGCCTTCCAGCCCGAAATCCAGCGCACCGGATGCGCGCAGGGCGCCAATGGCGCAGAGCATGGCGATCAGATACGGCAACAGGCTCTTGGCGACGTCGAAGCCTTCCTTCGCGCCCTCGACGAACGCCTCGTACACCGGCACCTTGCGCAGCGCGCCGACGACGAGGAAGGCGATGATCAGGCCGAACAGGGTCAGGTTGCCCAGCAACGAGGACAGCGACGCCAGCGCGGTGGCCGACAGCCCTGCCAGCAGGGCCATGAAACCGCCGAGCAGCAGCGCACCGGGAATGAAATAGGCCAGCACCACCGGGTCCCACAGGCGCAGGCGCTGCACCAGCGCCACTGCAAGCAGGCCCGCCAGGGACGAGGCACTGGTCGCCAGCAGAATCGGCAGGAACACCAGAGTCGGGTCATCCGCGCCCTGCTGCACGCGGTACATGAAAATGGACACCGGCAGCAGCGTGAGCGAAGAGGTGTTGAGCACCAGGAAGAGGATCTGCGCATTGCTGGCCACGCTGGGCAGCGGGTTCAGCTCCTGCAGTGCGCGCATCGCCTTGAGGCCGATAGGCGTCGCGGCGTTGTCCAGACCAAGCCCGTTGGCGGCGAAATTGAGCGTGATCAGCCCCAGCGCCGGGTGCCCGGCCGGCACTTCCGGCATCAGCCGGCGGAACAGCGGCCCGAGCAGCCGCGCCAGCAGCTCGATCAGCCCGGCCTTTTCGGCGATGCGCAGGAAACCCAGCCAGAGCGTCAGGGTGCCGAACAGCACGATCATCACTTCCACGGCCAGCTTGGCCATGGCGAACAGGCTCTCCACCAGCGCGGCGAACACCGCGGGATCGCCACCGATCAGCCAGCGCCCCAGGGCAGCCAGCGCGGCGACCAGAAAAAAGCCCAGCCAGAGGCCATTGAGCATATCGTTCTCCCGTCAAAGCTGGCCGCGATGATAGCGGTGCGGGCGCGCGGGGGTCATCCGCAGATCGGCAGCAAGACGAGAAAGAGAGGGAATATGCGGGAGAAAAGCGGATGGTTGTCGCCGCATGCCGGGGTGGCGATCACGCCACCACCGGCCGCAGCTTGCAGAACCCGGTCCAGTAAATGGAGGTACTCCCTGTACCCCTAGGTCGTTCCGCCAGGCAGAACAACCCGACCCCATGGTTCACCCCGTTGCAGGGGTTGAGCGCGCGTGGCCGTTACACCCTGCGCGCTTTGTGGATCACCTTCGTTGGCCGAACATGACCCGGCGAATTTGGCTTCCTATGCCGCTGGTACTCCTGAATGCAGCCGCCCTTGCGGGCGGCTATCGACGCATCAGACACGCGGTCCGCGGCCGCGGCCGAAGATCAGCGATGCCACAAACAGCACCAGGAAGACCACGAACAGGATCTTCGCAATACCTGTAGCAGTGCCTGCGATACCACCGAAGCCCAGAACTGCAGCGATGATGGCAATGATCAGGAAGGTAATGGCCCAACTCAGCATGGTGTGACTCCTCTTGGTTCAGGAACGGTTCTCAGCGGATCAGATCAGTCCGATCGGCATCGATTGTTGTTACGCATCCCTGCTGGTTCGCTCGCACGTCCCCTTCGTTGCTCAGAACACCCAGCGCTGCTCGGCAGGCGCCTGGCGATAATCGATGGTTTGCGGTTCTTGTCCGGTTCGCATGAGCTCAATAGGTTGAGCGTCGTACATACCGATTCGTTCCGCGGAATTCTGTTGCGCCTGGCTGAGCGGTTGCGACAGCGGGCGCTCGGCACCCATGATCAGCATGACAACCGCAGCAGAGAGGAAACCCTTGCTGGCTAGCGATAAGCGGGCTTGGCGATTCATTCCTCAACTCCTTCTAAGCGTGGCGAACTTCGTTTCGATAACCCTGTTATTGCAGGCGTCGTGCCAGCCTTCCGAATATATAAAAATACTTTAAAATCAATGGCTTGGCCTTATGGCAAATCGCTGCATTCAACTCAATTTGCAAGGCAGCCCCTAGCCAGCCGGGCGTTTTGCACGAATCAGTGTCGGGCCTGTTTGAGCTGGCGCATGCGCTCGTGGCAGGTACGCAGCTTGGGCAGCTCAATAGCCAGCAAAGCCCGTACATCCGGCTCGGCGTCCTGCACGGCGTCTTCGAAAGCCTCCAGGATGTGTGCTTCGGTCTGCTCGAGCTGATCGACATAGGGCGTGTCGTGATCGCCGATGCGCGAACGGGTGTCGGCGTACAGCTCGCGCATGCGCCCGGTCAGCGTGCCGCCCTGCGAAGGCTGTTCATGGCTGGCGGCGACCTTGACGCTCAGGGCCTGGATGATCTGAGTCTTGGCCTGGGCCAGATCGCGGAACAGGTGCTGCAGCTCGACGTCCTTTACTTCCTCGGCGGCATGCTGGTAGAAACGCTGCCCGTCGCGGGTGATCTCGATGAGCTCGTTGAGCTGGTTCATGGACTTGTTCATGACACCTCCTGCGTGGTTGCGACAGATGTGGCCGCCCGTGAATGGGTCGGCGCCCGTCTTCAGAGGGTCGCAAGCGCCATGCCACCCGCGTGGCCGTTGGCGCCCCCGACAAATCAGGCACTTGGACGCGCCCCTCTGCACAGGGGAATGCAGCATGCAGGAAAGCCTTGCCAGCACCGTGCAACTTGCAAGACTTTTCATAGACTAAAGCACTCGCCAGCAACGCAACGGCGCCGCGACGGCGCTCGACACGCCATAATCGAATCTCTACAGCGACCGAACTCGCCTTTTGATGGGAGCATCCATGGACCAAACGACGGACAACGGCGGACGCATCCTCCTGGTGGATGACGAAGCGGCGATCCTGCGTACCTTTCGTTACTGCCTGGAAGACCGTGGCTATACGGTGATGACGGCAGCCAGCGCCGCACAGGCCGAAGCGATCCTGCAGCGCCAGGTGTTCGATCTGTGCTTCCTCGACCTGCGCCTGGGCGAAGACAACGGTCTGGACGTGCTGCAGCAGATGCGCACGCTGGCGCCCTGGATGCGCGTGGTGATCGTCACCGCCCACTCGGCGGTGGACACAGCGGTCGATGCCATGCAGGCCGGCGCCGCGGATTACCTGCTCAAGCCCTGCAGCCCCGAACAGCTGCGTCTGTCGGCCGCCAAGCAGCTGGAAGTCCGGCAGATGGCAGCGCGCCTGGAAGCACTGGAAGGCGAGATGAAGCAGCGCAGCGATGCGCTTGGCTCGCACAGCCCGGCAATGATGGCCGTGCTGGAGACCGCCCGGCAGGTCGCCGACACCGATGCCAACATCCTCATCCTCGGCGAATCCGGCACCGGCAAGGGCGAGCTGGCGCGTGCCATCCACACCTGGAGCCGGCGCTCGAAGAAGGCCTTCGTCACCATCAACTGCCCGTCACTGTCGGCCGACCTGATGGAAAGCGAGCTGTTCGGGCACAACCGCGGTGCCTTCACCGGAGCCACCGAAAGCACCCTCGGTCGGGTCAACCAGGCCGACGGCGGCACGCTGTTCCTCGACGAGATCGGCGACTTCCCGCTGGCGCTGCAACCCAAGCTGCTGCGCTTCATCCAGGACAAGGAATACGAACGCGTCGGCGACCCGGTCACCCGCCGCGCCGATGTGCGCATCCTGGCGGCGACCAACCTCAACCTCGAGGAGATGGTCCGCGAGGGCAAGTTCCGCGAGGACCTGCTCTACCGCCTCAACGTCATCACCCTCAATCTGCCGCCGATGCGCGAGCGCCCGGAAGACGTACTGGCCCTGGCCGAGCGCTTCCTCGCCGCCTTCGTCAAGAACTACGGGCGCCCGGCGCGCGGCTTCAGCGATGCTGCGGTGGCGGCGCTCAAGGCCTATCGCTGGCCCGGCAACGTGCGCGAACTGCGCAACGTGGTGGAGCGGGCAAGCATCATCTGCCCGCAGCAGATGATCGAGGTCAACCACCTCGGGCTCGGCGAACAGGCAGGTAGCAACGCGCCGCGCATCGGCGAGCCGCTGAGCCTCGAGGCACTGGAGAAGGCGCACATCGCCGGCGTGCTGAGCACCAGTGACACCCTGGAGCAGGCCGCACGCATCCTCGGCATCGACGCCTCGACCCTGTACAGAAAGCGCAAGCAGTACGGCCTATGAAACTGCAGATGAAGCTGCGAACCCGACTCTTCCTCGGGTTCTCGGCACTGATGACGGTGGCCCTGCTGGGCCTGCTGCTGGCGCTGGTCAGCGTGATGCAGATGGCCAAGAGCCAGGAGCAGCTGATCCGCGACAACTTCAGCATCATCGAGATCAACCAGCAGCTGCGTCAGACGCTGGGCAATCATCTGATCGTGATGCTTACCGACGACAACCGCAGCGAGGCGCTCGCCCCGCTGCGCCAGAGCTTCCAGCAGACCCTGGAGCGCGGCATCGCCGAGGCCAACGACGATGTCGACCGCCAGGCCTTCCGTGCAGTCGCCAGCGCCTATGCCGCCTTCCTGCAGCAGGTCGAAGCCAGCCGCCATCAGAACCTGACCCTGCTGGAAGACAACCCGCTGAGCCAGTCCTTCAACAAGGTCCGCGGCCTGATGACCGACATGCAGGGCGCGGCCTACGACAAGATCCGCGACACCGAGCTGCGCAGCCGTGATCGCGCCTCGCTGCTGGCGGGCCTGCTGGGACTCACCGCGATAGCCGTGCTGCTGATCGGCTTCATAACCGCGCACAGCTTCGCGCGACGTTTCGGCGAGCCGATCGAGCGGCTGTCCGCCGCTGCCGACCAGATCGGCCGCGGTGATTTCAACATCGCCCTGCCGACCCCGCCGATCGCCGAGCTGTCGTCCCTGAGCCGGCGCTTCGGCCTCATGGCGCAGGCTCTGCACGAGTTCAAGCAGACCAACGTGGAAGCCCTGGTCAACGGTCAACAGCGCCTGCAGGCGCTGCTCGACAGCATCGACGACGGCCTGCTGATCGTCGACCGCGACGGTCGCCTGGAGCACGCCAACCCGGTGGCGCAGCGACAGCTGGCCTGGGAGAACGAGCACCTGGGCTCCACCCTTGGCGAAGCGCTGGGCTATCCGCAACTGGACAACGCCGCGCGGCAGGTACTGGACGACAAGCCGCTGTCCGACCCGCCAGAGGATCTGGTCATCGAGGCCGACGGCGAACGGCGCCTGCTGGCCTGGCGCATCAGCCCGGTCAGCCACCACGACGGCAGCATCAGTGGCGCGGTGATGGTGCTGCACGACGTCACCGACCAGCGCACCTTCGAACGCGTGCGCAACGAATTCGTGCTGCGCGCCTCCCACGAACTGCGCACCCCGGTCACCGGCATGCAGATGGCCTTCAGCCTGTTGCGCGAGCGTCTGCGCTACCCCGCCGACAGTCGCGAATCCGACCTGTTCGATACGGTGCACGAGGAAATGCAGCGCCTGGTCAGGCTGATCAACGACCTGCTCAATTTCTCCCGCTACCAGAGCGGCCAGCAGAAACTGGAGCTGGAGCAGTGCGACGTGCCGGAGCTGCTCGAAGCCGCGCGCCAGCGCTTCGAGGTCAACGCCGCCGAGCAGGACGTGCAGCTCAAGCTGGAGCTGCAGCAGCCGCTGCCAACGCTGATGCTCGACCGCCAGCAGATCGAGCGGGTGCTGGACAACCTGCTGAGCAACGCCCTGCGTCACACGCCCAGGGGCGGCGAGGTGCGCCTGCTGGCGCGGCATCATGGCGAGCGGCTGATCCTCAGCGTCGAGGACAACGGCGAAGGCATTCCCTACAGCCAGCAGGCACGCATCTTCGAACCCTTCGTGCAGATCGGCCGCCGTCGCGGCGGGGCCGGACTGGGGCTTGCCTTATGCAAGGAAATTGCCCAGCTGCATGGTGGCCGCATTGGCGTGCACTCGCGGATCGGCCACGGCACTATCTTCTACGTGGCGCTGCCGATCTGACGGCGCCCCATCGAGGAACCTGCCATGCCGAGTCTGAACCCCAGCCCCGAGCAGCTCGCCGACTATGTGGCGGCGATGCCCTCGGGCGTGCCGATCCTGATGCTCAATCTGTTGCGCTACAACGCCCAGGCCACCTACCCGCCAGGCAGCCCGCACAGCCCCTGCAGCGGCCGAGAGGCCTATGCCCGCTACAGCCGCGTGGCGCTGACCAAGGTGCAGGCCGGTGGCGGCGCGGTGGAGCTGCGCGCCAAGGCCCATGCGACGCTGATAGCGCCGCCGGAGGAAGAATGGGATGACCTGCTGCTGGTCAGCTACCCGTCCAAGGAAGCCTTCCTGGCCATGCTCAGCGACCGCGAATACCAGGCTGCCGCCGAGCACCGCAGCGCGGCCCTGGCCGACTCGAGACTGATCGGCACCACCCGCTACTGAGGTCAGCGGCTCGCCTGGGCGACCAGCACCTGCAGCATCGCCGCGGTTTCCGCGTCCGGCTCTCCATCGAAGCGGGTCGGGCGGTACTTCATCTGGAACGCGGCGATCACATTGCGCGTCTCGTCATCCAGATGGCCGTGGCGGGGTACCCGATAACCCTGCGCCGCCAGTGCCTCCTGGAACCAGCCGATCGCCGGCAGCCCCGCCGCGGCGTAGTGCGCCTGCGCCGCCGCCACCGCGCCGGCATCCGGCCAGGGCACCAGGCCCTCCTCGGCCAGACGCTTCCAGGGAAACAGCGGCCCCGGATCGACCTTGCGCTGCGGCGCGATGTCGCTGTGGCCGATGATGGCGCCCGGTTTCAGGCCATGACGCGCCATGATGTCCTTGAGCAGTACCACCAGCGCATCGATCTGCGCCTGCGAGTAGGGATACCAGAGCCGCCGTCCGTCCGCGCTCTGCTCGTAGCCCTGATTGACCAGCTCGATTCCGATCGAGGTGGCGTTCAGCCAGGTACGCCCGTTCCATTCGCTCTCCCCCGCATGCCAGGCGCGGCGATCCTCGTCCACCAGGCGGTAGATGGTCGCCGGCGACTCACCGATCAGGTAGTGGCTGCTCACATCGCGCCCGCTGAGCAGCTCCAGCGAGCGCGGCAGGTCGGTGGAGGTGTAATGCAGCACGATGAACTGGACGCGGCTGTCGTGGCCGATCGAGCTGTGGCTGGTGTCGATGCGTGGGCCGCTGGCACAGCCGGCCAGCAGCAGAAGCAAGAGGGTAGCGGAGAGCAATTTCATCGGGACGACCTCTGTGTCGACGGCGCAAATGACGCAGATGGGCAGGAGCCCGACATGCGGTGGCGATCGATGCCGGAGCGGCGAGGGTCGTGATTATACCGGGCGCCCGGATACAGGCCAGGCCAGCCGGTCAGGCTGGCTCGACACGATTGCGTCCCGAATCCTTGGCGCGGTAGAGCGCCCGGTCGGCACGCTCGAAGGCACGCTCGGCGGTGTCGCCAGTAACGAATGCGGTCAACCCGGCGGACAGGGTGATGGCAACCCGCTCGCCCTTGAAGTGGAACGGGCAACTGCCGATGGATTCGCGCAGCGTTTCCATCAGCTGCCGCCCCGCCTCGTAAGGCGTGTTGGGCAACAGCACGACGAACTCCTCACCACCGAAACGGGCGATGAAGTCGGTCTTGCGCAACCGCTTCTGCAGCTCCGTGCCGATGATCTTCAGCACCCGATCGCCGGCCAGATGGCCATAGCCGTCGTTGACCCGCTTGAAGTGATCGACATCCAGCACGGCCAGCAGCAGATCGCCACCGTAGCGTTGCCAGCGGGCGAATTCGAGATCCAGCCGTTCATTCCATGCCGCCCGGTTGGGCAGTCCGGTCAGCGGGTCCTGCAGGGCCTTCTGCCGCTGCTCTTCCAGATGGCCGCGCAGCCCCCGTGCCGCCTGTTCCAGGCTGCCGACACGGCTGACCAGCTGCTGCAGGCGCTCGCCCAGTTTCTGCTCCTGCTCGCTGCGCTGCCGACGGTAGTTGTCGACGGTGTCCAGCAGGCCATCCAGACGCGCCTCCACCACCCGCTTGAGGCTGTTCAGATCGGTGGCTTCACGCATGCTGTGCTGCAGCCCGCCGACTTGTTCGCGCAGCTCGGCGTCCAGCGCCTGCGCCGCATCGCGGCCTTCCACATGGCCCTGGTGGGCGGCGAGCAGGTTCTCCTGCATCGCAGTCAGACGCTCGTTGAGGGTCTGCAGGTAGTTCTCGAAATCGCGCTGACCCTGATCGCTGAAGGCGATCATCAGCATCGCCAGATCGTCCAGCACGGGCACCAGCTCGTACCAGTTCAGGCCCTGCTGGATTCGCGCGCGCAACGTCTGCAGTTGCGGTTGACGCTGCTCGGGCAGATGCAGGCTGTCCAGCAGACTGCTGAGCGTCGCCTCCACACGTTCGGCGACAACGCTGAAAGCGGGCTCCGGCGAATCCGGCAGCGCATAGGCGGCCTCCTGCGGCAGCGGCTCGGCCGCTGGCGGCAGCTCGGCGTCCGCCACCGGCTCGTCCGCTTCGGGTTCAACCGCCGAGACGGCAGGCTCGACGGCCTGCTGCTCTTCGTTCGCCGGCTCCGGCAAGGTTGCCACCACGGACGGCTCGGTCACGGCGGAGGCGACGGCCGTCTCGCCGACGGCGACCGCCTCTGCCTCGACCGCCACCGCTGGGGCCGAAGCCGCCGCTGGAATCGCCGTCTCGAGCGGGGCCGCCGATTGGCTGTCCCGTCCCCCGAACAGGCGCTTCAGAAAGCCGCTCTGCTGCGGCGCGGACAAGCCCTGCAGGTTGAGAACCTGACCCTGCAGTACACTCAGCTCGCCGAGCAGTAGCGGCAGCTCGCGCAATCTGGCTGCACGCTGGTCCAGATCCTTGGCGAAGCGTTTGAGCGGCTTGCGCAGCTCGGCGGGCACCGACATCCCCAGCAACTGGGACACCAGCCGATGCAGCGCCTCGGTCAACTGAACGGCACGCTCCTGGCGGTGGCGTTCGGAGTCCAGCACCGCCTTTTCCAGGCGTGGAACGAGCTGACCCAGCCCATCGTCCAGATCCCCGTCACGCAGGACCTCGCGCATCTGCTGCAGGCAGCGCTCGACAGCGGGGTCGGCGCCCTCCACCGCCAGGCTGCTGCGCACCAGGCTGCGCCGCAACAGATCGACGCGCTGCTCCCAGCGGGCGTCCAGCTGCTCCTGGCGCTCGGCCAGCTGAAGATACTTTTCCTTCCAGCGCTCGGCTTCTTCGCTCATTTACGTTCAGGTACCTGTACCGGCAGGGAGTCCGCCCGCAGGGAATCGGGCAACCGAATTTCCACCGCCACCGGCAAATGGTCGGAAATCGGCAAAGCCAGCACGTCCACACGTTCAAGCGTAAGGCTCGGGCTGAGCAGAATATGGTCCAGGCAGCGCTGCGGCCGCCAACTGGGGAAGGTCGCTTCGACCTGCGGCGCCAACAGGCCGAGATCGCGCAACGGCGAGTTCTCCAGCAGGTCGTTAGCGTGGGTGTTCATGTCGCCCATCAGTACCTGATGCCGATAGTCGCCGATCAGGTCGCGAATGTAGGCCAGCTGCCGGGCCCGGGCGCCGCCGCCGAGCGCCAGGTGCATCATCACCACCACCAGCGCGTCCGCGCCCTCGCCGAAACGCAGCAGGATCGCGCCGCGTCCCGACGGTCCCGGTAGCGGGTGGTCCTCCAGGCCCTGGGGCTCCAGGCGGCTGAGCACCCCGTTGCTGTGCTGGGCGAAGCGTCCGAGGTTGCGATTGAGCTGCTGATACCAGTAGGGAAACGCACCCAGGTGGGCCAGATGCTCGACCTGATTGACATAGCCGGACCGCAGGCTGCCGCCGTCGGCCTCCTGCAGCGCTACCAGGTCATAGTTGCCGAGCACCTCGCCGATGCGCTGCAGGTTGCCGGCCCGACCCGGATGGGGCAGCAGATGCTGCCAGCTGCGCGTCAGGTAATGATGGTAGCGCTCGGTGCTGATGCCAACCTGGATGTTGAAGCTGAGCAGGCGCAGCCGGCCATCGGCCGGCAGGCCGGTGCTGGCCAGGCAGTGCGGATTGACCCGTGCCTTGCCGGGGCCGGCAAGGCGTGGGGCACTCCAACGGCGCAGCATGCCGTGTTACCGCGCTGCGCGTTCTTTTTCGATGAGGAAATCCGCCACCTGCAGCGTGCGCTCCGGACCGCCGGAGGAGCCGAGGTCAAAGCGGTACTTGCCATTGACGATCATCACCGGTACGCCGGTGATCTGGTAGGCCATGCCGAGCTTCTTCGCCTGCTCGACGCGGCCACGCACGCCAAAGGAGTTATAGGCCTTGAGGAAGGCCTTCTTGTCGACGCCATGCCCTTCGAGGAAATCGGCCATCTCCTCCGGCGTGGCGAGCTTCTTGCGCTCCTGGTGATAGGCGGCGAATACCGCGTCATGCACCTTAGGCTCCACGCCCATGGACTCCAGCGTGACGAACAGCTGGCCGTGCGCGTTCCAGATGCCACCGAACATGGCGGGGATGCGCTTGAACTGCACATCCTCCGGCAGCTTCTCGGCCCAGGGCTTGATCACCGGTTCGAACTGGTAGCAATGCGGGCAGCCGTACCAGAACAGCTCGACCACCTCGATCTTGCTCGGGTCGGCAACGGGCACCGGACTGCTCAGCTCGACATATTCCTTGCCGGCCTGGAACTCCGCTGCCTGGGTCACCCCGCCGAACAGGCTGGCGGTAGCAAGGACGGCAGTGAGTAGGAAGTTACGCATGAAATACTCCTGTTTACGACGAACCGATGGCGCAACAGGCTGCAGCAAAACGCCGGGACTCGCCAGCGTTTTTCATCTGCCCGTGCCAAGCCGTGACGAAGGTAGTGTAGCCAGCCCCTAAACGCAGAAGGGCGCCCGGGCTTTCGGCCCGG